>Ga0255429_1207_pt1 | contig 11664 bp, 10 predicted proteins | sample ANMaggSeSYBR02H9_FD_182636 | JGI IMG/M metagenome (GOLD analysis project Ga0255429, IMG submission 182636) | Sediment cell enrichment communities from methane seep in Santa Monica Basin, California, United Staets - ANME aggregate JGI... | ecosystem: Environmental > Aquatic > Marine > Cold seeps >... | reverse complement strand
AAGTAGAATCAACAAAAAATCTGAAATAAAATTAGAGCTGATTTATAGCTGCTATATAGTGTTCGAACGAAAAACAGAAAATTTTTTCAAGTTCAAGGAAGGCGAAAATTTTAACCGCAGTAATATAGTTTAGCTTATAGCTGATGGCTCTTAAGCTTATAAGATAAAAGGTATAACAGTATATCAGCTTAACAGCTAACATAGCCTGACGCAGAAATTGGGAAAATTAGCAGTTTTTGTTCAGACACTATAGACTTTCAGATAAAACAAGGCCATGAAGGCCCTTAAAAGCAAAAAGCTTTTTAGGTGTCTTTGTGGCTTTTTTTTGTTCTTTTTTTAGGGATAAGGCCTATAAAATTATGCACATTACGAGTCGTTTGATTACACACCATCTTATCCTCTTTCTTATCATGCTTATCATTGCTGTTTTTTGCATAACGTTCCTGCCCGGACAGATATGGGCAAAGGAAGATATTGTAAAGCGGGACACTGATGAGGACGGCAAGATTGATCAGATTGCCCTTTTTGACAAGCGGGGCAAGCTTGTCAGGCTGGAGTCTGACAGCAACGCGGATGAAATCATGGATCGATTTCAGCACTATGAGGATGAACAGATCAAACGGGTTGAAAGAGACACGAATTATGACCAAAAAATTGACATCTGGGACTATTTTGAGGCAGGAAAAAGGATTCGACATGAAAGGGCTTCAACAGACACAGGCCGTATCAACCAGATTGTTCAGTTTGATTCTGAGGAAAGGCCGTTGAAGATGCAAAAGAACACCTCAGCAGACGGTCAGTTTGACAGCATTTATTATTTTAAGCAGGGAAAGCTTTCCCGTTCCACCAGGGATACGGACGGTGACGGCAAGGTGAATGTCTGGCAGACATACCGGGATGATAAACCGCTTGAAAGGCGCACGGATCAAGACGGAGATGGTCAAATTGAAAGGATGACCTTTTTTGACACCCAGAGTCTTCCAAAAAAGAGTCTGCATGATCTTGACCGGGACGGCAGCATGGAAGTGGTCCGGACGTATCGCGAAGGTATATTGTGTGAACAGAAAAAAGATCTGGATCAGGATGGCAAATTTGAAATTGTAACACAATTCGAAAACGGCGAACCGGTTAAACAGCAAAAAGACGCCAATGCAGACGACCGGTTTGACATTATAACATGGTTTAAAAATGGAAAACCGCACTATCAGGAAAAGGACACAAACTTTGATGAGAAAGAAGATGTCTTTGTTTACTTTGATGCCAAAGGATTTGTTGAAAAAACTGAAGAAGACACAAAATACACCGGCCGGATCGACAGGATCAGAACATACTGCAACGGTGTGCCTGCAAAAGAAATCTATGATGCAGATGGGGACGGATTCAAAGAGACTATAACTTTTTTCAAACAGGGAAAGGTTTCCGTTCAAACTCAGGACTGCAACAAAGATGGAAAGGCCGATGTTACGATCTATTTCAATGACAGGGAAGAAAAGGAGAAGGTGGAAAGTGACACCAGTTTGAACGGAAAGCTCGACACTTGGGAATACTATCGAAACGGCAAGCTCTTTAGAATAGAAAAGGACGACGAAGGCGACGGAACAATCGGTTTAAAGATATTCTTTAAAAATGAAAAAAAACAGAAGCTCATCAGAGATAAAGACAATGACGGCCGATTTGAAATCACACAGTGGTTTGACAAATCCCCGTGGTCCATGGTCATGGAACTGGATGCGGATCTGGACGGAAAACCGGAGGGGCGCTACTGCTATAAAGAAGGTGTCTTAAAACTTAAGGAGATTGATGAAGACGGTGATGGAAAGCCGGACCTGAAAGAGTACTACAACGCTCAAGGAAAACTTATTAGAAGCGAAGAGGACGAAGAAGGCGCCGGCAGTTTTACAATCACCTGGTTCTACAATGATGCCGAAGAGGCAATTCTTGCGGAAAAAGACAATAATCACGACAATTGTATAGACACCTGGTACCACTATGAAAAAGGAAATCTAATTAGAGTCGAAGAAGACACAAATGCTGATGGAAAACCGGATTTGTGGGAAGAGTACGATGAATCAGAGGCTCTGGTGAAGCGCGGTAAGGATCTGAATTTTGATGGAGAAGCGGATATTTGGGAAGTGGAAAGTGAGCAGGGGGAAAGCGAAAAAGTGGGAGAGTGGGAAAGTGAGCAGGTGAGAAAATAAAGAAGATGAGAAGGTAAAACAGGAGGTAATAACGTGTTTGATTTTTTTGCAAAGGGAGGCATCTTAGTATACCCCATTATCCTTTGCTCAGTGGTGGCCGTGGCTATTTTTGTGGAAAGGGTCATCTGTTTTGCACGGGTACGCATTCGCGGTTATGGGTTGGTAAAAGAGATAGCCCTGCATGTAAGAAACGGTAAATCTGCCAAAGCGCTTGAGCTGGCAAGAGGAAATGAATCGCCTATGGGCCGGGTGCTGGTTGAGGCCATTGAGGTTGCAGATCAAGATCACGAAACATTAGAAACAGTTATCATAAATTCAACAGGAAGAGAAGTCAGGGAACTTTCCCGATATCTCCAGGCGCTCGCTACTATCGCGAATATTGCACCGTTGTTAGGTCTGCTCGGAACGGTTGTCGGCATGATTAAGGCATTCATGGTGATTCAGCAAATGGGCGGCAAGGTAAATGCCGCTGTTCTCGCCGGAGGCATCTGGGAGGCCATGATGACAACAGCCCTGGGCCTGTCAGTGGCGCTTCCTGCAATGGTAGCTCACAGCTATCTGGTTTCTCGTGTGGACGAGTATGATGCCCAACTTCAGGACGGGACCGTCGCTTTTATCAAGGCCGTGGGAAAAAGGAAAGGGCATGAAATTTAAGGCTACCGACTAGCACTAAGGCTGGACATTTTACTCTGGATATTGCGCAGGTGGGAAAGTGGGAAAGTGAGAAAGTGAGAAAGTGAGAAAGTGAGAAAGTGAGAAGGTATGCAAAACCACACATCTTCTCGTTCTCACGTTCCAGCGTCACGTACTAGGCTTGATTAGAAAGTCTAAATCGTGAAATGAAGGAAGCCAACCGTCAACTGTAAACCGTTAACCGTAAACTGTTACTAAGCAAGGAATGTTATCATGCTGGTTCACCGCAAAAAAAAGTCGAGCTACCAAGTGCAGATGCCTTTGACATCGCTGATTGATATCGTGTTTCTTCTTTTAATTTATTTTCTCCTTACAACCAATTTTATGGTTGATGAAGGGATCAAGATCAAACTTCCCCAGGCTAAGGCAGCAGCTCCTCAAACTGAGGAAGTAATTACCGTTTTTGTGGATCAGCAAGGAAGAACATTTCTCGGAACAGAGGAGGTTTCTCTTGCCGAACTTTTTAACGGGATTAAAAAAATGATCGGGCAAAAGCAGAACAAGCTTGTCGTTATCAGAGCAGACCGGGCAGTAATCCTGAACAAAGCCGTGAAGGTTATGGACGTGGCCAAGGCAGCGGGAGCAGCGAGGCTTTGTCTGGCGACGGACAAGGAGTTTTAATATCCGTGAACTCTATGAAATCCGTGTTTAAAACAAAACCCAACCGGCTCTTGCGCGGTCTGGTAGGAGTTTCTTTTGCCATCCATCTCCTTATACTCATGCATGTATCCGGTATCTACAAGTCAAATGCATTGAGCTATATTGAGCTGACCATGCAGAGCATATCCAAACCGTCAGCAAGATCTATTCCCAGACCTCGTCACAGGCCAAAGGAGATAAAGCCGGAAGACGTAAAAAGATTCAAGATAACTAAGCGCCGCTCTCCTCCTCTCAGACCGATAAAAGTAGAACCCGTTGAAAAAGACCTGCCGGATAGTCTTGTAGAAGGAATAGGTATGCCGGATATTCCGGACACCCCAGGCCTTAATGTCGCTAACTGGAACCCAGGAGAATTAACAGATTCCGGCGATTTCGAGGCTACCTATCTTGAGATGGTGAGACTCAAAATAGAAAGACATAAGAAATATCCTGAAACTGCCAGGGCCAGACAGATAGAGGGATTTGTAACCGTACGGTTTGTGATTACTCCCCAGGGAGATGTCTTACATATTGAGATTATAAAGAGTTCCAGACAAAAGTCTCTGGACAAAGCAGCACTCAAGGCAATTCATGCCGCGGCCCCGTTTCCAAGACCGCCCCGGCATCTTTTCAAAGGTGAGATTCCATTGGAGCTTACGATTGCTTTTGAGCTGATGTGATAGCGGAAGGAAGGTAAATCTATAAATAACGCAAAGAAGGATTTGGATAATGAAGGCTTCTCTTGGTTTAGTTCTTGCCGGCGTTGTGCTGACTATTGTTGTAATGATAAGTGTTTATGCTGATCAGAGTGCAGAAAAAGCGGCACAAAAGGCTGCTGAATCCTGGTTGTCCCTTATTGACTCAGGCGAGTATTCAGAAAGCTGGAATGAGGCAGCGCAGATTTTCAAGCAAAAAGTATCATTGCAACAATGGAAGAGCGCTTTGGAGTCTGTCCGAATTCCACTCGGCAAGCTCAAATCGAGAAGACTCAAGACGGCTACATACACCGAGACATTGCCAGGAGCGCCGGATGGAAAGTATGTGGTAATCCAATATGAAACCACATTTGATAATAAGAAATCAGCCATAGAGACCGTTACCCCGATGATGGAGAAAGATGGTCAGTGGAGAGTTTCGGGGTATTTTATCAAGTAAAGTGACGATTTAAAAAATTTATCGTGGAGCTATTGAGTTGTTAATCTCTTTATCTGAATAGCGTTATCAACGCGAAAATTACAAGAAAGGAAGTCGGAATACATAAGAAAACCAAGATGTAAGGGAAGGCAGCGGAACCGGCTAGGGTTTGCGAGCTGCCTTCCCCATGAAGCCCCCTCGGGGTGAGGGACGCCTCTATTTTTTTGTATCATCGAAGCATTCCTTCGTCAAACAAATTTAGAGTAACCATCCTCCGAGGGCCATCTTCAACATCCCAAACCCTGACTCAGCTTTGTTTTGTTTCACAAGTTGTCAAAATAGAAATTTTTACGCCAGGCTATTCAGAACTGTTCTTTGTGCCCCGTTTCTTAAACTTAAACGGGCAGTCTAACTTACTAATCATAAGGAGCCTTGTACATTGCTTCGCAAATTAACCAAAGGAATAAACTTGTAGTTTATTGGGAGGAAAAAATGAAGATTTTTGGAAAAATGTTGGGAGTATTAGGTTTGGGTTTGGCTTTGATGATGGGTGTATTCTCTATGCCTGCCGGTGCTCATTTTATATGGATCAACGCCGGTGATTTTACACCACCAATAAAGACGCCTGTGAGGTTTACCATCGGATGGGGGCATAACTTTGCCAGTCCTGTAGGCAATGTCATGTATAAACAGAAAGGTCTTGAGAAGATATATATGCTCGACCCGGATGCTAATGAACTGAAGATAAAGCCCATCAACGAGATTGAGTTCAGCGTGGAAAAACCATTGAAAAAGAATGGCGCCTATCTGGCCGTAGTTATGAGAAAGGAAAGTTTTTATACCAAGACTGCCAATGGGCACAACCTCCAATCCAAAAAAGGTTTGAAGGATGTTATTCAATGCAGTTACTGCGGGATGTATGCAAAGGCGGTGGTTGATGTAGAGAAAGGCGGGGGAAAGAACCTCACCAAACCGGTCGGCCATACTCTTGAAATAGTTCCCCTGGAAGATCCCGCTGATTTGCGGGAAGGAGACTATATGCCTGTAAAGGTTCTGTATAACAACGAACCTCTTAAGACAGAACTCTATGCCACGTACGTCGGATTTTCCACAGAAAACGCATGGGCTTATACCACAAAAACGAATAAACAGGGCATGGGCAGAATAAAGATGCTCAAATCAGGTATCTGGCTGATCAAGGCTGGTCATACGGTGCCGTATCCTGATCCTGAGGAATGCGATCAGTATTCGTATTCTGCCACTTTGACCTTTGAGGTAAAGTAATATTCCCTTTACTACAACCCTCTTCCCCATGTTCCGGGGAAGAGGGAGATGCGGGGAAACTTAATTAAACCAGGAAAGGAACAGTGATAACAATGATAAAGCAAACAACAAGCGCTAAATATCAACAATCATCAATAATTGCCGGCATTTTTGACTATATGGGAAAAAGGATTTCAACAATTGTTGCAGTTATAGTCGTAGTTCTGGCTGCATCAATTGCGTTTGCAGGGGATAATGAAGCCGAAAACAAAGGGACAACGCGTCTCAAAGATATCGTGGTAACCGGCACAAGAACTCCTCATGCCTTAAAAGATGTTCCAGTGGAAACTGTGCTGATTAACAGGGAGGATATTGAGAAGACAAATGCGCAAAACGCCATGGATATTTTGAAAAACATTCCTGGGATTGATACGTCTGCGCATGATGACGTTTTCGGAACATACACATGGAACGCCAAACTGCGAGGGTTAAGCTTTAATGATGGTTATGGGCTGATCCTCATTGACGGGCAAAGAGCCATGGGATGCGGTCAAAGCGGCGGCATGGGAGAATATGGTTCCGGACTCAACCAGATTCCTGTGGATATGATCGAAAGAATTGAAGTGGTCAAAGGCCCCAGTTCGGCATTATACGGAAGTGATGCCATGGCTGGCGTTATCAATATCATCACCAAAAAAACACCGAAAAAGGCAATAGGAAGCGCGGGTGTGTCGTATGGCTGGTACAAAGTCAAAGAAAAGGGGGAAACAAAACCCTCTGATGATGGTCATAGCCGTAATATCTCTAAAACTTATGTTTCTTATGGCGACAAGATCTCTGACAGTTTTGGCTATTTGCTGCATTACAACTATGATAGCGCGGAAGATATAGAAAAAGAACCGGTCAAAGCTGATCGCCACTCTTTTATGGGTAAATTGGATGGAGAGCTTAGCGAGAGCATTGATCTTTACCTGAAATGCGAACTGAGTGACTATGAAAAGATGGATAATCGACAGGAGGACAGTTATCGCATTTCAGCCGGAATTGATTTTCGTCCAACGGACGACCATTTCTTTTCTTTCAAGGGATATACATACTCTTGGGATTTCAACCACGGCTATATTGATAAAACGTATGGCCATAAATATGGTGATGTGGGTTATGATCAGGTTGAAATTCAGTACACTCGGTATTTTGGCGACTGGAATGCTCTTACCCTGGGTGGAGAAGTTCAAGAACAGGGTATTGATTACGTTATAGAAAACGCGGATGGTAGTATGGTTAATGTTAAAGAAGATGTGGATACCTCCAGTTTGTATGTTCAGGATGAGATTACTTTGTTTGAGGATTTTACCCTGGTCGCGGGTCTCCGTTATGATGACCATTCAACGTTCGGGAGTGAGGTAAATCCCAAATTAAGCCTCATGTACAAGCTTTTCGAAGATACAACTTTTCGGGCTTCAGCAGGCAAGGCATTCAAATCACCCACCCTTCGTCAGCTCTATTACGATACTCCATACCGGCATGGCGGTTATTACTGCAAGTCAAATCCGGATCTAAAACCGGAAAAGGCTATCGGTTATTCCGCAAGCATAGAACAATGGCTGTTTGACCAGAGCATTATGATCAACCTGGGGTATTTCCGTAATGATGTTGACGATATGGTAATTCGTGAAGATACAGGCACCACGCATAACGGCCTACCGCTGAAAGAATACAAAAACGTTGAAGAAGCCTGGACACAGGGAGTTGAATTCATGTGCAGGACATATTTTGATGAAGATTTTTCAGTTTCCTTGTCTTACACTTATACTGATTCGGAGAACAAGGAAACCGGAAAAGAACTGACCTACACTCCCAAACACGTTCTCAGCATTTTGCCTGCATACGAACTGGAAAAATACGGTTTGGGTACAAGTGCAACTATTTCGTACATTGGAAAGCAATACAAAAACTCGGATAACACCGACGAGATTGATGCGCATACGCTAGTAGATGCAAAAATCTACAAAAACCTTTCCGACAAGGCCAAGCTGTCCTTTGAGGCAGACAACATCTTTGACTCAGACAAAGGAGATGAAGGTAATTTTCGTACAGGAAGAACTTTTACTGTTAAGTTGGATGTTACCTTTTGAGAAACCCATCTTGGGATATACTTTGAACGAAAATAATCAAAAAGGAGGTGAAAGGTATTAACAAGAAAGAGTTCACAAACAAAAAATCGTAGAAAATAAGGAGGGAATCAATGAAGATGACAAAGATTTTTTTTGTTACGTTGATCAGCTTCGTCTTTATCTTCTGCATCTGTGCTGTGGAGTATTGTCCGGCACATGAAGATGAAGGGAAAGAGGGAGGAGAGCAGGTCTATAGACTTGACAAAGTAATTGTCAGAGATCATCCACTCAAGGATGAGTTTATGGTTGTAACACCGAATGTCACGATAATTAATGTGGATAAGTTTCAGAAAGCCGCCGTTGTTCAAAACATTCAAGACGTGTTGAGTGAAGCGCTAGGCTTGAATGTGCTTCGTACCTCTGTTACGCCAAGTCAGTCAGAAACTGTTTATGTCAGGGGCCTGGACCAATCGCGATACCAGATATTTGTAGATGGCAGACCCATGAGGCTTTTTGGAGCTCGTGGGTACTATAAAATAGACTGGACAACCATGCCCTTGAATAATGTCGAAACCATTGAGGTTATCCGCGGAAGCCATTCGCTTCTTTACCCTTGGTCCATGGGTGGCGCTATCAATATCATTACCAAGAAAGGGAAGAAAACGGATGAAATCAAACCCGATATGTCAGTGACGACTGAATTCGGCTCCTATGGAGCACAGAGTTATAGTGCAAATGCGTTGGGTGGTCTGTTTAATAAAATCGGGTACTCTCTCGCCGTTGCCCATAGAGAAGGGGATGGGTATCTGAGAGGCAACTATTACGATACCGATAGCGCCAACGCCCGATTCACGCTTTATCTGCCCAATGGGGGACATCTCAGCTATGGCTGGGACTATGTGGATACTAACACTGGATATCCATTGGTTAATGATCCTGACAGGGCGGATTTCGACCCTGATTATCCGGTTGTTACGACTGAGGTTGATTCGTTTACCCATGATAGACAGGGAAAAACTTATCCTGGGGGAGAAAACCTCTGGGATAAGATAACGATCGAAGAAGGCATCCTGTTGGAGCAGCCTCTCGGTCCGGGAGAGGTCCGGGCTCAGCTTTATCAACACAGGTCGAAACGAGTCTGGTACTATGTCGACGAAAGCGGAAAGCAGCAAGTCACGGGACCTAATGAGGAACGTAATCAGGGGGTTGCCTTGGATTATCTTGATTTTGAGCTGATCAAGAACCATGCTTTTTCTATAGGAGGCGATTACCGGACAATGGGACGCCCCGATAATCCGGATACTGTGGAGATCTTCTCTGGTTATTTCCAGGATGTGTGGTCCATAAATAATCCTTTAACTCTTACTTTTGGGGCTCGCTACTATCATTTCGAAGTCGATGCATACCGGCCTAATCCCAGAGGCTGGAACGATGCCTATGGTTACCGCAGGAAAGAGAAAGAGTGGTGTCCAAAGGTTAAACTGGATTATGAATTGGATTCGACCCTGACCCTTTACGCCGCTGTTAGTCGCGAAATGCGTATGCCATGAGTGTGAGATCTAGGTATGTGGGCGCGGTCAGCGTTCGAAGAGGATTTCTACGTGGTAAGTGATGACTTCAAAACAGAAACATCCTGGACATATGAGATAGGGGGAATGAAAAGCCTGACGCAGAATATGAAATTCAGGAGTGCTATTTACTATAATGACATCAGCGATTATCAGCAAATGACATACAATGATAACGCAACATATCCGGTATATAATATTGATGTTGCTGTTTACGGCGTCGAACTGGAGCTCACAAGGAGTTTTGCTTGCGATCTGAGTGGCTACATCAGCTATGTATGGCAGAACTATTCCGTGGGACATAACTCTCTTGCTGGTTCCGAAACCAACTATCTTATGCAGAATTTACCCAGAAACAAGGTCAATCTTGGGCTGAATTATAAGCTATGGGAAGGGGGCGTGGTAACGCTTAACTCGCAATATATGGGTGAGCGTACGAGCGAGAGAGGCAAGGACATAGCAAACTTTATCACGGTTGATGTGGGAGCGCAACATACCTTCGAGCTCACACATTGCGACTTTACGCTAAAGGCCTTTGTCAATAACGTTACCGACGAAGAATACGAAATGCGTTACGGCTATTCTATGCCGGGCATCAACGCCGGCATTTCCGGCAAGGTGAGTTTCTAAGAGTAATCACTTACAGGATAATATGACTGCTGGCAGGCGGGACATTTCTGTTTCGCCTGCCTGTTTATCATGGCCAATAACCTATCACACTACTACCTTTCCAACTTACCCAGAGCCCGTTCAAATACGATTTAATAGCTCTTTTATAATTTTTTCAGGAGGACATGCAATGAAACAAAAAAAACAAATTTTTCTCGTTATAGCGGTCATGGTCGCTTTGGCTCTGGGTTTTTTGCCATCTCAAGCCTCAGCCTGGGGCCGCGGTCACTTCTATGTGATCGGAACGGGTCCTGCCGGACCCAGGACTGCGACACTTCAGGCACTGGATACGATCAAGCAGATGGACGTGATTATAGCGAATGAAAAACACATAAAGCTCTTTGCCGATTACGCAGGAAGCAAACCCGTGCTTTTTGATCCATGGACAGATATCTGGGACTACAAGGGAAAGAGTCAAAGGGAACTAAACAAAGAGGAACTGGCCAGGTTCAAGGTGGAACGCTTTCGGATAAGGGATGAGCGTGTGAAGAAGATCAATGCCCTTTTGGCTGAAGGAAAAGACGTAGGTTTGCTTGACTCCGGCAATCCGTGTCTTTATGGCCCGAGCCATTGGTACATAGAGCCGTTTCAACCGCAGGACGTGATCATCATTCCAGACATGGGGTGTGATGCGGCGGCTATGGCGGCATTGGGCAAAAGCACGATTCCTGCCCATGGCACCCGTCTTGTTATACAAACAGCGCCTTTTTCTCTAATGGGCTGGAAAATGCAAGATCCCCAGCTATTAAAGGATCTGGCAAAGTATGAGTCAACAATAATCCTTTATATGGCTCTGTGGAAACCACAAGAAGTGTTTGCAGCGCTTCAAAAGGAGCTTCCGCCGGATATGCCATGTGCTGTAGTTTACTGGGCAGGATACCCGGATCGACAGCGTGTTGTGCGCGGTACTGTGGCTGATATGGGCGATAAGCTTGCGGCAGACAAGGAAAAATTCATGGGTCTGTTATTTATTGGTCGATTTCTGGAAGGAAAGCCGTATGAAGCAGCCATGAAACGAGGGCAAAAGGAGCTGGAATAGTAAAAATCCGACCCCAGAGGGGCCGGCTTTGGTTTAACCCCTGAAAGGAGATGAAATTGCCCTTGCCTCCAGAGGGAGTAAGGATTGAGTTGTCCCTTAATAATAATAATTCGTGCCGTGTTTTATCGACTTACTTCTCTTGATCTTTTTGGCATTTTACATAGTTACGTATTATTTCAGTATCTGAACTTACAGTACCAACACAATAACCTCATGCCCAAAAACGGTTACCCAATAGTTTGTTGGCGTAATTTACGAAATCTGCTCACTTGCTACTCCTTGGTTAAGTTGTGGAGAAATTCATCCAAGGAGTAACAAATGTTGTTCAGATGGTAAAACCACTGAAC
>Ga0255429_1204_pt1 | contig 11701 bp, 10 predicted proteins | sample ANMaggSeSYBR02H9_FD_182636 | JGI IMG/M metagenome (GOLD analysis project Ga0255429, IMG submission 182636) | Sediment cell enrichment communities from methane seep in Santa Monica Basin, California, United Staets - ANME aggregate JGI... | ecosystem: Environmental > Aquatic > Marine > Cold seeps >... | reverse complement strand
AAATAAAAAATTAATCGGCTTTTCCTTTTTTATAACTTCTGAAGGGAAGCCGGAATATTTTTTTGATTTTCAAAATTCTAACTTTTTTTTATACCATTATTCAAAATTTTTTACAATAAATTTATTTAGTAGCCGTTCACGGTTTGAAACTTGAAATTGTAAAGTAGAAATTAGGGAGAGATAGAAATAGAAATAGAAATTGGAAAGAACAGTACAAAAACATGAAGGCCAAATTTACAATTTCTGATTTTAACGTTTCGTGAATGCTTACATTAAATGTTACTCATGTTCGTGGGAACATGAGCCATGGGGATGGGCGTGAACATGTTTGTGCAGATGGATTTCGTCGTCAAAAAGTATTGTAACTACTCAGGAATCATCTGTTTCCTTCAGCCTTCAGTCTAAACACCTGAGTAGTTACACGGAAAGTTTGTTATGAGAGGGAGGTTCGACTCCTCCAATGCCCATTTTGTCAAGTATTTTCCGGAAAATACTTGACAAAATGTTGTGTTCTCTCTATGTTCCCTATAAAGTTGGGATGCAATGATCTGAAAATGAAAATAACAGAAAAAATAAGTAGACAAATCAATAAAATGCCTGTGGGCACCACGTTTAAGTATCAGCAACTGTGTATTTCAAATAAAGAGTATGGCGCTGCTGCAAAAGCCATTGAAAGACTGATTGCAAAAAAAATTATAAAGCGCATCTCAACAGGAGTTTTTTACAAACCCCAAAAAACTTTATTTGGAGAATTGAAGCCAAGAGAAGAAGAACTGCTACGTACATACCTGTTCATAGGGAATCAAAGAATCGCTTATATAACAGGTACTGCATTGTATAACAGAATTGGGTTAACCACTCAGGTCCCAAAAGATATAAAGGTTTCAAGCAAGGTTAAAGAAATTCGTACTCAAATCGGCAATGTTAAAGTGCGGAGGGTAAAAAGTTATATTGATGTTACAAATGATAATTTCTATCTGCTTGAAATACTTGATGTGTTAAAGGATTTCAAAAAAATTCCAAATTTGGATAAGGCTATGGCTGTCAGCTATCTTTTGAATTTCATAAAAGGATTAAAACAAAAAGATTTTTTACGTCTTATTCGATACGCCCTGAAATATCCTCCCCGAACACGTGCATTTCTTGGGGCTTTATTGGAAAAATTAAAAACCGAGCAGGACACAAATCAATTGAAACAAAGCCTAAATTCGTTGACAGTTTATGATTTGGGGATAGACAAACAAATTCTTTCAACAGTTCTGGAATGGAATATTAGATAAATTGAAACTGCATCAAAATAAAGAGCTTTTCCAAGATGCTGTTTTAGCTGCTTCCCAGCGATTTGGCATTCCGGAAATCTATGTGGAAAAAGATTATTGGGTAACCTTGGTGCTATATGAAATATTCCATTCAAATATAGCGGATCAAATTGTTTTTAAGGGCGGAACCTCGCTTTCAAAATGCCATAAACTCATTCAGAGGTTTTCAGAGGATATTGATCTTGTTGTGTTGCGCAATGAAGGAGAAAACGACAACCAACTGAAAAGAAAAATTCGAAGCATAAGCAACGTTGTTGAGAATGTATTGTCTGAAATTCAAGTTGAAGGCTTGACAAACAAAAAGGGTAATATCAGAAAAACAGTTCACCGGTATAACAGGCTTTTTGAGGGAAGTTTCGGGCAGGCAAGAGAGCAAATCATACTTGAAGCTACCTGGCTTGGAAATTATGAACCGTTCACAAGTGAAGAAGTAAGTAGTTATGTCTTTGAAGTGATGAAACTCACCGGACAGGAGGCTTTGATCAGGGAATACGTTCTACAGCCATTTAAAGTTCAGGTATTAAGCATAGAACGAACATTTTGTGAAAAGATAATGAGCTTAGTCCGTTTTTCACAAATAGATAATCCCTACACAAACTTGTCAAACAAAATCAGGCATGTATATGACATCCATCTCATGCTAAGTAATGAAGCAATCAAATCTTTTTTTGAAAGTGCTGAATTTTATAAAATGCTGGTGAAGGTCGGAAAAGATGATTTTATCAGTTATAAAAATAATAATGCTTGGTTAGAAGAGCACCCCTGCTCAGCATTAATCTTTAAAGACCCAGAGGTGACCTGGAATCAAATCAAATCCACATACCGAACAATTTTTAAAGAATTGGTTCTTGGTGAATTGCCCAATGAAAATGATTTGATCGATACCCTTAAAAAAATTGAAAAGAGAATGAAACCACTTATTTGGGGAATTTAATATTTGTGATATACAAATACAATTTCTAAGAACATTATTGGATTCTTGGATTGCATAAGGCAAGATATCTAAACTTCAAAACGTCTGTTGAGATAACCTTCAAAGGGGTTTTCTGTTTTAATAACTAAATTCTTGAAATATACAGTTAGAGAAACTGTTTTTTACTAATTTTTGATCAACAACCATGAAATCTGTGGGAATAGTCAGAAACTATATAATAACTGTAACTGGATGGCCTATTTAATTATGGACCCGATACAGGAAAAATTCGAAAGGAGTGTTGGAGATAGCTACATTGAATGGCTCAACACCGAAAGAGGCTCTCAATATTTTTTCGTCGACCGCTCAGTTCGCGCCCCGAATCTGCGTTATTCCTCAAACGGAGTTGAGTTACTTGTTGAGATCACTGCTGCGTACTACGATAACGCACATGCTGCTTTCTTATGGAAAGGCTTCCGTGGTGCAAAGGATGCCCCGGATCGTTGGACTGGCGTTGACCCAAACAAATCACTATCGGCAGCAATTTCTGATCGAATCGCAGAAAAATCCAAGAAGCGTTACGGGAACAATACCGTGCTTCTCATTGAAGTTCCGCCGGGTGTCACTTCCGCCGAAGATCTTGCTGCGTTACTTCGGGAGCAGTTGGTCAAATGTAAAACACCTTTTGTCGGAATATATGTGGTCGGTAGGTTCCCAATTACTCCTCGTAGTAGTGGAGGCTATCGAGTAATTCCAATAAAGGAGCTTTAATGTCTATCTGGAGGCTAACCCAAAGAAGATGATATTTTCCAAGATTTAAATTCTTTAGCAAGCATCATCATCAGGGAACATGAACATTATTTTATTCCACAGAGCAACGGCTGACGCCGAATTTTAACGTTCGAAGGAGAAAAAGAATCATACAAGGATAATGCAACGGAAGGTTATTACTATTATGAAATCACAATGTGTTTTGATTGTTTTATTACAATTCACTCTTCTTGCTGGTTGCTCCGGCATGTCCTATGCTCCTTATGATGCAACCAAGTGGCAAGCAAAATACTATTCGAATCCATCAGGGGCTGAAATTTACGTTGATGGACAATATGTTGGAATTACGCCGATTGCATATAATTACCCAAGCATAGGTGTTTCCTCAAAAAAAGTTGTAGCTAAATTTCTATCTGGTAGCGAGCAAACTGTAACATCAGGGTATTACACATTTGAAATTCATTTTGATTTTATCAATAACACAGCAAGAATCAAAGAATACCCTACAGCCTTTTCTTTATATGCCGACACAAGAGAGGTGTCGTTCGAGAGAGACGCCCCAAAATCACTGACAGACGCTATCGTTAAAAACGATTTACAGGCCGTAAGCAATTTTATCGACAAAGGTTCCGATGTTAATAAAAAATCAAAAAATGGCATAACCCCTTTGTTTGTTGCTATTGAAACAAACAACATCAAAGCAGTCAAAATGCTACTTAAAAATGGGGCCACCCCCGATACTCATTCCTCCGATGGGAGATTCCCTTTAATAATAGCTGCTGTTTCTGGCTACACCGATATTGCTAGAGAATTATTGAAATCTGGAGCAGACCCTAACATGAGAAATAATGTAGGGACAACTGCGCTGATATGGGCTGCAGCAAAAGGTTATATTGATATTGTAAAACTACTTCTAGAAAACAATGCGGATGCAACTTTAACCGAAAGCGGTAGAAGTACGGCATTAGACCTCGCCATTAGAAACAATTATTACACTATAGCCGAAATAATCCGTTCTTCAATTTCAAAATCAAATCCATCTTCACCTCCCACCCCTCAAAAACCCTCCGATGACACCCAAAAATGGGCAGTAATTATAGGAATTTCAAACTATCAACAGACTGGAAAAAACGGTTTAAATAACCTCATTTTTGCAGACAACGACGCAAAGGACTTTGCTAATTCACTCCGTAACCTTGGGTGGAGCGACAGCCACATCAAACTTCTCACTAATAAAGAAGCTACCCAAAGAAACATTATGATAGGCCTTGAGTCATGGTTGTCAAAAGCAGGCCCAAACGACCAAATTATCCTTTTCTGGGCAGGTCATGGTTTCCCAGACCCTGAAGACCCTGAAAAAGTGTATTTTGCTTGCTATGACACTGATATTTCAATCCCTGCTACCGGTTATCGGATGGACAATGTGAGGCGGTCACTTGAGGAAAAGAAAGCTCGCAATGTAGTTCTTCTTGCTGACACCTGTCATGCCGGAAAACTTATCACTCGTAGTGATGGAAGTCGGGGTATATCAATTGTGCCTAATATTAAAAGGCAGAATGTGCCCAAAGGTTGGGTCTTCATGGTCGGTGCTGACACCGACCGACAGGCCATTGAGCATTCATCTTGGTCTAATGGTGCATTTACTCATTTCCTTATAAAAGGGCTTAATGGCGAAGCTGATGGCTTCCAAAGTGCTGGAGCTAAAGATGGTATTGTGACCATGGGTGAGCTGAAAGACTATATAAACATTTCAATGCCGGATGAAACCCAAAGAGTCTTGGGTGTGGCTAAAAGACCAGTCATAACGACAAGTACAGGTGATCCTGACATTTGGAATTTGACTTTGCAGGTTAAGTAATAATTGAAGATTGCCGAACAAGGGGATGGAGATGGGTTTTGAAATGCTGGCGCATTTCAAAACCACTCACGCCCGGTTAGACATATGGCCGTAGGAAAAAACAATGAGTAATATGCTCGGATCATGGCGGCAGTTGGAAAGCAAAGATATTCCATTTAGGTTCTTAGCATTTTGCGATGCTTATTTAGATTCGGCAGAACGTCTTTGCAAGGTACTCAAAAGATCTACTCGCAAGGCAACATATGAAAGAGGGGCGGTCGTTCTCTACTTGACCTTTCATTCTGTTGAGTTATTTTTTAAGGCTTGCATTTTACACAAACGCCCAGATGAAAGATTTCATCACGACATTAAACATTACGAAAAACGGTATAGGAATATTTATCCCGGCAAAAAATATAAAATAGAGATCCCATTCGGGACCGAAGACTCAGGACAAGAACCACCGGATATTGAGCTGTTAGGGTATGTTACGCCACCCCAAGAGCAGTTACATCGCTATCCAGTTGATAAGCATGGCAAAAAATGGAATGTAATACCTGCCTTTGAACCAACCTTATTTTTGATAGAAATCGAAAGGCTTAAAAAGGATATTTGTAGAGTCAAAGCAGAGATATTCAACAGCTAACGCAGAGCGGTTTTTAGCATTTCTCCCTTTAACATTATTTTGAGTTCTCTCGTAAGCCGTAGTGGCTTACCAGCCGCTGGTTAGCTCCACGAACCGCGCCTTTTGATCTCCACTATATATCTTTGATTCTACTTACTACAATAATATTTTGATATATTTCTGGTCAGTAGTGTCCGGTTAAGAATCAAATAATTTCAATCGGATATAGTGGCTAGTAATTTTATTTTTGTAAGCATCTATTGTGAGTGCCTGTAAAATGGGCATTTTCTCAAAAAGAGTAATACTTAAAATCTGTAGATTTTTGTAACTATAGTGTCGGTCATATGAGTTGATACTATTATCAGTATATCGCTCTTGAGTTTATAATGAGTCGAGATATCGTTTTCTGTATCAAGTCATCTGACCTGAACTATAGTAATATGAATTTTATTTATTGTTTCTAGAAAAACAAGGCGAATAATATGTATTATAGTTGATTTTTCAAATATCTTGCTAGAGTTTAGACAATTATTATAATCAAATTTCAAATCGATCCCTTTTAATTTCGTCAATATATTAAATTATATTAATTTGTTACAACAATATTCGAAGTTCTTAACCGGACACTACTGATTTCTGGTACCTTTAAGCTTAACTCAAGTTTCGCACCCCCTCTATGCAACAAAAGCTTTAAGGGGCAGGTGTTAGATAGTTTTTTTAAAAAGCAAAATAATATGATTGATATTCTAAACCACTATACCTTGGGATTTGACCAGGACAGGCACATAGAAGGTTTTTCACCAGGGATAAAATGCCGTGCATGTCTCGCTCCTTACAAACTGAGTGGGTATGGTGCCGTTGCCAAAACCAGAGTGAACATATTTTGCTTTTTAAAAAAACTATCTAACACCTGCCCTGCCCGCCAGAGAAGGCTCATAGGAATTAGGGGGTGCGAAACTTGAGAGCTTAAGCTATAGGTGGGCTGGTTGCTGTGGTTACTTGTGTTCGTGGGAACATGAGCCATGGGGATGGGCGTGAACATGCTCGTGCAGATGGACTTCCTTGTCAAAAAGTATTTTCCCTTTGTCCATTGTATATATTGAATCCGTTATTTCTGAGAGCAAATCAAATTCATGTGATATCAGTATATATGAAAGATCAAGTTCACGCAGAGTTTTTTTTATCTTTGTTTTAGTTTTTTCGTCGAGGCCTGTAGTTGGTTCATCAAGAAGCAGTATTTCAGGTTCCATGGCAAGGACTGTGGCCAGTGATACCAGCCTTTTCTCCCCACCGGACAGCTTGTAGGTTATCCTGTCCTCAAATCCTGCAAGATCAAGGAATTCCAGAGTTTTCCGAGCAATATCAATAGCTTCATCCTTTGACTTGCCAAGATTCAAAGGGCCAAAGGCAACATCTTCCAGCACGGTTGGGCTGAAAAGCTGATCATCTGCGTCCTGAAAAAGCAGGCCGATTCTTTTACGCACATCTATAAAGTCTTTTTCTTCTTTTGCAGGCTTGCCAAAAATTTCAATGCTACCTGACAGAGGTTTTAACAGGCCCATTATTATGTGAAAAAGAGTGGTTTTCCCACTGCCGTTGGGTCCCATTAGACCTGTTTTTTCATTCCTTGAAAACTGCAGGTTTAGCTTATCAAGGACTTCAGGTTCTCCAGGATAGCTGAAAGATATATCTGTTAGATTGATGATCAGGTTATTGTTGTCCACTCCATTACCCCCAGTAACATTATAATCACGATCATCAAAGCGACAGAAATCGCATCAATTTTTTTAAAAGAAAAATTTCTAATGGTGTAAAAATTACCCTTAAAACCGCGGCACAGCATGGCATTACGCACTCTCTGCATACGGTCAAAGCTTTTTATCAAAAGCATGCCGACTATATAAGCAAATGTTCTGTACGTGTGCAAATTTGTTCCAGGCCTGAATCCTCTCATTTTTATGGCATTTATTAAGCGGATATATTCTTTATCCATGACATGAATATAGCGGTATGTGAAAAAAAAAAGATGCACCAGTTTTTTGGGCATCTTTAATTCAAGCATGGCATGTCCCAGTGTAAAAATTGGAGTTGAGGCTATAAGCGAGATCAGCATAAGCATCATGGCATTAGACTTTATGCTTATACGAAATGCATATATTAATCCTTCATGAGTTACTGCAAGCGTGCCGATATTAAACAGGGGTTTCCCTTCAGTAGTAAAGGGAAGAAAAAACCAGAGGAAAATTATCATTATATTGACGGGTACAAGACGCCTGAAAATTTCTCTTGCAGGTATTCCGGCCGTAAGAATAATACCGAGGGAAATAATAAGAGCTGACAAAAGAACCGGCAAACTGTTTGATACAGCCACAACAATGGAGAAAAAAAACACCTCAATTATCTTAACCCTGGGATCAATGCGATTAATCAGCGAATCAATGCTTATTAATTCTTCGACTGCCATTACATCATTTCTTGTAACAATTTAGACTTTTGAAAAAGAACCTGACAGGATAACAGGATAAACAAGATTTGTAAGCGTTCACGGAACATTGAAATTAGAAATTTGGCCTTCATGCTTTTGTACTGTTCTTCCCAATTTCCAATTTCAAGTTTCAAGCCGTGAACGGCTACAATAATTTTAATCCTGAATATCTTGTAAATCCTGTCAGAAAAATAATATTTAAAAGCGCTAAAGTGTTATCATTCCTTTTTTCTGCGGCTTTTAAAATACATGGCCACACCCACGAGGCCGAATATGTAACCTATTCCGCCTATTATTTCGGTTAGACCGGGACCACCTCCGTATGAATCCGCCAGCATATTCATAATAGGCGCCAGCTTTTTGTCCAGGGATTCATCTATCAGCTTCTTTATTTCCTGTCTTGAAATTCCATGAGATTCGGAAAGACTAAAAAGATCAGTGCCTGAATTTATTGTCTGTGACCTGGAGGAGGTTTCATAAGAATCTTTTATAACAGATTCAGGTTTGCTGGTATTTGATACAGCCTCAGGATTGATTTCCTCGAACGGTATTTTCCATTCTGCCATATGGCCCATGGAGGCTTTTAGAACTACTTTAAGAGCGCTTTGTTTTGTTATCTTAAAAGAAAACTCGCCGTTCTCGTCTGTTTTTCCTTCCAGAAGATTGTTTCCGTCTGAATCGAAAACAATTACAGGAGAGTTTTTCACTCTTTTGCCTCCGCTGAACTTGCTCCGGGTATAGACAGTGTCGTCCTCAACCCAGGCAAATATTGATACCTTGTGGGCAAATGCCGGCATGTCAAACAATATAACAAAAATTATCAGGGAAAAAAGAAATACAGGCCGTAATTTGAAATCATCCATGGTAATTCTCTATAAGTTCCGGTTTTACTTTTCTTAAAAACAGGGCGCAGGTTGCAGTCAAAATACCTTCAATCAGCATCACAGGCAGATGGGCTGCAACAAGCAGCTTTGCGACAGGCAGGAAAGCTTCGCCATTTAGATACAGGGAAAATCCAACAAGTATTCCTGCAAAAAGAACAGCGCAACAGCCTGCTGCAAATGCTGTTATTATAAATATCAGCCGGCCTGAGCTCTTTTTTACTCCCCAGCCAAACAGATAGTAGCATGTTACAGCAGGAAGAGCCATGTTAAGAGTGTTCATGCCGAGCGTTGTAATTCCCCCAAACTGGAAAAGAAGCGCCTGAAGCGTCAGGCCGACCAGTATGGCCGGAAATGCTTTCCATCCCAGGATTAGTCCCAGCATGCCATTTAATATAAGGTGTACCGAAGCCGGTCCAATCGGCAGGTGTATAAGGGAAGCAACAAAAAAACCTGCCGTAAGGACACCCATATACGAAATTTCTTCGTAATCTATGCTTTTCAGCCCAATCCCAATGCCAATTGCCGTAAGGGCTGCCCCTCCAGTTAGAATGGCCGGGGATAATACGCCTTCTGAAATATGCATGTTTGTAACAGTTTACGGTTCACGGTTCAAAGGTTCAAAGGTTCAAAGGTTCAAGGGTTCAGGGGGTTTTAGTAAAATGCAAATATCGAATGTCGAATTATGAAGTTTATTAAAGTTTTTCATTACTTCGACATTCGATATTCTGCGGTTCAAAACAAAATGCGCTCAACTTAGGTTAGAATTCTATTGCAAGCTGCGTTGTCATCAGATGCCTTGTGTCTTTATTTTCAAATTTGCCGTACAGGTATTCAAGAGCAATGGATGTGTCTTTAAACAGCTCATAACTAACAACTCCGCCAAATTGTTTTTTGGGCAAAAAATTATCGCAGTCATGACTTCCCTCATAACAAACAGCAAGATTCAGACTGTCGGTAACACCACAGGCAAGCTCAATAGTCCAGGCTTCCGGTTTATAGGATTTGCCTTCGTCCAACGTATCCATTTCAATATGATTAATGGCTCCGAGATATTCTGCATTGAAGAAAAATCTATCCTGAAAAGAAGCAATTATGAATGCATTGAACCCGTCAACATGCTTTTTGATTGTTGCCTTTTTCTTTGCTTCCTCTGCTGCTTCCTCTATCTTTTCCTGAAGGCCGTCACTGTCGGCAATGTTTGATACCCAGGATATCCCGGCAGTTAAATCTAAATCAGGTACTGTTGTTTCCGGAAAAGTAAAACATGCACTTGCAAGGTAATTATCTATATGATTACTTCCTTTTCCTGTTTTATCAACATCTCCGTTAAAGACACCGACGGAAAGCTCAAGCAAGTCATTCCTAAAACCTCCAACAGCAGCGGTTTCGTTTGTTTCTCCAAGTTCCAGGGTAAGGGGATCTCTAATAAAATGGCTTTCAAACCTTCCAAATGGGACATACATTTTTCCTAAATCAACATAAAGAGGCATCACATCCGCTCCGTCGATCGTGATGATTCCCTGGTCCACATCAAATGGTGTGTCGTCTTCTTCATATAAAAAGAAAAGACTTGCCTTAACATGTTTTGCAATATCAACATCAAAGCCGATTTCGACTGTTGCAAGAACAAGATCACTTGTGTCCGTGTCTCTTTCTGATGGATCATGAAAATTGTAGTCTTCATAAGAAGCCTCGACTTCTATGCAAGCGCTGGGATGTATTTTATCAGCCCAGTTTCCAAGCAAACCTGCAAGTTTTGTTTCATAGACTTTTTTGTCTCCAGCTTGCGAAGAAGATTCCACTTCCTGCCTCATGTCAGCAGCTTCTTTGTCGGTAATGATATTTTTCTTTTCCAGAAGCTTCAGCAGTTGTTCGGTTTCCTGGCTTATCGCAAAAGCATTAGAATTAATAATGAACAATGCTAAAAATAACGTGACCCCAATTACAATCAAATTTCGTTTGTGCATAACATCCTCCAGTGTTTTTTGTATAATCACTTCATATAAATAAACTCAACCCAGATAACTGCTCCAAGCTCGATATCTTTGTCTTCTCCATTATGTTTTATTTTAGCGTCAGAAGTATTTAGCGCGGCAAAGCCCCACCATCCGGCTTTTGGTACAGCATAGGTGAAGACACCATTCTGGTCGGCTTTGATGGTCTGAGTTACCATGTAATCAGTCGGAGCGCTGTATTTTCCCTCTTTGTTATAATATTCGACTTCAACTTCAGCATATGGTACGGGCATCCCATCCAGCTTAATAATTCCCTGAAAAACATTGCCGGTGTACAATCCATATGGTTTGGTCAGGGGGACGATCTCAGTTTTAAGGCCAAGTTCCTCATCCCATCCCTCATCATCGCCAAAAGCAGTAACCACAGCTTTTGTATAATGAACAATATAACAATCTTCTGCTGGTTCCCAGTATGGCTGAGGTTCCATATAAAACATGTAAACCCCCGGTCTCTTAATCTTATAATTTGCAGTCCATGCCTGATGTCCTCCAACGTCGGCGGGTTTTAGTGATTCTATTAAATTTGTTTTTTCCCCATTTATACAAACACCGAAGTCGGCTGGTTTGGAAAGATCCATTCCATGGCCTTCAAATGGATGCCAGAACATAAGATCGATTTTTACATTATTGTTTTCCCCCTGCATTACCATCTGATCTGAAGGTATAACCATGCCGAAATGAGCTGAAACAGGGCTGGCGACCATGACAATAAATAATACAAATACAAAATAATTTAAAAAATATTTATTCATAAAATTATCCTCCAATTTGCCAAAAAAAACCACCAAGGCAAAATATCTTCGTGATATGCGTACCTTCGTGGTTTTATTGTCTAAAATTAAATTTATTGAA
>Ga0255429_1203_pt1 | contig 11705 bp, 15 predicted proteins | sample ANMaggSeSYBR02H9_FD_182636 | JGI IMG/M metagenome (GOLD analysis project Ga0255429, IMG submission 182636) | Sediment cell enrichment communities from methane seep in Santa Monica Basin, California, United Staets - ANME aggregate JGI... | ecosystem: Environmental > Aquatic > Marine > Cold seeps >... | reverse complement strand
TATTGTAAAAAAAAAGACCATAAGTCTCTTTATCCAATTTCAAATCCAAAAAAATGCCCCCTTATGAAAATATTTCTAAAATTAATAGTGGGTGGCTGTAATTTGTGCTGATCTATGAAGTGAAAGCAATTTTGTTTCAGACTTAATAGGCTTTATTTGATTTTGAATATATTCAGAAGTTAAACCGCAATTTGGACATGTAATATACCTTTTTCCGCCCTCTTGAATTATCTTTTCAAGTGTATCAGGGCTTCTAATTTTTTGGTAACAATATGGACATGTAATAATTTTCATTATATTTTCACCTGTAATTTTATAATCTAAATAATGCTTATGTATAAAGCATTTTCCATCTTTTTCAGTTAGATCATCATTATTACGATAATGATGGTTGATTTTATAAGATAAATAATTTTCGGGAAGTCCTATAAGATTATCGAAAAATTGTAGATTAGGTGTGGTCAATGCAACCTCAGTAGCCTGAGACATGAGATACCCCACAGCAGTGCAGTGGCCATTGGTGGCGGTATTGCTGTCAAGCAGATGGATGGGGGGCAGGAGATGCGTTCATGCTCATAGGCCTTGGCGTGACCGGGCTTAAAGCGGTCAAGCAGCTGGTAAGAACTGCCAAAGGAAGAAACACTAGAAGACGAAGACGTCGAACCTACAAAAGAAGCCTTGGAGACGATGAGTTCGATGGCATGGATGATATCGGAATCGACGATTTCGGCATTCAAGACTTCAGCGAGGATGAGTTCCTGGATGACGAGGGCGACCTGTTTGGCGACTTCATGGTAGACACTTATGAACTGCTGGACTTTGGAGATATCGCTGATCTTGGCGAAGAAGAAATCGAGACCTAATGGAGGTAGATGAGATGACATTCTTTTACTCATTGAGAAACAAGCATGCCTTTGAAATCTTTGATAAGGCATATAAAGAAGAATTAAGTAAAACAGTCCACGTATGGAGCCCGCAGGGCTGCATACGTGTGCGGCCCGCTACTGGCCTGAGTAGCTGTCGCCTGAGTAGAAGTAGATAGTGGGCCCGCGGAGATTCGAACTCCGGACCTCCGCCGTGTGAAGGCGACGTCATAACCGACTAGACCACGAGCCCACCAATGCTTTATCCTAAAATAACACTGGCTCTAATATTACCTATATAAGATAAGACTATCGCAAACACGCGATAGTCCTTCCGCTCGATCATAAATCCTGCTTGGTCCTCTGGTATATCCTGGCCTGGAACCCGTGATACTTGGCAACACCCTCTGCATCCTTCTGGTCGATACATGACTCATCAAAAGACACCAGGTCAGAAGAATATAATGCACAGGGCGAGCTTCTGGCAACCACATTAGCACTTCCCTTATACAGCCTTACCTTCACTGTTCCCTTCACACGCTCCTGTGTAGAATCAATAAAAGCGTTCAGGTCATGGTACAGCGGCTCATCCACCAGCCCCATATATGCAAGCTTTGACCATTCATCATCCACCCTGGCCTTAAAGCTCAATTCACGCCTGGTAAGCACCAGCCGCTCAAGGTCGCCATGGGCAGTCAGCAGTATGGTAGCTGCAGGGTGTTCGTAATTCTCCCTTGCCTTAAGGCCCAGCACCCTGTCCTCTATCATATCGGTCCTGCCCACACCATGCCTGCCGCCTATGAGGTTTAGTTCGGTTATCAGAGAAACGCCATCCATAGAAGTACCATTCAAGGATACCGGGACACCGCCTTCGAACCCGATCTCGATAATCTCGGCTTCCGGTCCATTCTCAGGAGACTGGGTCCACTCAAATATCTCTTCAGGTGGAATAAAATCAGGTTCCTCCAGTTTTCCACCCTCGATGCTGCGACTCCATATATTCTCATCAATGCTCCATGGCTTCTCCCTGGTTACAGTAACCGGGATATTGTGCTTTATTGCATAGTCGATCTCCCATTCACGGGTCAGGTTCATATCCCTCATAGGTGCCAGTACTTCTAGGTCAGACGACCTGAACACGGCTTCGAACCTCAACTGGTCATTGCCCTTGCCGGTACAGCCATGGGCCAGTGCCCCGGCACCTTCGGCCAAAGCCACTTCCAGCACCTTCTTTGCAATAAGCGGCCTTGCAATGGCAGTCCCCAGTACATACCCCTCATAATTTCCATTAGCCTTGATAAGGGGGAAGATATAATCCTCTACAAATTCGGCTTTGACATCAATTGTGAAATTTTTATCACTGATCAGATCAGCCTTTTCTTCAGCATTTTTAATTTCTTCCTCTGGCTGGCCTACATCTACTATTACTGTGATAACATTATCCAGATTATAATGCTCCTTGAGAATCGGTATGCATACAGATGTATCAAGTCCGCCTGAATAGGCCAATACCACTTTTTTTTCCATTTTTAATCATATCCTTTTTGTTATTATCATTTTACGGAAATATAACTTTCATCCTTCGAATAATATATAAGATATTTGAGTTATCTATAACTATTGTAACATAATAATAATCTTATCAAGATATTCAAATGGATGGCGGCATAATAAATGGTATTTGTTTCTCATAAAAAACATGTAGATAATTCAATAAACAAAATAAGGAAAGGGCATGGCAGCCAGGAAGTTGTCAGATCATTAAATAAAACCCTTACCGAGCATCCTGAACTTATTGAAGATGCGGTCTATCAACTGGTGGGGATCATCCAGACAGATAAGGTTGAGAATTTCATTTATGCAATTGAAGTCATGTCAAATATTGCTGAAGTTGAGCCTGACCTGTTAGCAAACTCATCTGATGCAATCATCAGGATACTTGAATTTCCAGAGGACAGTCTTGATATAAATTATATGCTAAAAACTATGGATATTTTGGGTATGATTGCCTCGCGCTATCCGAAACTGATGCAGCCATCTGTAAAAATATTTTTACAGAAACTGAACAATTCCAATACACACATACGTTCAGCTTCATTTTATATTCTGGATCTTATAGCAAAACCATATCCCGAATACTTTTCAAATTATACCCTGGATTTAATTAGAAGTCTTCACGGTTTGCATATCGATGAACGACTGTATGCAACCAGGCTGATAGGAGATGTCGCAAGGTTCTCACCTAATTTAATTGATGAATCCCGTGAAGTGTTGAGTGATCTTGCATACAAACATCCGGATACAATGGTCAGGCAGGAAGCTCATGATGTACTAAAGAAGTTTGAAGTAAAAGATAAGGCCACAACTGAAGAACCTGAAGAAGAACCGCTTGATTTTGAAAAGGATTTTATAAGTTTAATTGATATTAAAACTGAAAGTAATGATTTAGGAGAACTGGCTGATGTCTTGGCAGAAAGTTAACAAAGGATCTGAACAGGAACCCATAGAACAGGAAGAAGTGGTTCCTGAAGAAGAAAAGGCTGATATTGAGAATGGTATATTGACTGTTAAGGATATTATTAAACCAGATCTAAAAGAAACCCAATATATTGAAAAAACGCAGGAAGAACCGGTTCTGAAAAAGTTGCCGCCAAAACCAGTAATTGAAAATAAGAAAACGCCAGAACATGCAATTAAACGCATCGGGTATCTTATAACAGACCCAAATCTCATAACGCGATTATCGGTAGTACAGGACATTGATGAGAAGAAAGAGGAGGGGGCACAAGAATCTGACATTTCCCCTGTGGCAAATACAGGAACTCAAGAAGGGGTCAAAGCAGATGAAACCATTTTTGATGATATTACCCTAGATATGATAAATACAGTTTTAGAAGAACTTTCAAATGAAGATTGGATAATTAATATGGGTCTGGCAACTAACGATGGAACACTTATTTCTGCCATTAAACCGGATTCCATGGACAAAAGTGTTCTTAAAAAAATTTCTAATATGCTCTCTTCTGGAGAAACATCTCCAAAAAAAGAGGGTTTCAGAAATCGGGTAAGCATAGAACACCCGGATAAACTCCTGGTGGCATTGTGCATAGGTAATAAATACAACTTGACAATCTTCGCAGTACCTGATGTACAATTTGGAATCGTACTTTACCAGCTTAACAGGACAGCTGATAAATTGGAACAGATATTACAATAGCGTTAATTTTCAGGTAGTGTCCTATTTTTTATGACCTGATGTCTTTATTTGTTTGATTCTTGAAAATCATGGGTTTACCATCTGGACTCTGTGACATTTTTTTTGAAAATTATATCACTTTCAATCCTCTCTCGCTTAAAGTATAAATGGGGGCAAATGATTTAGAACACGGATTTCACTGATTATGCGGATGCACACGGATACGATTAATTCGTTTTTCGTGTTTAATCTGAAAGGATAAAACAAAATGCTTCACGCCGAATTAACAGATAAAATCATCAGTTTGTTTTTCAAAGTCTATGCTACTAATAAAGAAGTCGGGCTATCATTAAATTTTGGTAGAATCCCGAATTCAAAAGAGTGATATTTACGAATGATAGGAAAGAATGATAGGAAAGAATGATTTGAATCAGAAATCCCAAATCCGTGCGTATTCGTCGAATCCGTGGCATCCGTGTTCCCTCTTCCTTGATGAATACTATTTCATAAATCAACAAATTCAATTAATATAGAGGTCACGATTTATAGGACACAACCAATTTTCATGATGTATTTACTTTTCATTGTAAAACAGGAACAAAATCCTCGCTAACGCTTGGATTTACTTGAGTATATCAAATTATACTTGATATACTATGAAAAAAGAAAAACGAGCGCCTCATCGACGCCCTGGTTATTGCAGTTATTTTGCAATATCGAAATTCTCTTTAACAATCTTCAATGCACAGTAATCGCCACACATGGTGCATGCCTCGGTATCTTCCGGTGCCCTGCTGTTCCTGATATGCCTGGCATGTTCAGGGTCGATAGCAAGTTCATACATCTTTTCCCAGTCCAGGTCACGGCGCGCCCTGCCCATTGCAAGGTCCTGGTCGCGCTTGCCCAGCTTGATCATATCCCCGATATGTGCAGCTATGCGGGATGTGATCACTCCGACCCTCACATCCTCCACGTTGGGCAGTGCCAGATGTTCCGCAGGTGTTACGTAGCACAGGAAATCGCATCCTGCCGCACTTGATATGGATGCACCGATCGCGGTCACGATATGGTCGTACCCGGGTGCAATATCAGATACCAATGGACCCAGCACGTAGAATGGTTTATCGCCACTCAATCGCTTCATTAACTGCACATTGGTCTTTATCTCGTCTATGGGTACATGTCCCGGACCCTCGACTATGACCTGCACGCCAGCATCATGAGCCCTGTCTGATAGCTCTGAGTTCATAACCAGTTCCTGGATCTGTGCCCTGTCTGTGGCATCATGCACTGCAGCAGCCCGCATACCGTTGCCCATGCTCAGTGTGACCTCGTGCTCTTTCATTATCTCAAGCAAGTAGTCGAACTCACTGTACAGGGGGTTCTCTTTTTCATTGTGGACCATCCAGGCAGTCATGAATGCGCCGCCTCTGGAACACAGCCCGCCGTAGCGTCCCTGTATTTTGAGCCGCTCCATGGTAATAAGGTTGATACCTGTATGTATGGCCATGAAATTCGTGCCCAGTTTTGCCTGGTCTTCTGTGGCCTTGAACAATTCGTCCTCTTTCATGTCCACTACTGAGCCATATTTTATTGCAGCCTCGATAAAGGCCTGGTACAGGGGCACACAACCGACAGACAGTGATGTGGCTTCGATGACGCGTCTCCTTATTTCAAGGAAGTCGCCGCCAGTGGATAGTTCCATAAGTGTGTCAGCTCCGGCAGCTTCTGCTGCTTTTGCTTTCTCTACTTCCATTTCAATATCCATGATATCCGAGGATGTGCCGATGGAGGCGTTGACCTTGGTGGTCAGGCCTTTGCCTATGCCGCAGTGCTTGATCTCTCGGTATGGGGTTACCGGGATCACTATCCTTCCCGAGGCCACGCCTCTTCGCACGAAGTCTGGCTCGACGCCCTCTACCGCAGCCACTGTTTTCATCTCTTCTGTAATATTGCCTTTTTGTGCTTCTTCGATTATACTCATGTATGATGCTCCATATTGGATTTTTATCGGTTGCTTTTAACACTGCTAACCCATATAATATTTTTTAAAAAGTTAATTTGAGTTCAAATCAAGTAAACTTGATTTAATACAAGTGTGTTTGAATAAATGGTGAAGATAATCCTTTTCTTAATTTGGATGTTATCTATACACCCTGAAGTTCTACTCACCCTTAACTCCCCCAGCTACAGCATCATAACAATCCTGTCAGCCGCCGCAATCGATTTCACCATCGCCATATCTATTTTATCATACCATGGCCAATTTTATCAATTAAAAACGTGCAAAACCGTTAAGTATACGATATAATAAATTGTAATAACGAACTATGAAGACCATATCAGTACGGCTGCCAGAGCAATATATCCATGATATTGAAGAAGCGGCCGGGCAGGAACTTATAGACAAAGGCACCATGCTTCGTAAGCTCATAGGGAACGGTTTGATGGAGTACCGCATTAAAAAAGCATTTGAATCCTATTCAGAGGGGAGGATATCCCTGTGGAAGGCAGCAGGCAAGGCAGGAATAACCTACAGGGCAGCCCTTGAGGAACTGAAGGTACGAAATATTCCGTTCAGGTATGAAAAAGAGGACCTGGACGTGGACATCCAATGGGCGCTGCAGGAGAAATGACAGTTAGCAATTCAGGTCCGTTGATCCACCTTGCTATGATCGGCAGGTTGGACCTTTCAAAGCTACTTTTCGGCAGGGTGGTTATTCCTCGTACTGTCAAGATGGAAGTCGTAGACAGAGGAAAGGAAGAGGGTAAGGCAGATGCTTTTCTGATAGAGGGGGAGATTGAGAACGGATGGATTGTTGTTGAAGACCCTGTTGATAGTGCAGAAGACATCGCAGACAGTGCGGGGATAGATGCGGGAGAGGCTGAGGCTATTATGCTGGCAAGAAGCAGGCATTGCCCGGTCCTGGTTGACGATCTGGCTGCCAGGAGGTTTGCTTCCGGGCTGGGATTGGAGGTTACAGGTTCTATTGGTGTGGTTGTCAGGGCGGTAAAAGTTGGGTTAATATCCAGGGATGAGGGGCTGGATGCTTTGGATAAACTGGCACTGGTTATGTGGCTTAATGTGGGTGTTTATGAGGATGTACGGAAGGTTGTTGAGGGGTTATAATTGAAAAAGCGAGTTCTTTTGGATTGTGAGCACGACAGCGACCTAAAAGCTGCAGCCAAACTCTACAAAGAAGGAAAGATTACAATCAGGGAAGCTTCTGATATTACAAGGATTCCCCTTCGGGGTATCCTTCATGAGTTCGGCAAAATGGGCATCTTCATCAGGTATGGTGAAGACGAACTAAAAGAGGATATTGAATGACTGTGATATCTAATTCACTACATTTTGTGAATTACACAGTCTAATTTTTTGTAAATAATCCGTTTGAAATCACAATTCCTGCAGGACTATCAACACATCACCAAGTTTCTCAAAATCAGAATCGGCTGTCACAAGTTCTGAATCCATGGCTTTTGCACTGGCGTAAATCAATGCATCCATAGCATGTAGTTTATACTGGATAGAAAGGTCTGCCGCAGACCGGGAAATATCTTCATCGAGATTGATAACTATACTCCGGTTTTCTACGAAAGTAAGAACACCTTCCAGATTCCCTTCAAAACCGTCCCTCATCAATTTCCGCTTAATCTCAAAGATGGATATTACTGATGTGTAGAGCATACTGTTGGATTCAATAATCTGTTTTACCTGCTTGCTGGTGGCGAAAAAGTAGGACAACCAAGCAGATGAGTCCATCAGTTTACATTCTGTCTTCTTCATCCCGTAGACCTTCCAGTACTTCGTCCATTGATTTTGTCCCCAGGGCACCGTACATTGACTTTTTTTGTTTCAGGGTTTTTTTCAGCATCCACTGGATGACATCTTCGTATGTGGGCAAGCCAAGGTTCTTTTTGAGTTGCTTCAAGGTCTGGTGCGTGGAGTCGGTTATCTGGATTGTTGTCATTATGTTATAGGTTATAGGCTATAGTATTAATAATTAATGCAATTTCTATCTTACTCAATCCCCACACTTAACTTCCCTAGCGGTAGCACCATAAGATAAAAAAAGGGCGATAATAAAAATCATCGAAGTGAAGCACTTTATGAAAAATTCAATTAAGGCTATATTGTTTCCAAAAATGAAATGACCTATATCACTTTTCATCCATAATTTCACGAAGTTCTTTGAATCTTCCGGCCTTGAAATCTTCTTTGCTCATTTCAATCTGCTGCATAAGTTCGGGGTCCGACAAAATCTCCAGAGTGGATTTCATAGATTCATATTCATCACTCGAAATAGTAACCAATCGCGCCTTATGTTCCACAAACGATTTTATTTCACTGGACATTTATTCAACTATTACACCACATTGTACATATATTGTTTTGCCAGACAGAGTGATGCACTCACCCCTTCCTCACCCCCGACTCCCCAGGCGGCAGCATCATAGCAATCCTGTCAGCCGAAGCGATCGACTTCACCAGCTGCCTGTCCCCAACCTCATCCACCAGCATCTTGTAGACCTTCTTCGCAATATCGTTCTGGTTAAACCCACCTGGCTCCACCTCAACCACATACTGCGCCAGCCTCCGCACAACCCCGGGCGGCCCGCCCACAAGTCTCACAGCACCCTTCAGTTGAATACCCACCGCAGCACCCACCAGGGAGGTCATATAATTCCGCTTGCCCCTGATAATGAACGAACCCCGGGGCACGAACTCACCACTCTCAGGCGTCTTGGACACCTGCCCGGGCGTCACCCAGTAACAGTCACCATCAGCCCGGCCTGACTTCCACACACCCGAGTTGGAGACCACGAACATAGCAGCCTCATCAAGCGTGGTTTGCGGTACTTCCTTACCCTCCGTCTTGACGACAACCACAGGCGAACCAGGCGCTTCCGTATGGAGGAAGATATCCCGCTTTTCCATATACTTCTTAACCACTTCCTCATTAGTGCCCGCATCCCTGCCCCCTATAACCAAAAAGCCATCTGAGGATTCGAACCACCTGAACTTATCATACCAGCGGGGTTTTACCTTGATCTTCCCCTTCAACTGCCTGGTGCGCACAGGCTCCTGCTTCTTCCTGATAAGTTCCTCAGTCTGGAGTATGGCACGCCTGGCACCGGAACTTTTGCCTGCCACCTTCTTTGCCTTATCATAATATACCTGTGCATTCTGTGGCACTGTCAACTTGATATCCACATCCACATTCTTACCGTCCAGTTCCACTGAAAGTTTCCCTGAACCAGGATCAATAGATCTGATCATCTTTGCCTGCGGAATCTCTGCACCCTTCAGCCTGCTTCGTATCTCATCCCAGCCCATCCGCTGCCTTGCCTCTGTGATAATATTCAAAATCTCCTCTACAGGTTGGTAATGGGCATACAGCAGTTCCCCCTTTTCTTTAAACCCGGCTGCCTGCTTCGTGAACTTCTCGATAGCCTGTTGCTGCTGTCTTAGCCTCCTCTCAAGCACACCTTCCTTTTTCTGCTCCACTGCCATTTTTTGGGCTGCAACCTCGATACCAGCACTGAAATATTCATCAATGGCCTGGTTAAAACTATCCAGCTTTTGGATATCAAAACCCTGGTAACGCATAAGTCCGAATGGCAGCACATCAATGTTCTTACCGTCCTTTACCACCACCTGTGGCTCAAGTTTCCCTTCGGATATCGGTCCGAAAACCTTGCCCATCGCCGCATGCAGCCCCTCAAAATCCAACATCTCCGAAGCAGGTGTATTCTTGTCTACACCTGCCTGCAGGCACACTTCCTCGGCCAGCACGCCACCCATGTTTAACCTGGTGGCCAGCGTCCTCACAACATCGCTGTCCGATTCACTGAATATACCGGTAAGGTCGCCGGGTGATACATCGAGCGGACTCATCTGGAGTGGGGGCAGTTCATATATCTCGCCCCTGCGCAGCGTCCGGTCCCTGAAACTGACAGGTTTCATAGGCTGCAGGATCCTGCCCTCGTCATCGGTAAGAATAATATTGCCCCTTGCAAACAGTTCGGAGATCAACCTGGTAGTCACTCCAGCCCTTATAACTTCCAGTTCGATGATCCGGTCGAACTCATGCTGGGAAACACGCTTTATCCTGCCCCCTGTGATATGTTTGCGAAGCAGCATGGGAAACCCCTGTGGCAACTGGGGGGCCGGGCGCGGATACCGGGTGAGGTTCATCCTCTTGCCAGCCTGTATCACCAGATTATGCCTGCCCTGCCCGTATATGGCCAGAGTGATCCTTATCTCATCATTATCTGTCTGGTATATCTTTCCTATCTTTGCATCCAGCAGACAGGGTGTACCGCTATTGAACTCGGATACAATGGCAGCCACATCCACACTGGTCATTTCCTCTTTCATGGGGCAGATATTATAGACCATAGACCCATAATCCTTTGCAGGAATATAGAAACTGTTTTGATAACATATTCCAGATTAAGGGAGAATGACCAGTTTCCAGGATTTTGCCGAAACTTGCCAGCGTATCGAGAACATCCCAGGTTCCCTTGAAATGACGCAGGTAGTGGCGGAATTTTTTTCCAGCGTGGAAGATGATGAGCTTGAGATAGTATCCAGGTTCATTATGGGCCTGGTGTTCCCTGTATGGAGTCCATTGCAGCTTGGTATCGGACCCAGCTTGCTGTATACTTCCCTGTCCAGGGCATCCGGTGTGCCTGTAAAGGGTATCATTAATCTGGTACGCGAGACAGGGGATGTGGGACTTGCAGCCAGGGAAGCACTGACAGGAGCCAAGAAGTCACAATCCACACTTGCTGCTTTCGGGGAAGAGGAATCAGTACTATCCATACTGGACGTTTTTACAAGATTTTCTGATATTGCCACTACATCTGGCAAAGGCTCCCAGTCATCCAGGGCAAGGAACTTACAGTTCCTGTTCGGCCGGGCCACACCAATTGAGGCCGTATATCTGGCACGGCTGTCTATTGAGGAACTGAGGATCGGGGTGGGTGAAGGAATTGTCAGGGATTCCATTGCAAAAGCTTTCAATGTACCAAAAGATGCCGTGGAACGGGGCTATATGCTCACCAATGACCTTGGACTTGTTGTAAGGGAAGCAAAACTTAACGGCACACACGGTCTGGCCGGCCTGGACATGGAACTGGGTCGCCCCATTAGGATGATGCTGGCCCAGATATCCCTGGGTATCGAACCTGTTGTTAATGAAATGGGCTCAGTGGCAGTTGAATGGAAATTCGACGGTGCCAGGGTGCAGATCCATAAGAACAAAGATAAGATCTCTATTTATTCACGGCGCCTGGAAGATGTAACAAACTCCCTGCCTGATATAGTGGAAATGGTAAGGGAAGGAATTTCAGCGGAATCGGCCCTTCTTGACGGGGAAGCAGTTGTGTTGGGTCCTGATGGTAAGCCCGGAGCCTTCCAGCAGATACTCAAACGGTTCAGGCGCAAGTATGATGTGGATGTGGTGAAGGAACAAATACCTCTACAATTGTATCTGTTCGATGTGTTATATTTCAATGGTGAAAGCCTGTTTGACAATACCCTGGTACAGCGAAGACAGCATCTGGTTGAATGTGTGAACCCCTCTGATAAACTAAAGATTGCAGAGCAGGTCATCACTTCAGATGTAAAGGATATC
>Ga0255429_1201_pt1 | contig 11841 bp, 9 predicted proteins | sample ANMaggSeSYBR02H9_FD_182636 | JGI IMG/M metagenome (GOLD analysis project Ga0255429, IMG submission 182636) | Sediment cell enrichment communities from methane seep in Santa Monica Basin, California, United Staets - ANME aggregate JGI... | ecosystem: Environmental > Aquatic > Marine > Cold seeps >... | reverse complement strand
GCGGTAGAAGGTAAATGTTATTATTTTTTTGATGAAGTCCATTATGACCCTGACTGGGCTGTTAATTTGAAAACACTCATCGACACCCAGACAGGTGATAAATATCTGGCTACTGGTTCGTCCTCAACCCTGCTATTGAAAGATTCTGCCGAATCAGGAGTAGGCAGGTTTGAATTCAAGTCAGTATCACCCTTCTCTTTCAGGGAATTTATTTTGAAAAATGGAGTTCAGGACAGCGAAATAGACGGACTTTCAATTCAACATGATCTAAAGGAAATGAAAACAATTATTCAATCATGGGATGAGGTCAGACTTCTGGCATTAAAGCGGACCATTGAACCCTTCCTTAAAAAATACTTACTTTTTGGAGGTTTTCCTGCGCAGTTCGCTTATGAATACGATATCATGCAGTGGCAGAACTATTTAAGGTTGAATTATGTCAGTCTTATCCTGTATAAGGACATACTTTCCAGATACGAAGTAAGGGACCCATCCATACTCGAAGACCTGCTTTTTTTAATCGCAGAAAAGACCACACTTCCTTTAAGCTATGCCTCGTTAGGTAAGATATTCAATATCAGGATCGAGACCGTGCGCCAGTACTTGCATTACCTGGAAGCTGCAGGGCTTATAATAATATGTAATTATTATACAATGAACATATCAAAACGTGCGCGCAGGAATAAAAAATTCTATACTATTGACCCAGGGTTCACTGCAGCTTTGAACTATACAACCATACTAACCGACCAGGATATATCAAAAAATATAGAAACCGTTGTGGCTGCACACCTGGTCAATTACCTGAAAGCATCTACTGGATTATTGAACCCAAGGATATCTTACTGGAAAGAAAAATACGAAGTGGACTTTGTGATAGGTTCGGGAAGATCTCCAGTTCCTGTTGAAGTAAAATTTGCTAACACGATCCGCAGGGACGATTTTCCCGGTCTGATATCGTTCATGGAAAAACAAAAAATACATTCCGGGATTGTCATCACCAAAGATAAGGCCGATGTGTGGAATGTAAATGGTATGGAAATCTTACTTATTCCAGCATGGCTGGTGTTGTGCAGTTTGTAGATTATGTCCCCTGTAGGTTATGTCTTCTGTAGGTTATGCTCCCTGACTATGCACAGCTTCCATGAACCTTTCCTTGATCTCAACCGGATTTAACGGAATTTCTCCCACAGGCTCATTCACCGGCCTGACCACCATGTCGATAAATCCGGGCCCGGTTTCTTCCTTAAATCCGTTATAGGCCTCCACAAGTTCTTCTCCGGTATGGGCCTTGACAGTGTACTTCAGCCCGTGGCCCCTTGCCATTAGTTCCAGGTCAATGCACCCGCATGCCAGGGTTTCCTGGTTGCCGGTGGAACCGTATGCTCCGTTATTCACTGCCACCACGGTCAGGTTGGATGGCTGCAGCGCAGCGATCTGGGTCAGTACATTTGGATTCATGAGCAGGCTGCCATCCCCGTCGATCACCAACACATGCCTGTGCTGTGCCTCTGCCAGTCCCAGCCCGATAGCAGATGCCAGTCCCATAGAACCCAGCATGTAGAAATTCAGGGGCCTGTCGCCGGCATGGTACAGTTCCTTGCTGGGTATACCGATATTTGAAACTACGATCTCGTCATCCAGTACTGATACCAGTGATTTGATGGCCTGGTACCGCGATATGGTGGGTGGATGGATTTTGGTTGTAAGTTCCAGGTTGCACGTCCTTGATACTGTCTCTTTTGGTTCAGGCGGCGGCGCAGATTTTGAATTCTCCCATACCGAAGGTAGGACCAGGGCCACATGTGGGCGGTTATTGGTAAAAGCATCCTTGATAACATCATTAAGCAACTCGATCTCAGCTGATGACCCTATAACAGTATAATCAATATCAGAAGCTTTTAGAATATCAGGCAGTGCCCGTCCCAGCGGGAACTGTGCCGGGATCTTCTCATTATAAACACCCCGCCAGCTTGCGATAATCGGCAGTGGAACCTGGTATGTCACGTTCAGGGACAACAGGGCATTCAGCATATTACCAAGTCCGGTGCTCTGGATGACCATGACCGGGCGCTTGTTGCCAAGGTAATAACCCGCACAGATACCAACGCCGTTTTCTTCACGTGTAAGTTTCAGTGTATTGAACTCATTGTCAATGAGCGGGAGTAGTTTTTTCATTCTGTCACATGGTAGAGTGGCAACCAGGTCTACACCCTGGTCTTTCAATATCGTTACTGTTTTTTCTTCGGGAGTGAGACCATTCATTTTTATTAGCTCTTTCTCTTGTTATTGGCACTTGATAAAGTCAGTATCTCCTCGATCTCCACATCAAGGGAATCTATATGCAATTCAGGTAGTATTTTACACAGGTCAAAGTCCTCTTTCAATCTTTCAACCCCACCGCCTGTGATATTCAACAAGATATGATCATCCGCTTTAACCCGGCCAAGTTCCACCGCTTCTACAAGGGCGGCAACTCCAACGGCTGCGGGTGCTATGATATCAATATCCTCCACCTCCTCGAATATGTTTTTTACAGGACCGGGCCAGTGAATTGCTAATGCCGTACACTTGCCCGCCAGTGGACGAAAGGGCATCATAGACACCACCTGGAACCGAATATGGTGGTTTCCTGTTGGACAGGATGTCCGTATACATCCGGTTGATCTGCTGCTTTGCATTATGCTCATCAACCTCTTCATCGATCTCCCTGCGCCCATGCTGCCATGCATCAAAAATGGGTGCAAATGGCAGGTTCTGGGCCAGGTGAAGTTTTGACAGGCGTTTCCCGAATCGGCCGTCGGCCTGTAGCCTCATAGCAGCTTCCCATGCGGCAATTCCCCCGGTTCCGCTGCCGATTGCCTGGAAATAATGATCCGGTATCTTGCCCATGGTAACGGCGCCGTCCAGCATCACTGTACCCATACCGTCCCGCCGCGCCACATTCCTGGCACCGCCTTCGGGGGTCATTTTAGGCAGGCCGGCTATCCTGTCCGCAAGCCTGATGGCATCTGTATAATCAAAGGTCTCTGCTATGCTGATAAGATGGATATTTTCAGTGGGCTCTTCAGGAATCCACATACGGTCTATACCGCTGCCTGGCACTACTATATATATCTCAGTATTGGAACCCACTGCCGCATGGGCGAAGGCACGGGCCGTGTTGCCTGCCGATGCCAGCACTAGCTTGCTGTGGCCAAGTTCCTGCATCCGCTGGATCGTGGGATAGGCTTCCAGTTCCTTGAAACTGCAGGTCAGTATATTTGCCCCCATTTCGGGCCAGTATCCGTTAAAACCGATATACAGGTTGGTCAGTCCCAGTTCCCTGGCCAGGCCTGTACTTTTGTAGGTTATGGGCCCGGCTTTTATATCCATCGGGCCGTTCACTGGCAACCATTCCCGGAACCGCCCCATGCCGGGATTGTCATGAAGCTGCAATTGGCGGGATGAGTACATTGCACGGGGCAGGCCGTTGTCTGAGGGGCAGGTAAGGGCTTGGTCTGGTAATTCAGTGCCGCATCCGGAACATACGACAGTAAAATTTGATAATCTGTTATCGTTGTGCTGTAATGACGGCTGTATGATGGAGTGCATTAATTGGACGGTCTGGAAAAACATCTATTTATGATTTTCCAAAAATGGATTATTTCTGTCCCATAAATGCAAACAACAGCGCCAGATTGGACTTGAAGGATAATATACTACTCATTGACGTTTGTATTTTCTTTAGTATACAAAGTCATACTTCACATATAGTAAAATAACCGGAACAATAAAACAACTGGATATTGGAACTTTCCTGTTTCTAACTAATGTTTGCGCATCAAAGCCATTATTCCTGGCTTAGCATCCATAATAGGTGGTAGACTGCAACCCGTTTCCATACAAGAACCTCCAAATAACTCACTATTAAGCCGGTCATTTATTTCCTTGAATATCCGTTTATATGCAATACAGTGGGGGTCAACACCCTTAATTTCACCATCATAGGGTGCCATTGCATTATAAGGGCATCCACCCCGGCAATAATTGATATATTGACAATCCCCACATTCCTCATCAACAAAATCCTTATACTGGTGCATGATCTTCCATGCGTCAGAACGGGCAAGGTCATCCATACTGGGATGGTCATAAACATTGCCCATAACATATTTTGGCATACCTACATATCGATAGCAGGGATATATGCTCCCATCAGGTCCCACAGCAAAGGTATCCCCCATGCAATCCACATAAGTGCAGACATTACCCCTGCCTGTAAGCACACTTTTACACAGGTTGTTAATATTCATAACTTCAATATCATTCATATGTTTTAGAGATTTATCCAGGAGATAAACCAGCAATTCTCCATACTCTTCCGGATCAAGTGTCCACTCATTGGGGTTATCGCTGCGCAAAGATGGCAGTGCAGGATGTAGCTTAAGGGTCAGACCATTTTCAAGGAAAAAATTGAAAATATCCTCTTTAGAATTCACAGATTGGGAGGTAAAAGTGCAGATAAAACTCACCTTGAGACCATTATCCCGTGCAATTTCACAGCCTTGTATGGTTTTCTCGAAATATCCATCTCCTCTTTGCAGGTCATTGATCTCCTTTGGACCATCCAGACTGGAACCGATGGGAATATTATACTCTGCCAGGATCTGCGCAAGTTCAGGGGTCATTTTCCAGAGATTGGTCTGCAAAGCAAAAGCAATTTTCTGATGAGCTAAACCTTCAGCCAGTAGTGCTAAAGCTTTCCGGTAAAATTCTGGACCTGCTAAAAGCGGCTCCCCGCCATGGAAGGTAAAAGTGACTGGTTCTTTACGGAAATTCTTGAGCCATTTAACCACTTCTTCAATGGTTTCAATACTCATTACAGGAGAATCTTCTTCAGAACTCCAGCAATAACTGCAATTAGAAGGACAGCCTAAAGTAGGGATTAACATTACATGAAACGGCATAAGATACCTCCTTTTTTTGACCGCTTTTAAAGTATTAATAGTTTTCCTGTTTCATAATTGAGACCTTGAACTTACGCTACTTTTAACTTTTTATTCCAAATTCTGAATCCAGCAAATGCCTCTACCCACTGTTCCAAGCTTATGGGGGGACTGGCCCCCCTACACCCTTCACTTACACATCATAGGGATTGGGTGGCACTTCGTGCACTGTTTGCCCTCTGGGAAGGGAGTTGAAACATTCTTCAGGTTAAGAGCTAATGGCTAGCGGGGCGCAACCTGGGGAATAGGAGTATGGGACGTGAGCCAGGATCTTGGAGGATGGTGTGGAGTATGACTGGATTAGTATGCAAGGGCTAACAGCATTAAAGGAACGGAAATAATTGTCTTGTTTTACAAGTTCTCTGATAAAATTAGCATTAAACAGATTTCAAGGCAACAAATCGTTTTGTTTAAGTATAGTAAGACTCTGTACTATTATTACGAAGATAGTTATTGCGTGTTGGCTGATTTATGCTTGAATGAGAGGCATTCATTTAATAAAACTATTTAATTAATTGTGAGTCAAAAATGATGCATTACTATCAACAACGAAAGTAGAATATAATAGTGAAGAAATTGTTTGGTAACGTAGTAATGACAGAAAAAGTTTATAGAGACGTTTTTGAAGTAATAAAAAGCATCCAACATAAATTTGAAAATATTGATAGAAATTTGAACTCTAGTCCATCTGTAAGAGGAGAACTCTACAGAAGTATATTATTTAATAAGTCTGAAAAATTCAGACCCATATCGATGCCAGACGGAACAACACGTCTTGTTCCAGATAACCAACAACTGTTTTTATATCGAGGTCAAACTCAATATTACCCACAGTGCACTCCTGCACTTTATCGAAATAATCTGAGTGAAATTGAGATATTTATTGCTCGTTTGCAGACTGTAGAATTTGAGATGGTACTAAGACATCATCCAGCAGTTCAAGATATTATTAAAGACGGTTTGTATGTACATTTTCCAGGCCTTGCACAACACTATGGCATAAAAACGGAATTCCTTGATTTAACTAGTGATTATTGGATTGCTGCTTTCTTTGCTGTATGCCAATATAGTGAATCTGATAAATCATATAAGCCCATTTCTACTTCAAATACTAAAAACGGTATAATGTATGAATTCCTAATTCCACAATTTGAACGGGATAAACTCGATATTATAGGATTGCAGCCTTTTTTGAGACCAGGTTTACAAAAAGCATATTCTTACGAATTAAGTAAAGGTGAACGTTATCATGGACATAAAATGTTATTCAAGCACTCTAAATCTGCTTCTGAAAAAATTTATGAAATGTTTGAAGGCGGAAACCGGATATTACCTAAAGATCCTATTTACACAAAAAGAGTGGAAATAACTACAGGTGATAATTTTTCTTCTACTGCATTTCAAGAAGTCCTTATTCGCTATCAGTATAATAAGGGTAAAAAATATTATCTTAAAGAACTGGAACATAAAAAGAAGAATGTTGTAAATGGGCAACCCCATAACTTTTCAACAAAACAGACCAAGTTGTTTAAAAAACAATGGTATCGTGAAAACAAAAAAAAATTATATCAACAAATCCGTCCACCTCGAATGACATTTTAAGTCATAGTAAATGACAAATAGGACTAAATGTAACCGATTAATACTATCAACTAATATTTCATCAAACTCAACAAAACTATAACTCTTATTACAATTTTATTTAAAAATAAATTAATCTGATGAGATTACTACCCGAGCATCCCCCTTGATGCCCCGTTTTTCAAAACGAGGTCGTGTGACGTGGGGATTGTCCACATATGGGAAAAGAGTTAAGTAAGTCTATTTCTAAACGATTGTATGTGATGATTTACATGAAAAAAATCTTATTATTTGGTCTTATTAGTATCTTAATTGCGTCTATAGTTATTGCGGCAGGAGCTGGTGAGGCGTCTGGGCAAGGTAGAGGCATGAATAGACCCGACATGGGAGTAACTGAAAAATCTCAGGCAGTGGGAACCGATACAGGGCAGGATGCCTTAACTGATGAGGAGATTGCCGGATTAAAGTTAATGAGAGAAGAAGAAAAACTTGCAAGAGATGTCTATATGGTGTTGTATAATGAATGGAATTTGCCAATATTCAATAATATCGCAAACTCTGAGCAGACACATACTGATGCAGTCAAGATACTATTAGATGTGCATGGTATTGAAGATCCCGTCATTACTGACGAACCTGGGGTCTTTGCAAATCAAGAATTGCAAACATTGTATGATGATTTAGTAAATCAGGGAAGTGTATCCTTGCTCGAAGCATTGATTGTCGGTGCAACAGTTGAAGATTTAGACATTTTTGACCTGAATGAGCTTATTGCACAAACTGAGAACCCAGACATCCTTCTTGTATACAATAATCTGATAAAAGGTTCCAGAAATCACATGAGATCTTTTATCGAACAAATTGAAAATAATGATGGGACATATACTGCACAGTTTATTGAGCAATCTGAACTTGATGAGATCGTTAGTTCTTCCCAAGAAAGGGGGGCCATACTTGATGAAAACAGTAATATCATACCAGGCTTTTCATCAGAACTAAGTCGTCAACAGGGGCAAAGAAGAATGCTTCAACCAGGTAACTATCAAGTATCTGGAGGAAAGGGGATAAATGTTCAACAGCAGGCAAATAGAATGATGATTCAGGTTGGTGGAATTTCCGCGGATTGCCCCCTTTGTTCAGAAATGACTCAGGAACGATTGCAAAATGGAACACAATTCTATGCTAAATTGTCTAATGGCAGAAATGCAGAGATTAAGATTATGCCTGATACGGCTTCTCAGACAGCTTTACAAAGATTTAATTTGAGAAATTGTACTGAAGATTGTAGTATTGAACTTAAAGAAGCAAATATTGGAGATCAAGTAAGAGCTGTTTACAACTTCCAGGCTCAAAGAAACTCAAAAGTTTTTGGGATTTTTAATGCAAGAATGCAGGTTCAAGCACAAGTTGATGCTGAAACAGGAGAAGTAATCCAAGTTAATAAACCCTGGTGGGCGTTTTTAGCAGTTGAACCCGAAGAATAAAATTTTAATTTTTTTTATTTTTTTGCCAGAATAACACAATGTATCACAGGGAAAATTCATACGGAATTCTACTCTGGACGATGTGTCTATGACAAACCACAACGGATGCCCCCGAATTTAAGTTGTGCCATTTGGGGATGGGAAGGGGGGCATTCACCCAGCATAATTAGCTGAAGGATTAATAGTAATCAATGAAATAAATGAAAAGTGCCGTTACTATATAAAATTATTAAAAAATTCGATTTTCACAGCAAATTTAATTAACAAGTAACTCTCATTATATCAATATGGGAGAAATACAAGCATCCGAATATATAATTTTTACTGATATGGATGGCACCCTGGTCGATCACGATACATATTCCTATGATGCGGCCCTGCCTGCCCTGGAACTCATCAATAAAAAAAATATCCCGTTGATATTTTGTACCAGCAAGACCAGGGCTGAACTTGAGGTTTACTGCCATAAACTTGACATATGTCATCCCTTTATTTCCGAGAACGGTGGGGCCATATTCATCCCACAGGATTATTTTGACTTCCCTTATGATCACACAAAACAAATAGACAATTACAATGTGATCGAACTCGGTGTGGGATACGAGATACTTGAAAGTACTTTAAAAGAAGTATGTACTAAGATCAACTGCCAGGTAATTGGATTTGGGGATATGGATGTGAGTGAAGTGTGCCAGGACACGGGACTTGACAGGGAATGTGCTGCACTTGCCAAGCAGCGGGACTATGATGAAGCTTTCAGGATCATAAGTCCGGCACCGAAGGATGAACTCCTGGAACAGGAAATCAGAAAAAGGGGTTTCAATTGCACAAAAGGCGGACGGTATTACCACATAATGGGTAATAACGACAAGGGAAAGGCGGTACTTATACTTACAGACCTTTACAGAACAAAATGGCCAGGTGTAAAAACAATAGGGCTGGGCGACAGCCTCAACGACCTGCCCATGCTGATGGCCGTTGATATTGGTATATTAGTACAAAAACCAGGCGGCGATTATGACCCATCCATTACATCACCAGATATCAAGCGAGGAAAGGGTATTGGACCAGAAGGGTGGAATCAGGAACTTATTAATATTTTGGAATAGAATTTAATATTGCATTACTGTAATATTACTGTAATAATATAGGGAAGGAAAAGATATGATTAGACTCGGGAGTATGTTGCCACAGGCATTTATGGTTAGTATAACAGAACTGGTGAAAATGGTAGGTCCTGAAAAAACCTGCATATTGTTATCTCGTATAGGGAAAGGACTGGCAGAAACACAGGGGGCGGGACTTGAAGGCGTCCCGGAAGATGATTTGCACTATTTGCCAATATGCCCTTTTGCAGATGAAATAATACGTTTTGTTGACCTTTTTGGCGAAAGGCCTGAAGAATTCCAGGCTATTGTGAAATACGTTAACGAAAAAGAAGCTATGGACAAAGATAAAGTGGAATGTCCTGCTATGGCTTCCATCCTATGCCTTTTGCACAATGCTTACAGGAAAAAAAGAGCCGAAATGGCAGGGTTCGAAACCTTGCATCTTGCATCTAAGCTGTCAATTGCCGGTGTCAGGCTAGCTTATAATGAAGAAGCCATGGAAAAAGCAGGAAAAACAAAGGAAGATGTTGACAAGATTCTTGAAAAGGGTGCTTGCGTCTTCAAATTTGTCAAAATGGAGTGAATCACGTGGACATCATAGCTGCAGAAAAATTATACCAGAACTGTGTGAAAGTATTACAAGAAAACCAACACCCAAATGGCGGTTTCTATGCCAGCCCGCCAGGTACGAGATACCCGTTCATCTATCCTCGTGACCATTCCATTTGTATCCTGGGCGCTATAGCGGCCGATATGTTAAATGAAGCTAAACGCGGGCTTGAATTCATGCTGGCCGCCCAGAAACCGTCAGGTGAGTTCAGCCAGCGTTATGACGTAGACGGGAACGATACCAGTTATAAAGATCTGCAGATCGACGGCAACGGCTTGGTGCTCTATGCCCTTAACCAGTACCTTAAGGCCACTGGCGGCCTGTTCTTTGATAGCCTGGCAGACCGTGCCTTTTGCAGTCAGTACTGGGAAGTCATTGAAAAGGCAGTGGACTTCATACTCCAGAATAAGAACGACGAGATCAACCTCATACATACCATAAACAGCATCCACGAATATCCCGCCTATGAACACGGTTTTGAGATATATGCCAATTCCACATGCTGCGCCGGACTGTTCGGAGCTGTTGAGATTGGGGAAGCACTGAATAAAGATGTGGAAGAATGGCGGGAACAGGCAGAACTGGTCCGCCAGTCTATATTAGAACGGCTATATAGTCCAAGACGCAGGTCTTTTATCAAGTGCATCCGGGTAAAATACAAAAGTTCCGATCCAATAGGTTATGATGCCTTTGCCTCCACAGTCATAGATGTAGATGCTGTGGAATATGCTCCGGCCCACTTTGGCCTGATAAAAGAAACTGACCTGAGGAATATAAAAACAGTGCAACGTATTAACAAACTGCTATGGGACGAGGAACTGGGCGGCCTTAACAGGTATCCTGAACTCTGGGACCGCAACAATGGAGGATATGGACCCTGGCTCCACTTTACCTGCCAGCTATCCAACCATTATACAGCTATAGGAGATCAGGACATGGCCGAAAAATACCTGGGCTGGGTGGTGGAGATGGCACATGATAACCTGCTGCCTGAACATATCTCTACAGTTGAACGCTTTGAATTGTGGTTAGAAGATTATACTAATGCCAAGATACTTAGGGACAGTAAACTCACAATGATCGAGCATATAAGGTCCCATCCAAAATGGAAAGAAGGGTTTGCTTACGTTACCATGCCCCTTATCTGGCCTCATGCCGAGTTTATCAGGGCGTATACAAATTATAAGCATAAATTCTATACGGATTAATCTTAATCACTATACTCCGCAGCTCTGCTGCAGTTGGGTGTACCGTCGCAACGTTTGACCCAACGGGATGCTGCCGGATCAACCATAGTTATTAAAATCATTCAAGGCTGCATCCTTTAACTTTTCCCTGATATCGGGCATGGCAGATATTGCTCTTTTCCAGTCAGGGAGATGGACATCCGCAGGATTCTGGATATATTCACGTCCTGCAGATAACACATATTTCGAGAAAGCTTCTACTATGCACTCTTCACCATGCCTGCTGTAATTCAGGCCGTTAAACAGGGCATCGGCATGGTACTGGCGGATACGGTCCTGGGCCGCACGTTTGAACAGTACATTCACACTTTGCATAAAAGCCTCGTCTATGTCCACACCGTCAAGTTCAACCAGATTCCTTAAAATGGTCTTGGTGATGTCTTTGGTCATCTTTTGAATACCTTCTTCAGCATCGGATTTAATGGGCCTGTGCTTGTGTTCGTAAAATCCCAGATCTACCTGGCAAATCCTTTTAAGGGCTGTATTCTTAAAAACTTCGGCAAGTAGTCCTACTTCCAGGCCCCAGTCCCCAGGCATGCGTATGTTGAGGGCAAGATCTGAGGTAATGCCAAATTCACCTGATAGCGGATACTTGAATGCACACATGTATTTCAGGAAATTAGAGCTGTAGTGTGTCTTTTCCAGGAGTGAATTCAGCAGGGGACTGAGCAGAAGCCTGGTAACACGCCCGTACATGATCAGGCGTTCCATATCTATCCTTGCATAATAGCCCTTGTTATAAAAAAAATCCAGGTCAGGTTCAACAACCGAATACAACAGTTTTGCAGGCAGGACCCTGGAATAAAATACAATATCCGCATC
>Ga0255429_1199_pt1 | contig 11910 bp, 6 predicted proteins | sample ANMaggSeSYBR02H9_FD_182636 | JGI IMG/M metagenome (GOLD analysis project Ga0255429, IMG submission 182636) | Sediment cell enrichment communities from methane seep in Santa Monica Basin, California, United Staets - ANME aggregate JGI... | ecosystem: Environmental > Aquatic > Marine > Cold seeps >... | reverse complement strand
GCTGTAATTTGCTGATCCGGTAACACCTATTAACGTGTCGTGGTGGTATTTTTTGCAGTCTGGATTTGAACATATCCAATATGTAACTGGGCATCGTATGATGCCATAGCTTGAAATTGCGAATCGATCATAGTATTTGTTTGGTTTCAAGGAACTTTTACAGATAATACAATGAGGTGGAGAGATGGGGGTGAATAACGAGCACATGCGACCTCCAAATTCAACTTGGGGCAATTCCTGGACAATATGACCATTTTCTACGTCCTTTGCAAGTGATTTATTGATAGACTGATTACCTTTTGTCATACATTATAATATATATCGCATATTATATAAAGTTTATTATTTATTATGTAATAAATTTTGAATAGTAACTAGATAACTTAATTTTAAATGTCTATCAGCTTCGGAAAATAATAAAAAGTCTCTGAAATGATTCACCTTTTCTCATATACAATATAATGCAGTCATAGCATATAAAAATTACAAAAAATATATGCGGTTTAGTATACTCTAATTATGATGAGCATCACTATAATAATATTTATCAATGTGTTTGGAAATATTTAAGTACTTATAACTAATTAGATAAAGATGCAAAAGAGATGATATTTAAAAGAGTTGAATGTGATTATTGTCACAAGTAAATACTCATTCTCGAGGAATATGTTACAGAACCGATGTTCTGTATGCTGGGTTGTATGGATTAAAGTGAAAAATATCAGAATGTAATATGGTCTGTTATAAAATGGTTTGAAAAATTATGATGAAATTTAAAGCGATGCATAACTTTTGGATATATGGATTATATCGGCAAGTTAAATCTGAAAAATTTGAAGATACAAATATGATTCTATTTTGAAAGGGTTGTTATTTATGAAAAAAAACCAAGCTATCAATACTCATATTTTATTTGTAATATTATGTGTTTGTATTATATTTGTTGGCTTTAGCGCTATAGTTAGTGCTTCAGACGAACTAATATATCAGACTCATCTTTCCAGCGAGAATGAAGACACTCTTGAACCAGGCTTGTTTGCTGAGGGAAATACGGAAACATTCAACGTGGTGGCGACGGAGACTGTTTTAGCTGTTATATCAGATGATTTTAATTCATCTACACTTAACGGATCTATCTGGACCTTCATTGATCCTCGTGTTGATGCAACACTTATCATGACAGGTACTCGGGCATCAATTACAGTCCCTGCAGGTACATCTCATAATGTATGGACTAGTGGTAACTACGCACCCCGCATCATGCAAAATGTCAGCGACACGGACTTTGAGGTAGAGGTTAAGTTTGAATCTCAACTGACCTCTCAATACCAAATGCAGGGAATTATTGTTGAACAGGATAATTCCAACTACTTGCGTTTTGATTTTGTCAAGAATGCGACAGATACAATAGTATTTGCTGCAAGTTTTACAGATGGAACTCCCACTACAGAGGGTGATGTTATAATTTCTCCTGGTAATCATTCATATCTTAGAGTAGGACGACAGGGAGATCAGTGGACGCAATCCTATTCCTACGATGGTACAAGCTGGACAGAAGCTGCTAACTTCAGCCATGCATTAAATGTAACCTCAGTAGGGCCATTTGTGGGGAACCATGGCACCACAGTGGGCATTTCACCGGCCTTCATGGGTGTAATTGATTACTTCTTTAATACTTCATCCCCTATAGTCCCTGAAGATGAGGACGCATCCTCTCCCCAGATCGACCTCTGGTACGGAGATTACCAAAGATTCGGAGACATTGGCGTCCCCCAGAAGTGGGTAAATATCCTTGGCAATGTACATGACTATTCAGGTATTGCCTCTTTGAACTATTCCTTGGATGGAGCTAGCGCTCAGCCCCTCTCCACAGGACCTGATGGTCTCCGACTCCAGTCCAGTGGCGATTTCAACATCGAGATCAACGTCAATGACCTGACATGTGATAGTAATAATTCGGTCGTGATCATAGCGACAGATCACTACGGAAACACCAGGAATGAAGAAGTGACTGTTAATTACTCCTGCAACAATATCTGGCCGGAAACCTACTCCATCAACTGGAGCAGTGTGGCCAGCATACAGGATCCTGCCCAGGTCGTTAATGGCCTGTGGACCAAAGAGCCAAACAGTATCCGTCCTTCCATGATCGGGTATGATCATCTAGTTGCAATAGGGGATATTACTTGGGACGACTATGAAGTGACGGTGCCGATCACTATCAATACCCCAATGGAATCTGCATATAAACCAAATGTTGGTATTATTATGAGGTGGCAGGGGCACTATGACAAAGATGGCAAACAGCCAAGGAATGGATGGTGGCCGCTCGGGGCGCTCGGATTATACATATGGGATTCCCAACTGAACGACTACAGTCTGCAAATTATAGGGAATGACTGGGGAGTTATCGCAAATGATTATAGTGCAAAGGACTTACAAGAGAATGTTACCTATATGTTCAAGATGAGGGCACAAACGATTGGTACTAACACGCTCTATTCCCTTAAAGTGTGGGAGCAGGATGAAGATGAGCCCTCTGAATGGACAATCAGCGGTTATGGTGTTTCGGGAGAATTAAAAAATGGATCTGCCTTGCTTGCTTCCCATTACGTTAATGCAAGCTTTGGAAATGTCACAATTAGACCTGATCCGTTTGGCGATTCTTTATCAATTTTCAATGTGGAGACTATAGTAGATACATCTTCTGCCACTATAAGCTGGGACACTAATGAGCTAGCGACGAGCGAAGTTGAATACGGTCTGAGTACAGGATATGAGAATGGAAGTATAAATGACACAACACTGGTAACTTCTCATGAAATTACTCTGCCGGATCTGACACCTGGGACCAATTATCATTATCAGATCACCTCTGAAGACGAAGGAGGAAATTCCACAAATACATCGGACATGAATTTTACTACTTTAGGAGACTCACCTATAATCTCAGATGATTTCAATGCTTCAACTCTGAATACAACATTATGGACGAAATTTGATCCAAAAAATTATGCAACATTTGAGATAGTAGGTACCGGTACCTCTGATGCATGGTTAAACATTACGGTTCCTGCAGGAATATCCCATGATGTATGGACGAATGATAACAATGCACCCCGCATCATGCAGGCTGCAAAGAATACAGATTTTGAGATTGAAGTCAAGTTTGAATCTCAACTGACCTCTCAATACCAAATGCAGGGAGTTATTATTCAACAGGATGATTCCAACTACTTGCGTTTTGATTTTATCAGGGATGCGACACATACAAAGGTATTTGCTGCAAGTATTACAGATGGAACTGCCACTGAAAAGAGTGATGTTATAATTTCCCCTGCCGATAATCCCTTATATCTTAGAGTAAAACGACAGGGAGATCAGTGGACACAATCCTATTCCTACGATGGTACAAGCTGGATAGAAGCTACAAACTTCAACCATGCATTAACAGTAACTTCGGTAGGGCCTTTCGTGGGGAACCAGGGTTACCAAGATAGCAGCAATTCACCGGCCTTCACAGGTTTAATTGATTATTTCTTCAATTCCAGTTCTCCTATTATTCCTGAGGATGGAGGGGATAACGAACCTCCAACAGTTACCGGGAATGAACCCACAGGAACTAATGTTCCCGTCACCACGCAAATAAATGTGACTTTCAGCGAGGCAATGAATCAAACATCTGCCGAGTCAGCATTCAATACGTCTCCTGAAACTACGGGGAGCTTTAACTGGAACGGTAACATCATGACCTATACTCCGGATTCTGATCTAACATCTGACACAACATACGAGGTTACCATCGGAACAGGAGCAGAAGATCTGGCTGGTATTCCTCTGGCAGTGCCTTACACCTGGGACTTCACCACAGCAGCAGAATCAGACACCACAGCACCAACCGTAACCGATAACACTCCAACCGGAACAGCCGTTCCAGTAACGACCGTGATAACCGTTACATTCAACGAGTCGATGAATACGACATCCGTAGAAGATGCGTTCTCCATTGCTCCTTCGGTTGCAGGAACGTTTGGCTGGTCTGGCGATACGATGACGTTCACTCCAGATGCTGACCTTGCATACTCTACAATGCATGAGGTTACCATCGGAACAGGAGCAGAAGATCTGGCTGGTATTCCTCTTGCAACAGCTTGCATCTGGAACTTTACCACAGCAACAGAATCAGACACCACAGCACCAACCGTAACTGATAACACTCCAACCGGAACAGCCGTTCCAGTAACGACCGTGATAACAGTTACGTTTAACGAGTCGATGAATACGACATCCGTAGAAGATGCGTTCTCCATTGATCCTTCGGTTACAGGAACGTTTGGCTGGTCTGGCGATACGATGACGTTCACCCCATCCGATGACCTTGCATACTCTACAATGAATGAGATTACCATCGGAACAGGATCAGAAGATCTGGCTGGCAATCTTCTTGCAACAGCTTTCGTCTGGAACTTTACCACAGCAGCAGAATCAGACACCACAGCACCAAACGTAACCGATAACACTCCAACCGGAACAGACGTTCCAGTAACGACCGTGATAACAGTTACGTTTAACGAGTCGATGAATACGACATCCGTAGAAGATGCGTTCTCCATTGATCCTTCGGTTACAGGAACGTTTGGCTGGTCTGGCGATACGATGACGTTCACCCCATCCGATGACCTTGCATACTCTACAATGAATGAGATTACCATCGGAACAGGATCAGAAGATCTGGCTGGCAATCTTCTTGCAACAGCTTTCGTCTGGAACTTTACCACAGCAGCAGAATCAGACACCACAGCACCAAACGTAACCGATAACACTCCAACCGGAACAGACGTTCCAGTAACGACCGTGATAACAGTTACGTTTAACGAGTCGATGAATACGACATCCGTAGAAGATGCGTTCTCCATTGATCCTTCGGTTACAGGAACGCTCAGTTGGTCTGGCGATACGATGACCTTCACCCCAACCTCTGACCTTGCATCTTACACAAAATATACGGTTACTATTGGTACAGGTGCCAAGGACCTGGCAGATAATAATCTGCAGACCGAGCATACCTGGCAGTTCACAACGGAAGTTTCCGATAACACACCACCTATAGCTACGATAACAGAACCAAATGATGGAGCATTCATTAAAGGAATCATAAATATCATCGGAACGGCAAGTGATACGAATTTCAAGAATTATTCAGTAGAATGGAAGAATACTACAGATGTTTGGATAGAGATACGAAACTCGACCGAATCTGTATCTGGTGGAATACTTGCTACATGGAATACAAACGATCTGGAAGACGATGACTACATGATTAGGTTAACTGTTATAGATAACGCATCCAACTTTAATACAACCACAGTTAATCTTACAGTCGATAGCATTCAACCTGAAGTTAACATTACTGAGCCTGGAAATGAATCAGACTTAAAATTCATTGAGAACATAGTTCGAGGAGAAGTCAATGATGATAACCTATATTCTGCCCAATTGACTGTAATAAATGAAGCAGGTGAAAATGTAAGCTCCTATAATCTAAACATCAGAGATGGTGAGTTTAGTGAGCGTGTAGAATTTGCGCCTTATCAGAATAACACATTAGAACTTGTTGCAGTTGACAAGACAGGAAACTCAAACAGTACAAATGTAACAGTATTTGTCGGGAACAATACACTATTTAATGAGACGGATGTTAACCAAAGTAAACCAGTAATAATTGACGCTAAAAATGAAACAGGTACCTTAATAGAATTCGTTTCAAATGTTACTAAATCCAATCTGACTTTTACAGTAACAGCCATAACAAAAGAGACCGAGATAAATAAACTTAACAATTCAGTTTTTATTGTATCTGGTGAGATGGCAGTAGGAAGAATCGTTGAAATAAACGTGACCGGTCTTGACGTTACTAATAAATCTGAAGTTCAAAGTGTTACGATTAACCTGTATTATACAATAGGCGACCTGGACCTTGATGGCGACGGCACTATAGAAACTGGAGAATTGGATGAGGATAACTTGTATATTTACTGGCATAATGGTACTAACTGGACAAAGTTAACAAAAGAAGACAATTCTGATATGGTTATTAACAACGGTCAAGTGAAAATTACAGGAGATGTTCCTGGTTATGTATGGGCAAAAGTAAATCATCTCAGTATGTTCGCTTTAGCAGCACTTCCAGTACCTGAACCCACTGAACATAAAGATAATAACGGCGGCGGTAGCAGTGGCGGAGGCGGAGGCGGCGGCACCTCAGGAGAAAACTATTATAACATTCTCGTATCAGAAACCGACAGGCAGAGCATATTCAAGAACTCAGACGTCTCATTTATTTTCGATCTGGAGGATAACATAGTCAGGCATATCAATTTCACAGCCCTGAAAAGCGCTGGTACGGTGGCCGCTAAAGTTGAAATATTGAATAATACCTCTACGCTGGTGAGTACACCGCCACCAAATAAAGTATATAATAACCTGAACATGTGGGTTGGAAACGCTGGATGGGCAACAGAGAGGAATATTGCCGATACCACTGTTGTTTTCACTGTAGATAAATCATGGATCACTGAAAACAATATCGATGAAACATCAATTGTTCTCTATCGTTATAGCGATGATACATGGCATGAGTTGGTGACCAGAAAGATTGCAGAGGATGCCAATAGCTTGCAATTTGAAGCTGAAACGCCAGGATTTTCACCATTTGCTGTAACAGGTAAAGAAGAAGAAGGAGACCCAGACGGAGAAGGTATTATTGCAGAGCCTACAGTAACAGTAGATAAAACCCCTGTCCCAACACCAACTGATAAGAAAGGGATACCTGGATTTGGTCTATTTGCAGGTTTGTCAATCTTGTTGATAGCAATGCAATTATTGCGCAAAAAGAAATAAATGGGGCTGTACCAGCCCCTTTTTTATAGTATATAACGTATAATTATCTCCTTACATCTCGACATACTGAAATGCATTCAGGGTCCAAGACAGGCAAGAGGGGATGGATTGTTCATACGGTGTCGCCTTGTGTTTTATTGGGTTATGTGCATGTTAGGATGTGGGTGGGTAATAATGTGAGGATAGAGCGTGGTGAAAGTATTTTGGGTGGGGGGGTTATGGTTGCGGTTATGTACATGAGTACCTCAGCTACCGAAGTAACCAGATTGCTTTGCACCGGGTTACTGCAACAGATCGTACAACGTTAAACGACGTTTCAATTATATTTGAAACAATATATACTTAACATTAGAATTTCAAATAGTTTGAAATCATGGAAGAAATAGAGATACCAGATTCAATCAGGTGTGAATTCGAAATAAAAGGTGGTATAGATGGAATTGTTGAATTGCTTCCTGATGATCAAAGAATAAGATATATCAGCTCGATCGCCCGTGCGATATCAGATCCTGTACGGCTTAGGGTGTTATTTGCACTTTGTATACAGCCGATGTGCGTCTGCCTGATAGTCGCGATGACAGAGTATGCATACTCGAAGATGTCATATCATCTTTCTATACTCAGGGATAGCGGTTTGATATGCTCAAAGCAGGAGGGAAATTACCTGATATATTATCCGACAGATCTTGGCAGAAAAGTTGTGAAATGGATTGGAAAATCGTTCTGACTGTTGCCATCATTGTTGAGATTTTTATTAAAATTCCAAACAAATCATAGTAGTGCGGGGAGTGGGATTCGAACCCACGAATACCTTCGTAACAGGATCTTAAGTCCTGCGCCTTTGGCCTAGCTTGGCTATCCCCGCATATGGATTGTATGATATGGGTGGTATAGATACACTTTTCTTTATTTCAAAGTATCGCATTGTGCAATCCTATAAGTTTTTTGCATCGAAACCATTAAAAGCAATTATCACCTTTCTATACCCCTATCAGATTAATACATTCAAACTAATTAAATTGTAAGATATCTAATTAATCAAAATAGATACTAAGATTATTAATTCAAGGAGATAACATTAATGGCACGATTCCCAGAAGCTGAAAAACATATACTGCACATGAAGATATGCATGAGATGCAATGCCCGCAACCCGGTCAAGGCCACCAGGTGCAGGAAATGCAATTCCAAACAGTTGCGAATGAAATCCAAAGAAAGCAGAAGCATTTGATCCCGGTTAATATGGGCGTCGAAGCACAGCTCAATAATGTCGTGAAGACCCAGGGTGCAGTACACCTGACCCTGATAGACCCTGACAGCCAATCCCCTGACACAGCAGGCAGCATGGCAGCACAGGCCGCAAAAGGAGGTACCGATGCCATCATGGTAGGAGGTTCCACAGGTGCAGGCGGTACTGTCCTGGATAAGACCCTGAAAGCTATCAAAGAGCACACAGACCTGCCCACAATACTGTTCCCTGCCAGTGCAGGCGGTGTCAGTGCGCATGCAGATGCCATCTTTTTTATGAGCCTCCTGAACTCCAGGGATGTAAATTATATCACTACCAACCAGGCATTGGGAGCACCCCTTGTAAAAAAATACGGTGTCGAAGCCATTTCAATGGCATATATAATTATTGAGCCCGGCGGTACAGTAGGCTGGGTTGGGGATGCACGGCTGATACCCCGGAAAAAGCCCGCAATGGCTGTGGCCTATGCACTGGCAGGCAAATACATGGGTATGCACTATATCTATCTGGAGGCAGGTTCAGGTGCTGATACGCCAATCCCGGCCGCCATGGTGGGTGCTGTGAAGCAATCAGTAGGTGAAGAGACAAAAGTAATTGTAGGCGGCGGCATCCGTACCGGGGAGATTGCAGCCAGGCTGGTCAAAGCAGGTGCGGACATGATTGTGACCGGTACTATCGTGGAACAGGTAAGCGATATAAAATCCAAGATAAGCGAACTTGTGGATGCAATAAAGCAGTAATATAGTTAATCCTTCCAGTTCAGTCATTCTGGTACATCTTAAGAGTGATTAGCACCAGTGCAACCACAGAAACCTTCCATTCACTCTCCTCTAACCTATCAACCAGCCAGTCAAGGGACCCGCCCACATCCCAGGACCTGCCATCAAGTATCAGAGATTGTACAACCAGACAGGAAGTTGCAGTATACTTCCAGTTATCATCCGTGCACTGCGACAAAAGCCACAAAGAATTGCGCTGGATATGGTCAGCCATACCTTTTACTTCCTGGTGTATCAGTGCCGAGTTAATCAGGGCGATGGTACCCGGATGCATCCATTTCCCTGAAAAGTTATTAAGCAGCCAGTCCAATCCCTGCCTGTTCTGCCTGTCCATGACCCCAAGCGCGATAAGGGCATAACAGGTGTCATACACATCATCGTTCCACGAACCACTGTCCGACTGCATTTCCTCCAGCCAGTCCACCGTACCCTCACAGGAAATCCCACATTCCATAAGTGCAGCACAAGCCCTGGCAGTATCCCGCACCGGATTGCCTGATTCCCAGTGGTCGCCTGACCTGGCATGCTGCAACCACTCAATTGCCTTTCTGGCATCCCGTCCCCACAGGCACAATGCCTTTGATATCTGTGATGCCTCTTTAACACTGGTAATTTGCACACTCTCCAGCCATTCAAGGGCACGTTCTGAAAAGCCAGTTATTCTTTTAGGATACATTACACAATATTCCGGATTCATCAAATTAACAGTATCGATGTTTTTTTATCCTTTGTGACCATAATAAAAAGAGACTGTCTGGAATAAAGGAGGCAGACAATGGATGAAAAAATCGCGCCCCATGTGGACGAAATAATTAGGGCGCTTGGTACAACAGGCACAACAGTAAATCAGGCTATTATTATAGAAGAACTTGCAAGGCTCCTGGAGTTCAAGGTGCCTCTTCAAGAGGCAAAAAGGAGCTTGCTTAAAAAACACGGGAATATCGATCTACCCTCCGTGAAAAAACTTTCTGAGCTTGGCGCAGGGGAGCGAAATATTGAGGTCACTGCCCGGATTCTTGAGATAAATACCAAAGTCGTTGGCATCAAGGAACAGGAGCGTACCATCTTCATGGGCACCATGGTAGACGAGACCGGGGCACGGAGTTTTACTGCATGGGAGGATTTCGGGCTTGAAAAAGGAGATGTGGTCAAGGTCACTAACGCCTATGTCAGGATGTGGCAGGGCATGCCAGAGATTAATTTTGGTGCCAGATCAAAAGTTGAGAAATTAGACTCAAGCGCCCTGGAACCGCTACTGTCAAAAGACCTGGAACGCCCTGTCCTGCTGGCAGATCTGAAAGAGGGCGAACCTTCCGTTCATACTGTAATAAGGATAATGGAATCCGGGCAGCAGGAGATCAACACAAAGAACGGGCCCAGGACCATAGTAACAGGGATAGCAATAGATAGCACTGCTAAACTCCCCTTCACTTCATGGGTACCATCTCCCGAACTTACGGCCGGGAATACAGTAGAGATCAAAAATGCATATATGAGGTCATGGCAGGGTATTCCTACTATCAATATAGGAGAATTCACTTCGATAAGTCATCTGGAAACTCCAATAAATGACAGTGATATTGCCGGGGTAATGGACCACGTCCCAATCAGGCTGGATAAAATAACTGACAGGGACGGAGCTTTTGATGTAAGTATAGAAGGCAACATAATCTCGGTCAGGCCTGGTTCAGGGCTTATTACCAGATGTTCTGAATGCAATAGGGTGATACAGAAGAACATCTGCCGTGTCCATGGTTTGGTGGAAGGCAGGAACGATATGAGGATAAAGTACATACTGGACGACGGTACCGGAGCCCTGACCGTAGTACTGGATGCAGACCTGACCCGAAAGATCACTGGCTATTCAATTGAAAAGGCCAGGGAAGTTGCTGGTGCGGACATGAACTTGTCTGCTGTTGAGGAAGAGATCAGGAGAAAGCTTATGGGACTGACCATGCGATTGAGAGGTAATATGACCAAGGGCGAATATGGGATCACACTGGTGGCATCCAATGTAGAGGTGACTGAGATCAACCCTGCTGCCGCTGCCACAGACCTGGTAAAAGAGATAGAGGGTGCAGGTCATCATTCACCTGGGCAGGGGGATAGTGACCTATGGTAGAGAGGGAGGTTGCCTGGAGGGTCTTTGCCCATGAATTCATTCATTCGGATTATTTCTTTCATGACGGGGATGAGTTCTCCCCCAATTATCTGGTCACTCCCACCGGTGCCAGGGTGAACCGGCTGTACTTTGTGGGTGTATTGACCGAGATAGATAATCTTGGTGCAGGGGAGGACATGTGGAGGGCAAGAGTATCTGATCCTACCGGTGCTTTTTCTGTGTATGCAGGACAGTACCAGCCGCAAGCATCAGTGTTCCTGTCAGGGCTGGATGTGCCCTGTTTTGTGGCTATAACAGGCAAGGCCAGGACCTATGAACCAGAGGACGGAACTATATATACTTCGGTAAGGCCGGAAGAACTCAACACTGCAAGCGACAGCATAAGGGACAGGTGGATAGTTGATACTGCCCGGCTGACCTATGAGCGCATAAGATTGGTCCGGTCTGCCATGGATTCAGGTCTTAAGGGTGATGAACTGACAGCCATGCTTGTAAAGTCCGGTGCCAGTCCGGAACTTGCCAATGGCATACTCAGGGCCGTTTCTCATTACACAGACCTGGACAAATACCTTAATACTCTATCAGGTGTGATCGTTGATGCATTGAAGAACCTGGCGTCTGCTAACCACCAACCGACATCATTGCCCGGGTTTTCACACTCCATGAAAGAGGTTGCGGGAAGCAACGCAGATGCTATGGTGAAAGAGACACCTGCCCGGTATTTTGTAGAGGATACACAACCCACACAATCGCCACAGCCTGTTCAGTCCACAGACCCTGCCCAACTTACACAGTCCCCCCACTCTGTCTATTCCACAGACCCTGTCCAACCTGCCCAGTCCCCCCACTTTGTCCAGTCC
>Ga0255429_1193_pt2 | contig 12105 bp, 11 predicted proteins | sample ANMaggSeSYBR02H9_FD_182636 | JGI IMG/M metagenome (GOLD analysis project Ga0255429, IMG submission 182636) | Sediment cell enrichment communities from methane seep in Santa Monica Basin, California, United Staets - ANME aggregate JGI... | ecosystem: Environmental > Aquatic > Marine > Cold seeps >... | reverse complement strand
AGGGGAGTCCGAACTTGAATCACTCCTTGAATCCAAACAGGAGAAAATGGATGAACTGGAGTCAGGTCTAAAGGAACTGAACGAACAGATAACCCAGATGGGTGAAGAGGAGCAGATAGGAATAAAACGGCAGATCGAGGAGACCAAAGGAAAGATATCGGTCAGCCAGAACACTATTACACTTACTGAATCCGAGATAACTGACCTGGATTCCCAGCGCAGGAAAGGACTTATCGAGATAGATAACATCAAGGGGAATACAGCCGAGCTAACCTCAAAGATAGAGGAAGAGGGACATCGCAAGGAGGGGATTACCAGTGAGATCGGGGACCAGAATACCCAGTTGCTGGTACTTCGAAGCAGGATAGCAGAGGTGGATTCGAAATTCGTACAGACCCGTGATGAACTGTCAAACGTGAGACATGACCTTGAAGTGTCCCGTAATCGCAAGAACGAACTGATGCGCCAGGAGGACCGACTGCTTGATGCCATGCGGAGGCGCAGTGCTGAGATAAAGGATATAGAAGAAGAGATAGAAGATTCCGGGCGCAAGATCAAGTCCGCTGATGATGACAGGGAGGATGTGGTGCAGGAGATCCAGGCCCTGAACAAACAGATTGAAGACCTTAACAATGATATTGATGACTTGGAATCCAACCGCTCCCAGATGAGGGGTGTGCTCAAAGACCTGGACGGGAAGCTGCGTAAGCTGCAGCAGGAGTACATGACAGCCGAGGCAAGGATCAGGGCAGTAAAAGAAGTATCAGGATATAGCAATGCTGTAGAAAAGGTACTAAAGGCCAGGAATATGAGGGAGTTGCCCGGTATTTATGGTACCATCGCCCAACTGGGTAAGGTGGACCAGGAGTATGCCACTGCCCTGGAAGTGGCAGCGGGTGGCCGTATGCAGGGTATTGTGGTGGATACTGATGAGGATGCCTCCCGTGCCATATCCTTCCTCAAGCACCAGCGGGGCGGCAGGGCCACGTTTTTGCCCCTGAACAAGATGATGCCACCTTCAGGATATCGTGATATTTCCGATATGGTTGGTGTGATAGATTATGCTATCAATTTAGTTGATTTTGACATGAAGTTCGATGCTGCATTTCATTATGTGTTCAGGGATACACTGATCGTGGAGGACCTGGCTACTGCAAGGCGATTAATGGGCGGTCTTCGTATGGTCACCCTGGAAGGCGAGGTGGTGGAGAAGAGCGGGGCCATGACCGGCGGCAGCCTGTCCAGGAGAGGACTATCCTTTGCAGCTTCTGAAGAGGATAAGATAACCAAACTGGCAGAGCAGATCACAGAACATGAATCCCGGCGCAGTACGCTGATAACCAAACTGGACACAGTGGAAGGGCATATCTCATCTGTCCAGACGGAAATGAGGGATGTGGAGACCGAGATTGCCAAAAAGCAGATGGCGATCGAGGAGATAAACAGCAGGGGTGAAAGGCTTACAGTGCTTATTACCGAAAAACAGGCAGAGCTTAAGGAGATCGAGTCGGGTAAAAAGGAACTGCGTGAAGAGATGGAGAATATAGAAGGCAATAAGCAAGAGGTAGAGCAGGAGATTACAGGACTTGCGGCCAGGGCAGGGGAACTGGAAGAACAGTTGAAAGGCTCACAGGTGCCTGAGTTGAATGAGCAGGCACAGCGCATCGAGGATGAGATCAAGAGGCTTGAGAACCGTGAGCGGGATATCGAGGCTAATATCAATAACTTTACCACTGAACTGAAGTATGCCGATGAAAGGGTTGAGGAGATCAGGATCAGGCTGTCAGAACTGGATGGCAGGAAGGATGAACTGCGCTCCAAGATACAGCAGTTGCAGAGTGGAATTACTGAAATGGAATATTCTCTTGAGGATAAGCTGAAGCGGGAGCAGGAACTGGATGTGGAACTGGCAGATATGCGAAAAGCCAGGGAGAATATCCAGATGGAATATGCATCGTGGCAGAAACAGCACGGCGAGATCAAGGTCAAGCTTGAGAATTCCCGGCGTCAATTAATGGCTTTGAATGCTACGCGGGATACTCTTGCAGAGCAGGTGAAGGAGTTTAAGATTGAGGTTGAGGAGAGGGGTTTGGAGTTGAGTGAGGATGTACCAACTCAGGAGGAGGTCCGGACTAGGATCGCTTCCATTACCAGGACAATGACCTCACTGGAACCTGTGAACATGCGGGCTATTGAGGAATATGAAGAAGTGGAACGGCGCAGTAATGACCTGCGCAGCCGTCGTGATATACTGGACCATGAACGTGAGGAGATTCTGGAGCGTATTTACAAGTATGAGCAGATGAAGAAACAGGCGTTTATGGATTGTTTTGATGGTATTAATTATCATTTTAAGAGTATTTTCACTGAGCTGTCGGACGGTCCGGGAGAACTGGAGCTTGAGAACCCTGAGGACCCATTTTCAGGCGGGCTTACCATGAAGGTCCAGCCAAAGGATAAGAGCCTGCAGCGTATGGAGGCTTTGAGTGGGGGGGAGAAGAGCCTGACCGCACTGGCATTGATATTTTCCATCCAGCAGTTCAGGCCGGCGCCGTTCTATGCTTTTGATGAGATCGACATGTTCCTGGATGGTTCTAATGCGGAAAGGGTGGCACATAGAGTGAAAAAGGCCAAGGATAATGCCCAGTTCATTGTGGTGAGTCTGCGAAAGCCCATGGTGCAGGCGGCTGAAAGGACGATTGGTGTTTCCATGCAGGAGAATAATATTACGAGTATTACTGGGGTTAAGTTAAATTGATATTCGTTTTTACGTTAGGAAATAATTGAGTTGGGTTATTTTATTGTCTATTGTATCTGTTTTTGTGTTGTTTTGATTTTTAAATCTTTATTGGTTAGTATAGAGGGTGTCCAGCACTGCATCGGGGTCCAGGCAGAGGTGGCGGCGGGAAAGCCGAAGAATAGAAGGGGGCTGGGTTTTATTATTTGTTCCACCGCAAAGTGCGCAAAGACCGCAAAGGATTCTACTGCCATGGCTTTACGTCCTTAGCGGTCCACTATTTCATAAATAATATATTTTAACAGCCGACAGCAGCTAACAAATATAACACCCACTTCGCACCCCCGGACCGCTGGATAGCCATGAATCCACAAGACACCAAGAAAGCGACTACCAGTCCCATAACACAAAGGCGGGCGGAGCAGAGCGGGACGGGCACCTGGGCGGAGTGGAGGTGAGAGGGGGCGGCGGGAGAGCAGATGAAGGGGTAGGGACTAGATTTCATTATTCATGAGACATAGATTTACTATGGTAAACACGGATTTTGAGGCATCGATATCAAAAATATATTCCTACAGCTTATTCTTGTTATGTCATCAGTCCCGATTACCCGAAATATCAATTCTCTTTTTCACCTTTTCCCATGATTCTGTGATTAAAAAACTTTCTTCCATTTTTTCAACCATTATCATGAATTTTTTCATGGGAATAGCTAATGTGAGTTCATTCTTACCCACAAAAGGCCGCGCAGAGATATCAAACATCCCAATAATACCTTTAGGTTGATCAGAATCAATCTCAAGATATGGATACTGTACGATGGTAGAACAACCTGCACCAAAAGGTGAACGTACCCCATCCACCTCTGGTACATCAAAACCTGTCAAAGTGAAAAGACCTGAGAGGACGTCTGGTCTGGCATAGAAGATAACCACATCTGGCTCATCTGATTTTTCAATACGATCCCATCGTTTGAACACTATGAAACGGGATGGAGCACTGAAAGAAGGGATGTTTTGGTATAATTCCTTTACAATTTCCGGCGATTTCTTATATCTTTCACCCTCAAGCTCACCTTGGATTCCACAGGAAAGGAAGAATTCGAAGTTGGGCATAATTTTATCTGAAAATCCCAGATATTTTTTACCACCCGGGCAACCGATTGAGTCGCTGTTGAAACACAATGAAGTGCCCTTACGCACCTTTGACAGCGTATTTATTACGCACCTGGATAAAGGACCGGGAGCCTCCAGTTCAGCGTGCCCTTTTTCATCGGTGTAATAGAAGATGATGGGAAGCTCTGCATTATTAAAATACTTTTTCCATTGTCTTATGAATCGTTCTTTTAGCTCCATGTCCATAGTGTCAAGTCAACATCAAAGTGTCTGATTATAAGGTGTATTGCTAGCGTATTTGGATACATTATAGGGTTGACTTGACAATAGATTGACACTCCTGTTTGGTGTTCTTTTTTAATATTCTATGATATTATTAATTTTTATTTATCTCTTTCCATTAATAACAGTTCCTAAACTTGACAGGACTATCTTTTAGTTTTAGCTAAAAGTGCAGTTAGCATGTTTTGTTGATTAAGTCCGGGCAAATGATACGCATTTATACGCGAGGAACTACACAAGCCTCTGCCTGCCCCCACACCACAAGAGCGGGCGAAGCAAATCAAGAGGGTCACCCTACACGAGTGAACCGAAATGGGGTGGCAGGGAGTGGAAGAAAGGATGGGCGTTAGGAGTCGTTTAATGTAACGAAATCAAAATAAACTTAAAAAGGAAATAGCTTTGACCTGATAAACATCAGTTAAATTATACCTGTTATTGCCCCTTCAACTCCTGTTATTACAAACTGGACTGCTATAGCTGCCAGAAGCAGGCCCATAATCCTTACAATAACCATCGTTCCCGTTTTACCTAAGATTTCAAATGCCTTTTCGGACCTGGATAGAATAAAATATGAAATCAGGAACACCAGACCAATATCTAAGAAGAGGAGGATTTTATTTGTAGTTCCATTTGCAGCATGGAAAAGTACTATTCCTGTCGTTATAGCCCCGGGTCCAGTGAGCAAAGGAACAGCGAGAGGGGTAAAAATGCTCTGCACATTCTGGTCCTCGGTGGTTCAAAGTCACACTAATCCACAAGTTTGGCTGCCACATGCCGCCCTGACGGGCTGTGGTGACAGGGGTAGGGGGCAATCGAATGCATTTCTTAGATTATATATTTTAACAGCCGCCGGCAGTTAACAAACATAACATTCACTTCGCACCCCCGGACCGCCGGACACCCATGCATCCACGTGGCACCATAAAAGTACATGGCAGCCTCCACACCACAAGGACGAGTGGAGCAGATCTGAACAGGCACCCGGGTAGAGTGGAGGCGAGAAGGGGGCGGCAGAAATGTCAAGATCGATGTAAAATAAAAATCATGCATCAAGCTAACAATCGTACATCCAACGGTACACCTTTCTTCTCATCACGTGCCAACGATATAGCTTCGTTGGGGCACAGTTCTACGCATATTCCACAACCCATACATAGTTCCCAATCTACAGCAACACATATTTCATTTTCAGAGAGAGCACTAAAAGGACATACATCTATGCATGTGCCACAGGCAGTGCAAATATCATTATCTAACTGCGCTACGTAACCCGAAGAGGCCATTGATGGGATATCATATTTCACCATGGCTTCTATTCCCCCACAACAACACTTGCAGCAGTTGCAGATGGAGTAAAAGCGATCTATACAAGCATCCTTAAACCAGGCAGTGTGCAAGTGCCCGCGTTCATGTTCGGATTGGAGGAGTTCTAAAGCCTCCGTTTGAGTGAGTTTGCGGCTGCTTTTTGGGTTATGCTCCAATATAAAATCTACAAATGGTTGACCCACGATCATACAGACCTGAGTTGGCTGACAGGGATTCTCATGATTATGGCGGCAGGAACATTCATAAACAGCTACATCAGGCGGCCCCTTGAGTACGATATCGCGCGCTATTTGATAAGGGATAATCTGTTCCAGATCATGCAAAGGAATATCTTTATCATTGGTTATGATGGAATGGGCTTGTTCAGGTGTAAGGATTTTGCCGTGATAGTGCTCTGATAACCAAATTTTTCTTACTGGACTCAACCGGGGAAGGATTTTGTTAATGAGGAGGTTAACATATTGATTTGTCCAGCGGGCATAGATATATCCATGAAAAGCTTGAAGATTGAGGATCCTCCGCAAACCTGCCTCTTTCATGAATTTCCAGGTCGAAGGACGTAAAGGTCTCCATCTCTCACCTAAAAACCATATACCTAGAATTATTATTAGAATTACTCCGATGAAAATTGAAATAGTTCCCACCAATCTTTATTCCTCCTACTTCCTATAAAAGTAAATTAATTTTCTTTTTAGACCTTATAAATATATCCATTCAAATCCTACAATTTATTGATCAGGTCCGGGCACTGATTCGAATTCATTCATGGGCACCTGAAAAGCGCCTGCCAGCCCCCACACCACAAGGGCGGGTGAGCAGATCGAGGGGGTACCCGGGTAAAGTGAAGGCGAAAAGGGGCGGCGTGAGAGCTGAAGAAGGGATGGGGGGCAGGTTTTCATTCTTTTTTAGACGCAGATTTACGCAGATTAGATGTTGTATTTATTACATAATTTATATATTTAAAAACCATAGTGATAATCCACCGCAAACAACTGAATACAACTCCCCCAACCCAACCCCGGCGCATATTCACCCACACACAGCCACCCTTGCAGGAGGAGGCAGGAATCACATTCATAGTCGGCACCCTGTTTCACATTCCAGACTCTCCGGACCCAGGAAACATGAATAATGATATATGTATATATTTATTAATTATATAAATACATAGATATTTTGCGTTGAAGTTTAATAAAGTGATTAAGACTATTTTGAAGGCTTTTGTTTGTTTTTGAAGTGAAGTGGATGATTTAAATTTATTGAACCGAAAGTATGCTTAAGTGATTCGATCTTCCACTATAATTTAGTTGTTCAACGGAATATAAAGGAGGTGATAATTGATGAAAATTAGAACAATTATTGGAGTATTGCTGGTCCTTGCATTAGTAGTGGGTTCAACAGGATCTGCATTCGCTGCTAATGAGTGCAATAATGCGTACAATAATGCGTACAATAATGCGTACAATAATGCGTACAATAATGCGTACAATAATGCGTACAATAATGAATGCAATAATGAATGCAATAATGAATGCAATAATGAATGCAATAATGAATGCAATAATGAATGCAATAATGCGTACAATAATGAGTGCGATAATAATTGCAATAATAATTGCAACAATGATTGAGTGCAATGGTAACTTCAATTATGTTATAGACGGTAGTAGACCGTATTATGGCCCTCATTAAACGGATTAAATCGTCATTGACACAGTTAAGTGTGTGGGAAACCACACACATTTTTTTTAGTAACTGCATAATTGCTCTTCTTAGCTTTTTTAAAATGTTCAATTAAATAAGCTGTTTATCGTTTGCTGTGCCAGTGCTCCCGAATGCACTCTTTGTATCAGGAAATTGTATTTACTCCCAGCACAAAACTAAAAACTCTCGCACCAAAAAGTACTTACATCATTAATAATTATATATTATTGAGGCTTTAAAGCCCCATCAAAACATACAGCACAAATTGGGAGGTTTGAAAGATGGTAAGCATAGAAGATATTCCTGCAGAGCAAAGGTGGGAGATTGCAGCCAGGGCAGCAAGTGCAATCCCATTCGCATATGATATTGCCTTCAGGGAAGTAATTGGTGAGAAGTATGATGAGATAGAACGGCCCATCTATATTGAAGCAGGGAAGGAAATCAAGGACATTGCATCCGCCCTTGGACTGCCAACAGGCAATGCCAGGGATATCTACGATACCTCAGATATTATTTTGACAATCCTCTATGGACCTGAGTTCAAGGGCGAGACCACAGAAGAAGGGAACGACAGGACTGTGGGGAAGACAACACAGTGTTCCATGCTAAACAGGGCAGTGGAGATGGGACTTGATCCGAAGATAGTGGCACTCACTGGATGCCAGATATACCACAAATCGGCTGTCGAGAACCTTAATCCAGGGTTTACCCACCATTTCAACAAGAGAATGTGCGGTGGCGACCCGTACTGCGAGATGGTCATTGAACGCAGGAAATAACTGGAATTCCTGACTGTGACAAAAGGGGGCTAAGGTTTGAAAGTGCCCAGGGAATTGTTTAAAAGAATGGTGTTCCGGCTTGAGTGGTACGGTTTTACTACAAACTCTATTAGCCAGCTGCTATAATTTTTAAATTTTTAGTAGATGGATTATATAAAATTACTAATATTCGAATGCGAATATATTCAGTATCTTGGGACATTGACGGACGAAATAGAAAACCACGGGGCAGAGTATTATTTACAGGCCTTGGTACTTAATGGAAGCAACTGGTAAAAAACAAAATATTAACATATATACTGCAAGGATGTGAAATATTATGGTATCAGAAAAGACGATTGATGAATCTGCAAAACCCCTCATAGATAAAGCAAAGAGGGACGAAGTTGAACTTGTTTGGGACCGTTTTGAAAAGCAGGGAGACAAATGCAACTTCGGCGAGCTTGGAATCTGCTGTAAGAACTGCACTATGGGTCCCTGCAGGCTTACCCACCCCTCGCTGCCGATATATCTCAGGGTAGGTCCTCATGCAGCGAAAGCCGTGAAAGGAGTCTGCGGAGCTGGCTATGATACGCTCGTTGCAAGAAACCTTTCAAGGGCGATCGCAGCAGGTGCTGCGGCACACTCGGATCACGGCAGGGATATAGCTCACACCTTGCTCCTAACAGCAGAGAATAAAGCATCGGGATATGAGATAAAGGATGAAGGAAAATTAAAGGCACTTGCAGCAGAGTTTGGGATCGAGACTACGGGTAAGGATAAAAACGTGATTGCAAAAGAGCTTGCACTCGCAGTTCTTGACGAGTTTGGGATGGTAAAGGGCAGGTTGCAGTTCGTTGAGCGTGCACCAGAGGTTAGACAGAAGCTCTGGAAGGACATGGGAATCACTCCAAGGGGAGTCGATAGAGAGATCGTTGAGATGATGCATCGAACCCACATAGGGGTTGATAACGACTATGCGAACCTCATCCTTCATGGACTTAGGACATCCTTATCAGATGGCTGGGGAGGCTCCATGATTGCGACAGAGCTTTCTGATGTCCTTTTTGGAACACCAAAACCTGTAACATCGAGGGTGAATCTCGGGGTGCTAAATGAGAAGGAGGTCAACATCGTGTTGCACGGGCATGAGCCGATCCTCTCTGAGATGCTTGCAGAAGCAGTAAATGACCCGGAACTTGTGGAACTTGCAAAGATGGAAGGGGCTACCGGTATTAATCTCTGTGGGATGTGCTGTACCGCAAATGAGCTTTTGATGAGACATGGTATTCCCGTTGCCGGAAATTTCCTTGACCAAGAGCTTGCAATCGTAACAGGGGCCGTTGAGGCGATGGTTGTAGACGTGCAGTGTATCATGCCATCACTTGGAGATGTTGCAAAGTGTTATCACACGCTCCTCATCTCAACATCACCGAAAGCAAAATTCCCACACGCCGAGCATATTGAGTTTGATGAGGAGAATGGGTTTGATATCGCGAAGGAAATAATAAAACGGGCAATTTTAAACTTTAAAAATCGTAATCCTGGGAGGGTGTTGATACCATCAGATCCATTAGATATGATGGCAGGATTTAGTGCTGAAGCGATCATTGCGGCACTTGGTGGAAGTTTAACACCGTTGATCGATGCGATAAAAGAAGGGAAGATCAGGGGGATTGCTGCTCTTGTCGGGTGTAACAACCCAAAGGTGGTGCATGATAAGAACCATGTTGAGATGACAAAGGCGCTGATCAAGAAGGATATTCTTGTAGTTGAAACAGGATGTAGTGCAATTGCATGTGCAAAAGCAGGGCTTCTACTCCCTGATGCGTCAGATATGGCAGGAGAAGGTTTAAAATCTCTCTGCAGATCGCTTGGGATACCACCTGTTCTTCACATGGGCTCCTGTGTTGATATAAGCAGGATACTCGTTGTTGTAGCCGCTATTGCTAACGAGCTTGGTGTAGACATATCAGACCTTCCAGTTGCAGCGGCAGCGCCCGAATGGATGAGCGAGAAGGCTGTCAGTATAGGGACTTATGCGGTTGCATCAGGAATATTCACGCTTCTGGGACTTCCTCCGGCAATTATGGGAAGTTCAAATGTTGTGGAGCTTCTTACAGCAGGTGCAGAGGATATTGTCGGCGGTAAGTTTGCAGTTGAGACTGATCCGATAAAAGCAGCAAAAATGATAAGCGATGTGATCGATGATAAGCGAAAGGGTTTGGGATTATAGCAAAAAATGCAATGGGTGCCACTGAATTCATTAGAGGGTGGCGCGAACAGGGCTTTGTTGATCTCCAGCGCATATTCGAGGTAGGATCGGTAATATGGTCGAGAGGGTTTTTGGATGAATAAGCAATCTTCGTCATGTAAAATTTAGCAAAACATCAATTATGAATTGTTGAAGACAGCGCAAATTATCAGCTAAAGAGAAATTATTTTTTTGGAATAGATCCGTTGTGCTATATTTAAGCAACTACAAATCCAACTATTGAACATGCAATTCACTGTAAAACTCGAAGAATCAGACGAAGGTGGATATACTGTCCAATGTCTTGAACTTCCTGCTGCAATAAGCGAAGGAGATACCAAAGAAAAAGCTTTGGAAAACATTAAAGAGGCAATTCAACTGGTTCTTGAAGTCATGCAGGAACAAGCCCGTTCGTATACAGAAGTTTTTAAGGTGGAAGTAGCCAGTGCTTAAACTTCCTTCAGTGTCTGGCAAAAAAAATCATCAAATCTTTGAATAAGATGGGCTTTATTATTGTACGGCAAAGGGGAAGCCATGTGTTTATGCAGAGAGGAGATTCAACTGTTACTGTTACTTTGAATAATCCTATTAAAAAATCCACTCTCAAGAGCATATTGAACCAAGCAGGCGTTTCAATGGATGAATTGATAGAACATCTTTTAATTTTATTCGTTCGGCTTCGGTTTGAACATGATCTTAAGCAAACAGATCGAATGTCCTGCTGATGAAATCGAGTACATTACGATAACGGCGAACTCTCTGCACTTGATCAGGAAATTGTATTTACCCCCTCCCCATAACTAAAAATTCTCGCACCAAAAGGTACTTACACCATTAAAAATCATATTATTATTGAGGCTTTAAAGCTCCATCAAAACATACAGTATAAAGTGGGATGCTGAAAAGATGGTAAGCATAGAAGATATTCCTGCAGAGCAAAGATGGGAGATTGCAGCCAGGGCAGCAAGTGCAATCCCATTCGCCTATGATATTGCCTTCAGGGAAGCAATTTGTGAGAAGTATGATGAGATAGAACGGCCCATCTATATTGAAGCAGGGAAGGAATTCAGGAACCTTGCATCCGCCCTTGGACTGCCAACAGGCAATGCCAGGGAGATCAATGAAACCTTCGGGATCATTATAACAATCCTCTATGGCCCTGAGTTCAAGGGAGAGACCACAAAAGAGGGCGACGACAGGACCGTGGTGGAGGTAACACAGTGTCCCAATCTCAACAGGGCAGTGGAGATGGGGCTTGATCTGCAGATAGTGGCACTCACTGGATGCCAGACATTCTGCAAATCGGTTGTTGAGAACCTTAACCCAGGGTTTACCCAGCAGTTCAACAAGAGAATGTGCAGCGGCGACCCGTACTGCGAGAGTGTCATTGAATGCAGGAAATAATTGGAATTCCAGACAGTGCCAAAAGGGGGCAAAGGTTTGAAAGCGCCCGGGGAATTGTTTAACCGAATGGTGAGCGGGCTTGAGTGGTACGGTTTTACTGCTAACTGTATCAGCTAGTTGCTATAATTTTTAAATTTTTAGTAGATTAATTATATAAAATTACTAATGTATGAGTGCATGCATATTAAGTGTTTTGCCTGCACCGTTGGGGCCGAGGATGCCGAAGAACTCGCCCTGTGCTATCTGGAGGTCGAGGTTGTTTACGGCTGTCAGTTTGCCGAATTGTTTTGTAAGGGCGTGCGCCTCTATGGGGTTCAATGTATCACCGGTATGGGTTTAAATTTGGTTCCCGTAGTATATTGGTTTTTTATGGGATTTAAGGAGTGAGTATGTGGTGGGTGTGTAGATTCTTGTTTTTTGGCGGGAGATGGGTATATTTTTATAAGAATGGGTTATGTTTAGTATGTTGCCGGAAATTTCCTTGACCAAGAGCTTGCAATCGTAACAGGGGCCGTTGAGGCGATG
>Ga0255429_1192_pt1 | contig 12315 bp, 13 predicted proteins | sample ANMaggSeSYBR02H9_FD_182636 | JGI IMG/M metagenome (GOLD analysis project Ga0255429, IMG submission 182636) | Sediment cell enrichment communities from methane seep in Santa Monica Basin, California, United Staets - ANME aggregate JGI... | ecosystem: Environmental > Aquatic > Marine > Cold seeps >... | reverse complement strand
GGCTCATGGAGTCAATCCTTGAGCGGAACAACATGAAGCGTGCTATCAAGCGCGTCGTCAAGAACAAGGGTGCCCCTGGTGTGGATGGTATGACCGTTCGCAAAATAAAGAGGTACCTGAAACGTCACTGGAGCAAGATCGAACAGGCACTACTGGAGGGAACGTATTTCCCCATGCCGGTAAAACGGAAGGAGATCCCTAAGCCGGGAGGAATTCGTTTGTTAGGAATTCCCACTGTGCTTGACCGGGTAATCCAGCAGGCAGTGGCCCAGGTGCTGAATCAGATCTGGGATCATACGTTCTCCGAATATAGCTTCGGATTCCGGCCGAACCGGTCACAACATGACGCAATACGTCAGTATCGTGAATATGTAAGGTCTGGAAAGCGGTTTGTCGTGGATATTGATATATCCAAGTTTTTTGACCGAGTAAACCATGATCGGCTTATGTCGCGCCTGGCTACCCGGATCAAGGATAAGCGCGTGTTGCTATTGATACGTAGCTTTCTCACCGCAGGCGTAATGCTTGGAGGCCTTGTGGAAGCATCGGAGGAGGGTACTCCCCAAGGAGGCCCACTTTCACCGTTGCTTTCCAATATAGTCCTTGACGAACTTGATAAAGAGCTTGAAAAGCGTGGATTGTGCTTTGTCCGCTATGCCGATGACTGTGTCATTTTTGTCAGAAGCAAGCGGGCGGGAAATCGAGTAATGGAAAGTGTCAGCCGTTTTATCGAAAAGAAATTGCGGCTGAAGATAAACAGGCAAAAGAGTGCTGTGGGTCGACCATGGGATCGGAAATATCTGGGGTTTTGTATGACCAATTCACGCAAAGCACCGAAGATTCGTATCCATTGGAAGACGATCAAGCGTTTCAAAGAGCGGGTACGAAAAATTACGGCCCGACGCCGAGGGCGAAGCATCAGCCAGCTAATCAGAGAGCTAAATACGTTTACGCGTGGTTGGTGGAATTATTACGGTACTACCGAGTCCTATAACCGACTGCGTCCCTTAGCTCACTGGATCAGACGACGCCTTCGGGCGGTTATCTGGAAACACTGGAAGAATCGAAGAACCCGCGTGCGCGAACTCTTGAAACGGGGCGTTACCCGAAATTATGCTGTAACCACCGGCTGTGCCCGAAAAGGCCCCTGGCGGATGAGCAAAGTCAAATGGGTAAATATCGCCTTGCCCGATGCCTACTTTTCATCGCTGTATCTTTTGTTCCCCTGGATCTGAACCTGCCTGGGATCAGCCGAATCGCGCAGTACGGACCCGTATGCTGCGTGGTGTGGGAGGCAATGGCATTCAGTTAAGGCATTTTAAGTATAAAATTATCCATATATTGCACACGCCTTCATTGCACTACACAATATGCAGCCCTTAAAATGCCATTTTTTGCTTAACTGAATGCCATTGGTGTGGGAGGGGCGGCCTGTGAGGGTCGCTCCTATCCCGATGATAGAATAGCAGGCTATTTTGATATTTTTGTGATTTGAGATCGGGCAAAGATGGCTTGAAGCTGTGATGCATAGTTGGGGAAGTTATTTCGTCCCCGTTCCTTATTATTCAGTGACAAGCGACCATTTAATATTGAATGAATTTTTAGTGACAGATGCTATGTGACCGTCAAAATAGAAGTGCTCTATAAGCCATTCTTTTTCTTTGTAGGCAATGAAGAGGTTGCTTTCATCTATAACCTTTGTGATAATGCATTTTGAAAGGTCTTTGAGACCTGCGCCCGCAGCCTTGAGAACAGATTCTTTTGATGTCCAGTAACGGAAAAAAAGTTTAACCGGATCAGCATTAACAAGACTCCATTCCTTTTCACCGGCGGTTTTACTGAACAGAGCTTCAGAACACTGCCTTATCTTTTCTATGTCAATTCCTATTCTGGTTGATGCGACTACACCCCCGACATAATTGGATTTGTGTGTTAGAGACCAGTGAGTTCCGTTAAAGGGCAGGGGAGCTCCGTTTTTATCCTTTAAAAGATTGCTTAAATGAACACAGCTTTTTTGGGCAGATATTGCAAGCGCCTGCCTTGCGTGTTTGCTTAAACTTAAGACCTTGTCTTTACCTGTAAGTTGTTTCTTTTTTTCGGGAACAGCAAGAATGACCGGATAAATAGTTTCCAAATTTGTTTGCTCCCCTCAGCTCCGACCTGTAGAGTTGTTGTTCAGTGCCTTTAGAATTATCCTGTAATCAGCTACGGTAGCTTCCTTTCCTTCTTCGTGCACCATAAGTGGATTTATATCCATCTCAGCAATCTCGGGATGATTCGTTACCATGTCCGAAAGGCTTACAAGTGATTTTTCAATGGCTTTGATATCTGATTCAGGTCTTCCTCTGAATCCTTTAAAGATATTATATCCCTTTATGCTTTGAATCATTCTTCGTGCTTCGTTCCTTCCAATAGGAGCAAGACGAAATACAACATCTTTAAAAAGTTCAACATATATCCCGCCAAGGCCTGCCATTAGCAATGGCCCGAAAACAGGGTAACGGTTTTCGCCCAGTATAACTTCATCGCCAGGCTGGGACATTTTCTGAACCAGAACGCCTTCAATAACGGTGTTTGGATTAAATTGTTTCGCTCTTTCAATGAGTTTTTGAAAAGCCTGTTTAACTTTTTCTTTGCTGTCAAGCTGTAATATAACTCCTTTTGCATCGGATTTATGCTGAATCTGAGGGGAAATAATTTTCATTGCAACCGGGAATGGCATGTTTTCTGCAATTTTGATTGCTTCATTTTCGTTTTTCGCAATTTGTGCCGGCAAAACGTTAAAACCATAGCATTTCAGCAACTCTAGTCCATCCAGTTCACTGAGATAGGTTTTTCCTGCTGCGAGCGAATTTTTGATAATCTGGGCCGCACGTTTTTTATTGTGTTTTAAAGTATACTGAGCGAGGTGTTGACGGTTCAACCAGTTGGAATATTTGTAGAGAGCTCCAAATGCCTTTGATGTATTTTCAGGAAATTTGAATACCGGTACGCCGTGTTCCTGAAGATATTTTACTCCGGAAGATACGTCAAAAATTCCCATGAAGCAGCAGAGGATCGGCTTATGTGTATGCCTGTCTATGCGAACAATGGCCTCGGCAGTTCCTAACACATTTGTCATGGATTGAGGAGTAAGTATTACAAGCGCACCGTCAACATCTTCATCTTTAATAACAGATGAAAGTGCGTTTTCATAACGATCCGGTGCAGCATCTCCGATAATATCTACAGGATTATAAAGATTTGCCGTTAAAGGAAGATGACTTTCAAGAGCCTCAATTGTTTCTTCGTGGAATTTTGCAAGCTTCAGCCCGGATGAAACCGTCATATCTGTGGCCACAATGCCTGGCCCGCCTGCGTTTGTGACTATGGCAACGCGATTGCCGCCCGGAACCTTTCTGGTGAATTTTCCCGTCTCACTTTTATTCTTATAGGCAAAGGCAATTGCATAATCAAACAGTTCATCAATTGAGTCAACGCGTATTATTCCCGCCTGTTTAAATATGGCGTCATATACTGCTTCTGATCCAGCCAGAGCGCCGGTGTGAGATGCTGCTGCCCGGGCACCGGCAGTTGTTCTCCCTGATTTTATTACCAATATCGGCGTTGGCCTGTCGCCTGAGGTTATTTCCTTAACTGATTCGACGAACTCCAGGCCTTTTTTCAGTTCTTCAAGATAGATCATAATGACTTCTGTATCTTTGTCATCATGCATGTAGCGCAGAAGGTCAAGTTCATCCACATCTGCCTTGTTGCCGATGGATATGAACTTTGAGAACCCGAAATCCCTGTCTGCTGCAAAGTCGAGGACAGCGGTGCATAATGCTCCGCTTTGTGAAATAAAAGAGATATTCCCGGATTTTGGCATTCGCCTGGAAAAGCTTGCATTAAGGCTTACAGAAGAAAGCGGGTTAATCACGCCAAGGCAGTTGGGGCCGACAACACGGATACCAGCTTTTTTACAAATTGATACGATCTGGTTTTCTATTTCAAGACCTTCGCCTCCCACTTCTCGAAAGCCGGCTGAAACAATCACAACTCCTTTTACGCCCTTTTTAATAGCTTCTTTAATGGCTTTAAGTGCAACTCTGGGAGGAAGAATTATTATTGCAAGATCAACATCGTCGGGAATGTCTAAAATGTTTGGATAGGCCCTAACGCTTAAAACAGACTTTGCATTTGGGTTTACCGGATATAGTATGCCTTTGTATCCGCCCTTCAGAATATTGGCAAATATATCATGTCCTACTTTTCCAGGCGTAGTTGAAGCACCGACAACAGCTACTGATTGCGGCGAGAAAATTGCATCAAGATTCGGCAAAATTACTCCTTTGTCTTTTGTTTATTACGGGCATGGTTTTATCTTCGGCCGCTATCCTATGTTAAAGTCAATTAATGCTTACGAAACAGAAATTGAAGATCGAATACCTTCAATATTCAATGTTCGATATTCATTCTTCAATTTTGACTATGTATAGTTCACAAACAGCATGTACCTCTGTCTATTAGCTGAATTTAGAATCAAGCCCTTTTTCCCCTTTTATTTTTAAAGCCTCCTCATATACTTTGTTTTTTGGGAGGCCATATTTTGTTGCGATTTGTTTTGCAATGCTTGAAATCCTGTTATCCGCTAATTCTATATTATTTTTTATTTCTTGTCTTATGATCTCCAATGGGACATCTTTATCTTTAATATATCCTTTTACCAAAAGAGTGATCTCGCCTTTAATAGCCGGCCTGTCTTTAAGGTTTTGAAAAATTTCAGACACGGGACCCCTTATAAATTCTTCGTGAAGTTTTGTCATTTCTCTGGAAAGTACGCAGTACCTGTCACCAATTATCAATTTAATTTCGTCCAGAAGTTTTAAAATACGTTTTGGAGATTCATAGAATATCATTGTTCTTTGTTCGTTTGCAAGTTCCCCTAACTGCTTAAACCGCTTATTCTTTGTTTTTGAGAGGAATCCGATAAAAATAAAAGAATCGGTGGGCAGGCCTGCTGCGCTTAGAGCAGTAATGGCAGCAGATACGCCCGGAATAGGTACGACTTTGATATTGTTTGCAATGGCCGACTTTATTAAACAATATCCTGGATCAGACACAGAAGGTGTGCCGGCATTTGATACAAGGGCAACAGACAATCCTTGTTTAAGCTTTTTAATGAGGCCTGGCGTTCGTTTTTTTTCATTGTGCTCGTGATAGGAGACAAGATTGCCTTTAATTTTGTGATACGATAGAAATCGGCCCGTATGTCTTGTATCTTCTGCTGCAATAGTATCTGCTTGCTCAAGTATATTCAGAGCCCTTATGGTGATATCGTCCCTGTTTCCTATGGGGGTTGCAACTATGTAAAGGCTGCCCTCCCTGTTTTTTTTCCCCGAATCATTTATAGGCGAGTTCAAAGGCATTTTTTATTATTTCTATGCTGGGGTTGTCATTTGCTGAACTGATAGCTACCACATCAAATCTTGCTTTTACATTGCTCTGCTTTGTGAATTTAATATACAACAAAGCCACCATTGAAACCTTTCTTTGTTTCTTAGGGGTTACAGCCCATTTTGGATTTCCGAACCGGTTTGAACTTCTTGATTTAACCTCAACAAAGACAAGTGTATCTTTATCTTTTGCAATAATATCAATTTCGCCCAGTTTTGTCCGGTAATTCTGTTCCAGGATTTTGTAACCATGTTTTTTTAGATGCCTGGCTGCAATTGATTCACTTTTTTTTCCAAAATTCTGCTGTTTGTTTAGCATGTTAGTAACGGTTAAGGACGGTTTACAGTTTACGGTTCACAGTTTCCAGTTTTTTAATGAATTTTGTAATGATTGAAGCATGCTAACTACTCAAGTGTTTAGGCTGAAGGAAACATCTGATTCCTGAGCGTTATTTTCTATGTTTAGGACAAAATTTCCGGCCGCTTTAATAACATATTGGCTTCTGGGAGTCTTTTCCCTAAAAGCCTTCAGTCTATCCACCTGAGTAGTTACTTTATTTTGATCAACCGTTAACTGTGAACCGTAAACCGTGAACTATTAGTAATTACAGGTATTCTTTGACCCCCTTGAAAGTGCGTCTGTGAATTGGGCAGCATCCAAATGTCCTGATAGCCTCTTTATGGGCCCTGGTCGGATATCCTTTGTGTCTTGAGAATCCAAATTGAGGGTAATCCTGGTCATACCTTTCCATAAGCCTGTCTCTGCTTACCTTGGCAACAATAGATGCAGCCGCAATAGATATGCTCAGAGCATCACCTCGTATAATGGGCTCCTGCGGTAAATCTGTTGGTATCCTGAATTTGCCGTCTATTAGAAGATAATCAGGTTGAGGGCTGAGGTTTTTAACAGATATGGCCATGGACAGGAGTGCTGCATTAAGAATGTTGATTCTCTCAATTTCAATGTTGTCAACTATTCCTATACCTATTGAAACAGCTTGATCGTACAGCTTTTCATAGAGATATGAGCGTTTTTTAGGTGATAATTTCTTTGAATCAGTAATGTCGGGATCATGAAATGAAGTGGGCAGAAGAACGGCTGCAGAAACAACCGGGCCGGCCAACGGCCCTCGACCGGCCTCATCAATGCCTGCAATATATGAAAAGCCTTTTTCAATGGCTTTTGATTCAAATAACCACAGGTCTCGTTCCATGAGCAAACTATCTGAAACCGCGTTCTTTTATTCTGGCGGCTTTGCCTCTGAGTTTACGCAGATAATAAATTTTTGATTGCCGAACCCGTCCCCTGGAAACAATCTCGATTTTATCTATTATCGGAGAGTGGAGAGGAAATATGCGTTCGACTCCAATACCATAAGACACCTTGCGTACGGTGAATGTGGCATTTGCCAGGCCTTTGCGTTTGCTTATTACAACACCTTTAAAAGCCTGAATACGCTCCTTTTCACCTTCTTTTATCTTAACACTAACTGTAACAGTATCGCCTGCAACGAAATCAGGCAAATCAAGCCGCATCATTTCTTTTTCTAATTGTTCTATTGTTTGCATAATATTAGTTCCTTATGAAATTAATTATAGTTTCCCAGCAGTCTATCCATTATAATGGCTGCTGCACACCGAACCGAGAGGTGGTTGTAATTCGAGCCTCCCATTACCGGTTCAAGAAGATAATCGGCTTCGGCAATGAAGTTTTCTGAAAGCCCCCAGGCAGTCCCGAAAACCAGAATATAGGATTTGCCGTCTTTAAGCTTGTTGCGAAGCTTGCTGAAGCTTATGCTTCCGTTATTTTGCCTTGCAGAAGTCACAACCGTCCTAGGGCGGCCTTCGCCTGTGTTATTGATATGATCTATTATTTCAGTTAAAGAATTTTTTAACTGTATAAGCTCTAAAGCTTCTCGCCTTTTTGGATTATATCTTGAGCCAGTTCCATCTGTCCAGTGTGAAACAAGCTTTTTAACAAGCTCTTGCTGTTCCTTTAAAGGCGTAACAACAAAGAATTCTCTTATCCCATAAGTTTTTGCCGCTCTTGCTATATCGTGCAGATCAAGGTTTGTTACGGCAGATGCAATTATTTCTCCGTTCTTATTGAGAACCGGATAATGCATCAGTGCTATGTAAAGTTTGGGAGTGTATGATTTTTTCAATATCCAGGCACCACTGTTTAAGAATTTCTATTTCCTGTTCACTTAATGGTCTGTTCTTCAACAGATCTTTTCTTTTCAGGAAGGTCCGGATCAGCGACGTTTCCATCTTCCATTGTTCGATTTTTTTGTGGTTGCCGGACAGAAGAACTTCGGGCACATCTTCGCCTTCAAAAGTCCTTGGCCTTGTATATTGAGCATGCTCTAAAAGATCATCTGAAAATGAGTCTTTTTCAGCAGAATCCACTCCTCCCAGTGTTCCGGGGATTAGCCTGGTTACAGCATCTATTAGCACCATTGATGCCAGCTCGCCTCCGGTAAGCACATAATCGCCTATCGAAATTTCATCATCTATTAAATTCAGGCGGATGCGTTCATCTATTCCCTCGTAGCGACCGCAAACCAGAATAAGCCCATCATATAAGGCAAGCTTTTGAGCAATCTTTTGATTAAAAACTCTGCCCTGAGGTGTGAGCTGAATCGTTATAGAATCAGGAGATTTTTTTTGGGCCAATCGAATAGCGCCGGCAAGGGGTTCCGGTTTCATAACCATCCCGCAACCACCGCCATAGGGACGGTCATCAGTGCTCTTATGCCTGCCTTCTGCAAAATCTCTGATATTTATGGTGGAAGTAGATATTTTATTCCGTTCTATCGCCCTTTTTATAATGCCGTGCGCCCAAAAGGGCTTAAACATTTCAGGAAAGATAGTCAGGACAATGAAATTCATCATAAACCGTCAGGCAAATCCACCGTCATTATTTTCTTATTAAGATCTATCGATAAAACCACTGATTCAATCCCGGGAATCAGAATTTCTTTAACCCCGCCTTTCACAACAAAGACATCATTGCTGCCCGTTGGAATTATTGATTCAACACGGCCAATGTACTCGTCATCTATTGTAAAAACAGAAAGGCCTATAATATCAAACCAGTAATAGATTTCGTCTTCCAGTTTTGGAAGATCTGCTTTGCTTATAAAAAGCTCAGAACCGATTAATGATTCCGCCTGAGAGATAGCAGTAATACCTTTCAGAGACAATAAAATGATTTGCTTGTGGGGTTTGGCCCAGTTGACCGCATGGATCTCTTCATATCCTTTTATATTTCTTATGAGAATCAAACTGTCCGGTTTAAAGACAGACAAAGATTTAGAATAAGAATAGACCCTGAAGGTTCCCTTTAGACCATGCGTGCCGATTATCTTTGCAATAAGAAGAGAACCATTATTTCCCACGAGATTAGTCGTCAAATAAAAATAACTTATACATCTTGCTTGTCCTTTTGCAATCCGTACAACTTATTTTTACTTGCCTCCTTATTCTATGATCTCTAAAACCGTGCGTTTTTTTATCTTGGCAGAGGCAGCGCTTAATATAGTCCTCATTGCCCGTGCTGTTCGGCCTTGTTTCCCAATTACCTTTCCCAGATCGTCCTTTGCTACTTTAAGTTCAAGTACCGAAGTCTGGTTACCCTCTACCTCTGAAACAGATACTTGTTCCGGATAATCTACCAGAGCCTGCGCAATATGCGTAATCAGATCTTTCATAGCTTCCTCTCCTTTGTTGGTATTGAGATTCAGGGCAAATAATTAGTAGGGGCACGATGCATCGTGCCCCTACTAATTATTTTGCGAACAAACCTTCTTTTTTAAAAAGGTTTTTTATAGTGTTTGTAGGAATAGCCCCTTGATTCATCCAGTACCTGATTCGTTCTTCCTTCAGCGAAACTTCAGCAGGATCTTTTAAGGGGTTATAAGATCCGACGGCTTCAAGGTATTTTCCATCCCTTGGGCTTTCAACGTCAGCCACAACAATTCTATAAAAGGGTCGTTTCTTTGAGCCATGTCTGGCCAATCTAATTTTAACCGGCATATTTTTTATCTCCTTAAAAAGGTAGCATGCCCCTGCCTAATCCGCGCATGCCGCCTTTATTCATCTTCTTCATCATTTTCATTATCTGTGTATAATTTTTCAGAAGCTTGTTAATATCCTGTATGCTTGTACCACTGCCTTTGGCTATTCTTTTCCTGCGGTTTCCATTTATTATGGTGTACTGCCGCCTTTCCAGCGGTGTCATTGAGTTAATTATGGCTTCGATTCTGACAAATTCTTTTTCATCTACTTCAAGATTTTTAAACTGTTTATTTTTGCTGAAACCGGGAATCATGCTCAGTAAGTCTTTTAATGAGCCCATTTTTCGTATCTGAACCATCTGATCTCGGAAATCATCTAATGTAAACTCATTTTTTCTTAACTTTTTTGCAAGTTCAACAGCCTTTTTTTCATCAACCACAGACTGGGCCTTTTCAATAATAGTAAGGACATCTCCCATCCCCAGTATTTTTGAGGACATCCTGTCCGGATGAAAAGGTTCCAGTTCACTAAGTTTTTCGCCGACACCAATAAATTTAATTGGTTTATTGGTTATTGATTTGATGGAAATTGCTGCGCCGCCACGTGCATCACCATCCATTTTGGTGAGAATAATACCACCAAGATTCAGGGTATCGTCAAATGATTTTGCTATATTTACAGCATCCTGCCCTGTCATGGCATCAGCAATAAGTAGAATATCAGATGGGTTAACTGCATCCTTGATATTACAGAGTTCCGCCATTAGATTTTCATCAATATGCAGGCGCCCGGCAGTATCAAGGAGAAGAATATCGCATCCCTCTTGCTGTGCCGCAATTCTGGCTTTCCTGCATATCTCTACCGGATCCATTTCCACAGTGGAAGAATAAACAGGAACAGACAACTGTTCGCCAAGTTTTTTGAGCTGATCAATAGCAGCAGGGCGATAAACATCTGCCGGTACAAGGTAAGGCTGTTTACCTTTTTTTCTTAAAAAGACGGCGAGTTTCCCTGCTGTAGTTGTCTTACCGGACCCTTGCAGGCCAACCAGCATAATAGATGCAGGTTTTGAACCCGAAAGATTCAAATCTTCGTGCCGGGTTCCCATAATTTCCGTCAATTCATCATTGACTATTTTGACAACCTGCTGGCCGGGCGTAAGGCTGGCCATAACTTCTTGCCCTAAAGCTCTTTCCTTAATATCAGCAATAAGTTTTTTTACAACTTTATAATGGACATCAGCCTCAAGAAGAGCTATGCGAACTTCTTTTAGACCTTCCTCTATATTTTTTTCAGTTAATTTGCCGTGCCCTTTTAGCTTTTTAAATGCTAACTCGAGCTTGTCGGTCAGATTGTCAAACATAATACACCAAATTATATAGGTTAATAGGCTGAAGGTAGAAGGCTTTTAGGGGAAAGCCTGTCAGAAATTATCTGTTTCCTTCAGTCTGACCATCTAAATAATACTATCATCAATTCTTTAAAAGAGTTGAAATTAATATCTATCCAATGGTATGTCAAGCATAAATAATGACAACTTCAACAAACAAAACAGATATTAAAGAGTTAACCAAAGAACAACTGGCTTCATGGCTTGAAGATCGTGACATAGAGAATTATCGCGCAGGACAAATCCTTAAATGGATTTACAATCGCCAGGCAGACACATTTGATATAATGACAAATCTTGGGAAAGAGATCAGAAAACTGCTTTCTCTTAATTTTACTATTAACCGACTTGATAGAATTCACATTGAAAGATCGCGGGATGGTTCCAGAAAGTACCTTTTTAGACTTGAAGACGGAAATCATATTGAGAGTGTGCTGATTCCGGAAAAGGATCATTATACACTTTGCATATCAAGTCAGGTGGGCTGTGCACAGGGTTGCAGATTCTGTCTTACCGCAAAAGGCGGTTTTGCGCGCAATTTATCAAAAAGTGAAATAGTAGCTCAGGTACGAGACATCTTAAAAGATCAAATCAGCTCAAAACGCATTACAAATATTGTTTTTATGGGAATGGGAGAACCTCTATCTAATTTCCAGAATGTTATAAAAGCTATTCACACTATTACTGAAGCTGATTTTGGACTTGGATTTTCGAGCCGCAGAGTTACGCTCTCTACAGCGGGTCTTGTATCAAAGCTTTCTGCCTTGGGGAATGAAACAAGGGTTAACCTTGCAGTATCATTAAATGCAACAGATAATAAAACTCGTGACTTTCTTATGCCTGTAAATAAGAAATATCCAATAGAAGAGTTGCTTGATGCATGCCGCAAATATAATTTAAGACCGGGCAGCAAAATAACGTTCGAATATATTCTGATAAGGGGAATAAATGATTCAGCAGAGAATGCAAACCAGCTTGCTGAGCTGCTGAAAGGGATACGATCAAAAATTAATCTTATACCCTTTAATGAACACGAGGGCAGTGACTTCAGGCGACCGGAAGAATCAGTAATAAGTAATTTCAGGGAAATCCTGGTTAAAAAGGGCTGCACTACTATGGTCCGCCGCAGCAAGGGCGAGGATATATCGGCAGCATGCGGCCAGCTCAGAGCAAAAGTGAGAACATAAGTGCCTAAAGTGAGCTAAAGTATATTAAAGTGCCTAAAGTTATGGTACGCCTTTGGCGTGCTAATTGATAACTCATTACCACAGAAGTTTGCTCCAATTGTGTATTAATGATTTAAGAAACATATATGACTCTGTTGATTTACTCCGATTTTGAAAAACTGAACACAAGATATTGTTGTTTATTCGACATCAGACACACCATGTTGTAGCAATTTTTTTGAAATGATAGTAAATCAACAGAGTTATATATCAACTGGCAGAATTCATTAACTTTAGGCACTTT
>Ga0255429_1191_pt1 | contig 12336 bp, 9 predicted proteins | sample ANMaggSeSYBR02H9_FD_182636 | JGI IMG/M metagenome (GOLD analysis project Ga0255429, IMG submission 182636) | Sediment cell enrichment communities from methane seep in Santa Monica Basin, California, United Staets - ANME aggregate JGI... | ecosystem: Environmental > Aquatic > Marine > Cold seeps >... | reverse complement strand
ATCGTCTTCGGCTTGGGCATAGCCACATTGGCTTCGTTCCTCAGCCAACGTCATATATCCGCAAAACGTTAGTAGAGATCCACGCTACCTTCAGTGAATACCCCCCCACCCCACATCTTCCCGAGCTCACTCAAGCACACGACCTCTATCTTGCAGATGCCTCCAACTTCAGTCAGGGGTGGGAAGGCTGGGGCTGTAGAAATGGGGCGTTAATGTTCGTATAAGTTAATGAAAATAAGCTGTAACAACGTCTATAATTTTCAAGATAAAATATGAATTTTCTTAAGATAATCAGGTAACCGTTCTTTTGATGCACTTAGATTAGAGTACTGCTTTTCAATCACATCACTAAATCTTGCAAGTACTTTCTTATTGATATCTTCTTGATTTTCGAATATGCCAATAGAAGTAAAGGAAAATCCCCACCTTTCATAGGTAAGACAGGTAATCATAGCATCACGGCATTTATCGTTGTTATATATTCCAAAAATGAACAATGGCACTTCATTTTCAACATAACAATCTACTGGATATTTTCCTCCGGGGTCCTTGATTGGCTCTTTATAATCAAAATTGCATTTATTACCAAAAAAATTCCTTAAATATTCTTCGAATTCTTCATAAAATAAAGACCTGATACGCTCCCTTTTAGTAAAAGAAATATCTGTTACCTTGATCAGTCCTTGGATAAAAGTATAAAATGCATCACTGAAATAATTATCTTCAACAGTACATTTCAATTCACCACTATCGTTTTCAAGATAGTGGGTCTTAAGAACCGAAGTAATTATTTCTTTCCTTTTGCCTCTCTCAAAGTCTAAATCATCATAAGATAGATGCATGAAAGTGTGCCCCTCATCAGTGAAATACCATCCAGTTCCATTCTTTTTAAGGACCACATTCAGAAAATCCCCATCTTCAAATGTATATGGAGCTGAAATTACGAACCTATCTTTGCCTTCAGGAAATAATTCAATTTCATTACAAACCTTTTTCCTGAATTCTTTTTCTAGTGATTTAATATCCATGTCTCCTCCTAGTTAAAATCATTTAAGGAAGAATAATCTCCCTTAAAGTTACATTCAATTAACATTTTCGTGAAGGCATCTTTCCAATTATTGTATGAATCTGTTATTTCGGCATATGCATCTATTCTGAAACCGGCCTCAGGATACCTCTGAGTTGCTTTGTGTATGTGGAAATCCCTGAATTTATTTTTTTCAATTTGATTTTTATGAATGTGCTTTCCGTTATATCTTCTCAATATGTGATATTTTCTATTTTCATCTATATAAATCAATATCACGGAGAAATCCAAGATATTTATTGTATTTTCTCTGATTCTAATCCTGAAAGTCTTACCAGAATTTGACCTTACTTCCATATCATATTCCCGATAGGCTCGATTTTCTTTATTTTTAAGTCGAATCTGCTTCAAGGTCTTTGAAGAAAATGGTTTGATATCTTCAATCAAAGCTTGAATTTCGGAATCTGAAAGCATAGGTCCTCACAATTTAATTGACATTATTTGTTATATAATATTCCAAAAATGTTTAATTTTGTTATTATAAGTTTATATTATTTATATGCAGTCGAATTCATAACCATTTGCAATGACTACCAATGTTACTGCTTGCACTAACAATGATAACATATTCAATAATCACATATTATCGGATAATGATATAACCTCTTGGATAGCAGAACGAAAGTAATCGGATTACACCGCTAATTCGATGACCCGGACCAGAGCGATATCAAAGTTCGGTGTCATTGACCCGCTCAACATAATCCCCATTACCTATTTAACGCCCCACATTACTATAACACCCTAATGCACAAACCCGAACTATTAGCACCAGCCGGAAGCAAAGAAGCCCTTATCGCAGCAATTCAAAACGGAGCAGACGCCGTATATTTCGGCGGACCAACCTTAAGCGCAAGGCATGATGCCGCCCTTACCCATGATGAACTTGAATGGGCTATTGATTACGCCCACATTAACAAAGTTAAAGCATACGTAACAGTCAACACCCTCATCAAGGATCTAGAACTCGAAAAAGCCTCCGAATACCTGCAATTCCTCTGCAATGCAGGAGCAGATGCAGTCCTTGTACAGGATATCGGTATCCTGCGATTATTGAAGGACCAGCTCCCCCAGCTTCCGGTCCATGCCAGTACACAGATGACCATCCACAATATAGAAGGTGTGCAATCCCTTGAGAAAATGGGAGTAAAACGCATAGTGCTTGCAAGAGAGCTTTCCCTTGATGAGATCAGGAGGATAAAATCCCAAACCAACACCAAGATAGAAGTCTTTATTCACGGTGCCCTGTGCTTTTCATACTCTGGCCAGTGTCTTTTCAGCAGCATGATCGGAGATAAAAGCGGGAACCGCGGCTACTGTACCCAGCCCTGCCGCAGGAAATATATAATTGATGGAGCAAAGGGCCATCTCCTGAGTCCAAAGGACCTCAACATAAGCGAACACATCGGACATCTGATAGAATCAGGTATTGATTCCTTCAAAATAGAAGGCAGATTGAAGCACCCTGAATATGTAGCAGGTGTGGTACGAATTTACAGGAGTCTTATAGAGAGATATCTTGAAAACCCAGGCGATTTCCATGTATCCTATGATGAACAGCACACACTGCGCCAGCTTTTTAACCGCGGGTTTACTAAAGGGTATTTTTTTGGAAATCCCGGCAGCAATTTAATGAGCAGGCAGCAGCCGCATAACCAGGGAACGTATCTCGGACAGGTTGTCAAATACGACTGGGAAAGGAAATTTGCCTACATACAGATCGAGCAGCCATTAAGGATAGGCGATGGAATCGGTACCCAGGGGCGGGGAACAGGAACTACGGTACGAAGTATGTACATCAATAACCAGGGTGTGGAAAGTACCCCTGCCTGTGCAACAGTTAAAATACCCATGGAAAAGACCGTTTACAGAAATGAGACCGTTTTAAAGACGTATGACTTCAGGCTTATGGAATCTCTTGGGATTAAAGGTGTCATGAAAAGAATTCCCATCAAGATGTCATTTACAGCAAAACATGGGGAACCGGCAGCACTTTGCATTACAGACGGCGAGAACGAGGTCATGCAAACCGGAGATATTCCACAGCGTGCAAAGGGAGGCCGGATATCAGAAGATTCTATAATCCGGCAGTTGAAGAAACTTGGCAATACCATTTTTGAGCCGGAAAGCATCAAGGTTAATCTGGAAGCAGATATTTTCATTCCTATTTCCCAGCTAAATACTCTTCGCAGGACAGCCGTTAAAAGGCTTGAAAAAGAACGTACAAAGAACTGGAAACGAACATGTAGCAAACCCGGGATTATTTTCGATGGCCAGAAGATACAAAATAAATCCCTCCCCTCCTCCCTTCCCCTCCCCCTCCTCTCCGTAAATACTTGCTCCCTGGAAACTTTTAAGGCGGCAGTTGACGGTGGTGCGGATGTGGTTTATTTCGGTGAAGAAAATTTCACAGGGCATTTGCTCACAATAGAAGATTACCGGTTTGCCATTGAGTATAGTAAGGAGAAAGGAGTGGAAGTCTATCTCGGTACACCAAGAATAGCTAAAAAACCAGACGGATTTGACTCTTTCCCTGACCACAATGGATTTCTTATAGCAAATATGGGTGTCCTGCATAATCTTCTTCACTCAGGTAAAAAGTCACTTGTCATTGACTATCCGCTTAATGTTTTTAACAGGCTTGCAATGGCTCATTATCTGGAGCACTGCCAGAGGGTAACTCTTTCGCCTGAGCTTACACTGGATGAAATAAAACAGATAGCTCCCCATGGTATGGTGGAATGTATCGTTCATGGCTTTTTCCCTGTAATGGTATCTGAACATGACCTTTTGGGAGAGCTGTTCCCTGATGATAAAATTCATGATGCCCTGCTGGAAGATGTAAAAGGTTTTACTTTTCAGGTGAAAAACGATGGGGGTGGACGTACTTATATTATGAACTCCAGGGAACTGTGTATGCTCGACCACATTCCTGAACTGATTGAAGCAGGTGTCAACTGCCTGAGAATTGAGGCAAAAACGTATGACAGGAAAACTACTGGAAAGTTAACAGGACTTTACAGGAAGGCTATTGATAACAGGACCAATGGTCACTGCGGTAGTGAATCTACTTCAGGGCATTATTTCAGGGGTGTTTTGTGAAAGTATTTTTAGCTATTTTACTGTTTAAATGAGGAGACTTTTTAATTTACTCTGTATCAATGGGTCATGGCAAAAAAAATTAACCGCAGAGGGCGCGGAGGATCGCAGTGGGTTGTTATTTTTCTCTGCATATCTCAGCGTACCTCTGCGGTTTTCCAGATAATCCCAGAAAAAAATAAAAAGTTTCTAAATGAAGACCGTTATTCTTAATTACAGGAAAGCTCTACAAGCTACCAGACCATAAAATCCCAAGGGGTAATTCCATTGAACGTGCTTGACACATCAAAACACACAAAAGATGAATTGATCGAGATACTGAGAAAAGAACTGGCAGATAATCCTATATTGTACCTTACCGGTCCGCAGGGTGGCGGCAAGACCACTCTTAGTGTCGGAATGGCAGATGAGAAGGTAGGTGCCATCTATGAGGGACGGGCACGTTCTGCACAGCCAGCAATAATCATCCGGAAGGATATAACAGATAAAATGGAACAGGAGATTGTGGAACGGCGCAAGCTCCCGATCTTTGATGGGGATGACCCCATATATGTGGATGTGAAAATGCTGGATAAGCTCATTTACATCATTGAAGATGTCTTCGATGTAATGGAACTGGGTGAAGAGCACTTATTTAATGAGATATCACAGTTGACAGTCCAAATAGGGGTTAAACCAAAGCAGATCGAGATCATTGCCGATGAAGATATGCTGGTGAGGCGCAGGCTTCAGCGCCATATGGATGCCAAAGACAGGCTGGAAGAACTGTTGAGAAAGGAAAAACAGTATGATATAAAGTCAAATATGTTGGGTATCCAGGGTGCTAAGGTTATGGATATAGTGAACCGGGAAGGGGTGGGAAAATACGATGACAGCCAGTTCTCAAGGACTGTGGAGGATTTTGACAGGATAATACCTACCAGGGATATGACCCTTGGCCAGTGCCTGCTTAAGGTAGTGGAGATCTCCAATGAGGAGAAAAAGGAATCCGGTTTTCTGGTTATGCATACTGATGATGGCGAGCAGAAGATCATCAGCGACCTTGTTGTGGGAAAACATAAGAATTCCATGATCGGTGTAACACTGCTGGAAATATATGTAGGGTACAGGCAGAGCCGGCATATGTACCAGACCTATAAAAGCAACCTGGAAGGAAAAGTGGAAGTCATACACTCCTTCACACCCGAATTGCAGCTTGAGGTGGGATTCAAGCAACTTGCGAACATGAACCTTGATTACATTTCCGAAGAGGATGACACCGGATTAGTGTCCGTTGCCGATAAGGCGGCTGCTGATAGGTTCGGTATTATCGTCAGTGTAGTGGATACTGACGGTAATATAGAATCATCAGAACCTAAGAGGATAGAGGAACTAGAGCGTATAATGTTTGAGGCCTACCAGGAATTCAAGGCTGACCATGGTTTGAACGAATAGAATTTTTTGCCGGTCTGCTGGATCTCACGGGATAATTTTTATTGCAGACTACCTCTATTTGAAATATAGTCTATAGTGGTATAGTGGTATAGGTGTGTAGTGGTACAATGTTCAATTATATGGAAAATATTGTGGGTTTTTCAAGGGAAGCTTTTGAAGAGGCCTACAACCAGGGATTAAAGTCTGATGACAGATCAATTGAGATGAACCTGACCAACAGGACATATGAACGGGTAGTGGAACTGGAATCCGAGAATAATAGCATTGAAATGATCATGATAGGGTTTGAGAAGAGTATTATTTTGTATAGAGGGGGAATGTACGAAATTATCCGGATGGAAAAGTCATAACTGTGAAGACCCGGTTTGTCCTGTACGATACAGGAATATCAATATCGATAAATTGATATTACCCTGAGTTATATAATTTTATTCTATAATTTGATTATCCCTTTAAAAGAAGTGTATGACCATGTTCCTACCTACTCCCGGAGATATAAAGAAGCGCAGGGTCGGTCTTAACCTGACCCAGAACGAACTGGCCAAACTTGCAGGCGTAAGCCAGCCCCTGATAGCCAGGATCGAAGCAGGGGATGTGGATCCAAGGCTTTCTACATTGACCAAGATATTCGATGCCTTTGATACCACTGAAAAAAAGAGGATACTTGCGGGGGACATTATGCATTTTCCTGTGATACATACCAATCCAGGTTCGTCTGTGGAAGAAGCTGTTGATATAATGGAGAGTGAAGGATTCTCCCAGGTACCTGTTATCGAGAATGGTGTGCCGGTGGGCAGCATCTCTTCTGATACTGTTGTCCATTACATGACCGAAAGCGATACTGATAAACTATCCAATATGCAGGTCAGTGATATTATGGGCAGTTCATTTTCCACTGTCTCAAAGGATACAGTGGTAAGTATCATCTCACACCTGCTTGAACAGAGCCCGGCTGTGCTTGTGATGGATATGGGCAAGGTAGTTGGTGTGGTTACCCAGCACGATGTTATGAAACTTGTGCATAAGAAATAACAATTGAACAATAATTAAACACGAACAAGAGAGACCTGAAATGTTACCTGAGGATGATTATAAGAAGATTGCCGAGCGGCTGGGCAGGGAGCCCACCGAAGTTGAACAGGGCTGTTTTTTGAACCTGTGGAGCGAACACTGCTCGTATCGTTCCAGCTCAGCTATATTGAAAACCTTTACCACCACAGGTGAGCGGGTCATCATCGGTCCCGGGGACGATGCCGCTATTGTTCGCCTTGAGGACGGCTGGGTAATGGCCATCGGGATGGAGAGCCATAACCACCCATCATATGTTGACCCCTATAACGGTGCAGCCACAGGTGTGGGTGGGATCGTGCGGGATATCATTTCCATGGGTGCACGGCCCATAGCTTTGATGGACCCCCTGTACTTCGGGCCGCCCGATAATGAAAAGAACAGGTATCTTTTCGAGCATGTGATAATGGGCATTGCAGGGTATGGGAACTGCATTGGCGTACCTGTGGTGCGGGGAGAGGCATATTTCCATGAAAGTTTCAGTGGTAACCCTCTGGTGAATGTGGTATGCGTAGGCCTGGCCCGCGAGGATAAGATCGTTACTGCCATTGCCCAGAAGGCTGGCAACAAGCTGGTGCTAATGGGTTCGTCCACTGGCAGGGACGGGATGGGCGGTGCGTCCTTTGCATCAAGGGACTTAAGCGAGGAATCAGAATCAGAGGAACGGCATAGTGTCCAGATAGGCGACCCGTTCGCAGAGAAACTTGTCATGGAAGCCACTCTTGAAGCCATTGATAAGGGATTGGTACTGGCATGTCGTGACCTTGGAGCCGCCGGCCTGGTAGGGGCCAGCAGCGAGATGGCAGCCAATGGCGAACTGGGCGCTCATATTATTGCTGATAATATTCACCTGAGGGATGAGAGCCTGACACCTTTTGAGATAATGATATCCGAATCTCAGGAGCGCATGGTACTGGAAGTGGAGCCCGGTAATGTAGATAAGGTGCTGGCAGTAGCAGACAAATACGACCTAAAGGCCAACCTGATAGGCGAACTCACACAGGAAACCCAGTATGTGGTGGAGTATAAGGGCGAAATAGTGGCAGATATGCCAATACTGTTCCTGTGCGGCGGCGCACCCACATCCGAGATGGACTTTATACCGCCTGCTGTTGGGAGGAATGCTGAAAAACCGCCCGTGCCCGGAGATATCAAGGACATCATCTTAAAACTGCTTGCCAGACCCAATATCGCTTCAAAGGAGTGGGTATACAGGCAGTATGACCATGAAGTGCAGGTGCGCACCTTGATCAAGCCGGGTATGGATGCAGGTGTACTGCGGATCATTGACGATACCCAGGGACTTGCCCTGTCCTGCGGCTGTAATCCTGCCCATGTTGAGGCTGACCCCTACAACGGCGGGGCCGGAACAGTTATCGAGAATGCCATGAACCTTGCTGCTGTGGGAGCCAGACCCATAGCACTGGTGGACTGCCTGAACTTCGGGAACCCTGAGCGGGGTGAGATATTCTACCAGTTCAAACAGGCATCACTGGGACTGGGAGATGCTGCAAGGAAATTGAAGACGCCGGTGGTAGGCGGAAATGTATCTTTCTATAACGAGAGCGACGAGTTCGGGAGTGCTATTGCACCCACGCCGAGCATTGGCATGGTCGGGTGGGTCAGGGATCTGGGAACCATTCCTGCAGGTACCTTCCGGCAACCGGATGAGACCGTGATACTTGTGGGTGATACAAAGGACGAGCTTGGGGCAAGTGAGTATTATTCCATGCTTGGGCTGGACAACAATGGTGTTACGCCCGGATTGCCTGATAATATTGATACGATCATCGATACACTGATACGTGCCGTGGAAGCAGGTCTTATAACATCTGCCCATGACATATCCAACGGCGGGCTGGCAGTTACACTGTGCGAGATGGTTGAACAGATAGGCGCAGAAATTGATATTACAGGTATATGTGCAAGGGACGATGATGCCCTGTTCTCGGAGTCATATGGCAGGATGGTCATCACCACCAGTGAACCTGATAAAGTGCTGGATATGATGTCAGGTATTGACTGTACAGTACTTGGAATGACAAGCGGAAATGGTCTGTCAATTAGAACCCGTAATGGAGCTATAAACCTATTAAAAGATGAGATTGAAGATGCCAGGAGCAGTCTCTCCCGGCTGATGATGGATTGATTATAGTCAATAACCAAACAATTTAAACTATCTTTGCGGACTTTGCGCTCTTTGCGGTGACCAAGATTATACACCGCAAAGCACGCAAAGAGCGCAAAGTGTTCAGGATATATGTCAAAACTATAGTTCCCGAATTTAACTTTTTCTCATACCTTTAATTATCTTGCTGATAAATACCATTACGACCAGGAATACAATTACGCCCCCCAGGATTAGAAGTTTGGAAATGTTGCTTTTTGCTTCCTCATCTATCACGATCTGGGTCTGTAATGGTGTGGGCGTGGGTGGTGTGTAGTTTTTAGGATCTATATATATGGCTGCAGCCCATACATCCCTGTTCAGGTCCTGATACGTGGTGTATGCCAGCTTTGTACCGTCATGGCTCCAGTCAGGCTGGGTCTGGTCCCTGGATTCCTGGATCAGGGTTGTATTATTAGTACCGTCCGGCCTGATAATACGTATGTCAAAATCGCCGTTCTCATCAGAGGAATAGGCGATCCATTTTCCGCAGGGACTCCATGCCGGGTCGAGCTGTTCATAACTGTCATTGGTAAGCTGGATATTATTAGAGCCGTCAGCGTTCATTACCCAGAGATCGCTATCGAATGAATAAACGATCCTGGAACTATCAGGACTCCATGTTGGTGTCTCGACTTTTGTTTGGTAAAAGGTCAACCTGGTGATGTTTGAAGTATCAGGTTCCATAGTCCAGATCTCATTTTCATAGTTTACCTTGCCTAAGAAAAGTATCTTACTATTGTTATGGTTCCAGGAAGGGTTCTGCTGGTCGGTTTTGTTTGTGCTTAATTGTCTGGGTATGACATCTTCATCTTCAGCGATCCATATATCATAGTGGCGGTCGCGCTTGAAGGAATAGTGAGAGGTATATAATATTCCTTTTTCTTCCCAATCTGACTCTCCCAGCCAATCAGTACTTTGGAGATACATAACATTGTTGGAACCGTCCAGATCCATTATCCACAATTCACCGCCATATCGCCCGTCCACAGTATAGGCGAGCTCCGAATCATCAGGGGCCCAGGAAGGGTCATATTCCTCCATAGAACTATTGGTCAACTGGAACAGGGCGGTCACACTGGGTAAATCCTCGGCTGTGGCTAAAGGAACAAAGCACAGCAGGATTGTGATGAGAATGAAAGATAATTTTATTTTCCTCATGATTTCACGTCAATATTTTTTTTCAGGCTTGAAATTGTAGATATTCATGATAAAATTTATTTTAAATTTGGCAGTAATACTTTATAAGCCTAATCATATAAATCATTGGGCTATTCCCGTGATTTTTTTATGTCAATGGATAGCATTTATGTTAATTAACCACGTTATCCGGTTACAGGTGAAGGAAAAATGGCAATCCATCCAATTGAATTTCGTTACGGTACTGCTGAAATGAAGCAGGTATGGAGTGAGGAATCTAAACTTATAAAATTACTCCAGGTAGAGGCAGCCCTGGCAAGGGCTGAAGCGGATATTGGCATGATACCAGGGGATGCAGCCAATACCATTGCAGCAGCAGTGGATAGTGTGAAACTTGAACGGGTCAATGAGATCGAGGACGAGATACACCACGATATGATGGCTGTGGTCATGGCAATGTCAGAGCAGTGTGGGGCAGCAGGCAAATGGGTTCATTTCGGTGCCACTTCCAATGATATGCTGGATACCCAGCTTGCCTTGCAGATAAAGGAGAGTATTGCCCTGCTGCGCAGCAAGACCATAGCTGTCAGGGATGCCCTTGTTGAAATGGCAGATAAGCACAAAACCACGGTCTGTGTCGGCAGGACGCACGGGCAGATTGGGGTGCCTACCACCTACGGCCTGCGCTTCGCAGTCTGGGCCAGCGAGATGGACAGGCACCTCACAAGGCTGGACGAACTGGAGCCAAGGGCTGCAGTGGGCCAGATGACGGGTGCTGTAGGCACCCAGGCTGCTTTCGGGGCGGACGGTATTGAGGTACAGCGGCGGACAATGGAATACCTGGGGCTGGGCAGTGTGGAGGTATCCACCCAGATCATACAGCGGGACAGGCATGCTGAGTTCGTGATGTGGATGGCAAATACGGTCACTACCCTGGATAAGATATGCGTGGAATTTCGCTCCCTGCAGCGCAGCGAGATCGCAGAAATAGAGGAGAGTTTCGGCAAGAAGCAGGTGGGTTCGTCCACAATGCCCCACAAGCGAAATCCTATTAAGAGCGAGCAGGTATGCGGGCTGGCACGGATAGTCAGGGCTATGGTGGAGCCTGAACTTCTGAACAATACTCTGTGGGATGAGCGGGACCTGACCAACAGTTCCTGCGAGCGTGTGATCTTTCCCGAGACATGCGTACTGACAGACCATATCCTGAAACTGGCTGAGGGTATTATTGCAAATCTACGTTTCTTCCCTGAGAATATCAAGCGCAACCTGGAGCTAATGGGCGGGCTGAACATGGGCGAGGCTGTGATGATAGAGCTGGCAAAGCGGGGCGTAGGCAGGCAGGAGGCTCATGAGATTGTGAGGACCAGTGCCATGGAGGCCCGCGAGTCGGGCAGGCACATGAAGGAAGTACTGATGTCACGGCCTGAGGTGACTGTGTTTATTAGTGCTGGGGAGATTGAAGGCGTTATGGACCCAGAGGGGTATATCGGGACTGCGGTGGAGCAGGTGGAGGCCGTGGTTGAGCGGTTGAGGGGAAAGCATTAATGCGAAAAGTGAGTGATGAAGTATAGTCTGCTGCATAACAATTAATAGAAAATTAACCGCAGATGAACGCGATAAACGCAGATACGATGCAGCAAATTTGCGTTAATTCTTTTACGATTGTGTCTTCGGGCATCGTTGGTCTCTTATCACGGGATATATAAAATCAGTGATATAAATATATAAATATAATATGGCATAATCAAAAGATTAATAAGCCTTGAGTTTTGAAGATTTATCAAATATTCGGAAAATATCTTGAACGAAAGTGTCAGGATGATTTCAGGATTTGCGCAATTTTATAATTCGAATTCCAGTGTGGGATGCAAGATGAAAAATAAGCGCTGTTGTAGTGTATATTATTGCAAAGAATGTAAGAAGTAGCGGGAATAGCATAATTCTATCATAAAAGGGACGTTGCAAGGAACTGAAGCCAGCATGAACATTTTTAAAGAATATATTTCTGTTAATAAGCGGCAATTACAGCATCGTCTGGGAATATAATGCAAGCGACAAATCCGATCACTGGAAGAAGTACGATCCTGCAACACCCTTCGGAAACGACCTGATAAATATGGAACCCGGAAAAGGATACTGGATAATAATGACATCTGATGATATATTGTAAACTCTGGAATTATTTAATAAAATATTGGAGATTTAGAAATGAAAGAAAATATAAAAAGCATTAGAAAATTGTTAATAGTATTGTTAATATTAACTATAGGTATTCCAACTGCTTTAGGGACACCATTAACGCCTGCATATTATGGGGGCTACGCATATTTAAATGGTG
>Ga0255429_1189_pt1 | contig 12486 bp, 13 predicted proteins | sample ANMaggSeSYBR02H9_FD_182636 | JGI IMG/M metagenome (GOLD analysis project Ga0255429, IMG submission 182636) | Sediment cell enrichment communities from methane seep in Santa Monica Basin, California, United Staets - ANME aggregate JGI... | ecosystem: Environmental > Aquatic > Marine > Cold seeps >... | reverse complement strand
GCTTGTTGCCAGGAAAAGTATTGTGGCGGCCAGGGATATTTGCAAGGGAGAACCGTTCACAGAAGAAAACCTGACAGTAAAACGTCCCGGCACAGGGATCAGCCCCATGCGGTGGGATGAGGTGATTGGAAAGAAGGCAGCTAAAAATTACAAGGTTGAGGTGTGGTGCTTGTGTGGTGCTTGGGGTGGTGCTTGGGGTCGGGCCACGGTAACAATTTAATATCATGAATAAATGAACTGAAAAAGGTTGCTGGTTTGGGGCAATAATGATGTTTTCGATGGGGAAAGGGCAATATAGATCAGGATGGCCAGAGCGAAAAGACACTACATTCCCGGTCAGGTTTGGCATTTGACGCATAGATGCCATAAAAGGGAGTTTCTTCTTAAATTCGTTAAAGACAGGCGTCGATGGACACAGTGGCTCTTTGAAGCAAAAAAACGATACGGGTTGGTGATCCTTGATTATATTGTGACTTCAAACCATATTCACTTGCTGGTTGTGGATGATGGCGACAGGGATACCATTCCTAAATCAATCCAACTGATTGCCGGCCGTTCGGCGCAGGAATACAATCAAAGAAAAAAACGAAAAGGTGCCTACTGGGAAGATCGCTATCATGCCACTGCGGTAGAAACAGGAGAACATCTTTTGCGTTGCCTTGTTTATATTGATTTGAATATGGTTCGTGTCGGTGTTGTGAGCCATCCTTCGGAATGGGTGTTTGGTGGATACAATGAGATCCAGTCTCCTCGTCGCAAATGTGTACTCATTAATCATGAAAAATTGGCAACTCTGGCAGGCTATGATTTCTATGATTCGTTTCGCGAATCCCATAAAAAATGGGTGAATGAATCACTGGCGAATGGCAGCATTCGTGATCGTCAGTGGACCCGTGGAGTTGCAGTTGGAGAAAAACAATTTGTGGAAAAAATAAAAACAGAACTTGGTTCGAAAGCTTTGGGGAGACAGATACGTGAGGCGTCTGGGGGATACGAACTTAGAGAACGAATGGTTTCCTATATGACCGATTTTGACTCAAAAAAGGTAAATATAGCTCTCGAAAACACCTATAATTGGAGAGTCTTTCCTTAAATATCAAAGTATTATTTCGGCCCGACCCCCACCCCAATTTTGAGTAGCATGAAGGTATTTCAACTTCGAGAGTCAGTGGCTTGCTATAATAGCACTTTCGGTATCAAAAACAGCGATATTGGGGCTAAAAATGGCTATTTGGGGAACATTAATCTAAATATTTCAAGATGATAGCGTGGCCCGACCCCAATGAACAACATTTTTTGTTGAAAGGATAAAATTTGTTGATTTTTATGGCTGGATGCATTTTTAGGAAGGACAGTCCCCCTGGATGATTACCTTGGTGAAAATAACGGAATTATGAAACAACGTCCCCCATGAGAGGTCGTCCCCCATGAGAGGTTGTGGGATTTGCTGTGAGTTAAGTGACAAAGTGCCAACGTCCCTTATGTTTGCCTTCAAAGTGCCAACGTCCCTTATGTTTGCCCGTCCCTTATGTTTGCCTTATGTTTGCGTAAGCTCAGAATGTAACAACGTCCCCCCTCTATGACAACGTCCCCCCTCTATGATGAAGATAAAATAAGAAAAGACAAAAAGCTTGAAAGAAAAATCTCAAAGATTGAAAAAAAGATAAAAGCGTGAAGAATGAAGACCTGACCCCCTATGTTTGTTTTTTTTGCGTTATGTACGAGTTAAAGAAAAGGCCTGATTGTGAACTTAAAAAACAAAAAAATTTTCATCACTGGCGCTGACGGCTTCATAGGCTGTCATCTCACCGAAATGCTTGTAAAGCACGGAGCCAAAGTCAAGGCCTTGAGCTATTACAACTCCTTTAATTATTGGGGATGGCTTGAGGATATAGATTGCCTGGATGATGTTGAAGTGCTGACCGGCGATGTGCGTGATCCTCATTATTGCAAGCATATTATCAAAGGTGTGGATGTGGTTTTTCATCTGGCGGCGCTTATTGCGATACCTTATTCGTACGTTGCGCCTGACAGCTATGTAGATACAAATATCAAAGGGACACTCAATATCTGCCAGGCTGCTCTTGAAAACGGGTGCGAGCGTGTGATTCATACTTCAACATCAGAAGTATATGGCACAGCACAATATGTTCCCATTGATGAAAAACATCCTTTGCAGCCACAATCCCCTTACAGCGCAACCAAGATAGGAGCGGATGCAATGGCAATGAGCTTTCGCAGTGCCTTTGATTTGTCGGTAACCATTGCAAGACCGTTTAATACATATGGGCCGAGACAATCCGCAAGAGCTATTATTCCGACAATTATCACTCAGATTGCCAGCGGGAAAAACGAACTCAAACTTGGCGATTTAACCCCCACGCGCGACCTGAACTATGTTGAAGATACATGCAGAGGTTTTATTGCCCTGGCTGAATGCAAAGAAGCTGTTGGCGAGGTTGTAAACATAGGTTCGAATTATGAGATTTCTATGGGAGAGGTAGTCAATCTTATAAAGGGATTAATGAATTCAGATATTAAAGTAATTGAAGAGAAAGAGAGAATACGTCCCGAAAAATCAGAAGTGTTTCGCCTGTGGTGCGACAATACAAAAATCCGTGAATTGACCGGCTTTGAGCCGAAGTATTCAATAAGAGAAGGTCTCAAAAAGACGATTGACTGGTTTACGAACCCTGATAATCTGAAAAAATACAAATCGGATATCTATAATATTTGATAAGGCCGCAAAAAGGCGCAAAATTCACAAAAATGGCAAAAGAATTTATTGGCAGGCGGTCCTGAGTCTTGCCGGTTCAGAGATTGCGATCATTTTTTTGCTTTGAGCCCGCCACAAATATAGGCGGATCTTCGACTTTAATCTTTCAGCTTATACGCTTTCAGCTTTGAGCTTCAAGCTTAAATCTTTGAACTATGGAGGCAACATGCAGCAAATAATTACCAAAATGAAATCCAATGGAGTTTTGGATATTAATCCTGATTTACTGAAAAAATTAATAGGTAAGCAGCTAAAAGTTCTTTATGATATTGAAAAAGAAGATAAAACTAAAGATGCAAAAGATTTTATTGAGCTATTGAGAAAAGGACCAAAAATAAAATTAAAAGATGATAATTTAACAAGAGAATTTCTGCATAGAAGAGACGACAATGGATATTTGTATAGATAGCAACATCCTTATATACGCTTTTAATGCCCAGTCACAGTTTAATGCCAGGGCAGAAGCAATCCTTGAGGAACTGATTCAGTCAGATGGTTTTGCTATTACCGATGTAAGTCTGATTGAATTTTATCAGATCATTACTAATGATAAGGTGGTTAGCGACCCAATCTCACCGGATAAATCATATAAGATTATTAAGGATATTTTACTTAATAAAAAAATAGAGGTGTTGGAAACAAATATAGATATTTTGAAGCTTACTTTTGAAAGCGCCGCAAATTATAATGTCCGAAAGTATGAAATCTATGATCATTTAATTGCAAATCTATGTAAGCATAACAATATCAAGCAATTTATTACCGCAAATGACAAGGATTTTAAAAAATACGATTTTTTTGATCTAATTAACCCTTTTTCCGGCGAAAAAAAGAAAGAAGCGGAAAAGAAAGAGTATAACAAGGTTATTCCTCTTTCAGTTCCATCTATCCAGGGCAACGAGTGGAAGTACATCAAAGAATGTCTCGATACTGAGTGGGTGTCATCAGCAGGCAGATATGTTGAACTTTTTGAAGATAAGATTTGCGAATTTACCGGTGCACAACATGCGGTGGCCTGTGTCAATGGCACTGCCGCTCTTCAGGTTGCTCTTCAAATTGCAGGCGTGAGGCCCGGAGATGAGGTTATTGTTCCGACTCTTACTTTTATCGCCCCGGTCAATGCTGTCAAATATTTGAATGCCGAGCCGGTTTTTATGGACGCTGACGATTATTACAACATAGATGTTGATAAAGTCATTAAGTTTCTGAAAGAAGAGACGGAATTTGTTAATAGCAAATCAATGCAGGACGATAGAAGCAACGAAGCGCCGATAACGATCAACAAAAAAACAGGATGTCGAATCGCTGCGGTTGTTCCTGTCCATGTTTTTGGAAATGCGGTTGATTTGGGAAAATTGATGCCGATTTGCAAAGAGCGAAATATTAAAATAATAGAAGATGCAACAGAAAGCTTGGGAACTTGCTATAAACAGGGTAAATTAAAAGGAAAACATACCGGAACTATTGGCGATATAGGATGCTATTCATTTAATGGCAATAAAATCATTACAACCGGCGGCGGCGGAATGATTGTTACTGATAATGAAGAATATGCCCAAAAAGCGCGTTATCTTACAACACAGGCGAAGGATGATGATGTTCGATATATCCACAATGAAACAGGTTATAATTTTCGTTTAACCAATATTCAGGCGGCAATGGGGGTTGCGCAGATGGAGCAACTGCCGGAATATCTAAAAACCAAAAAACGGAACTATCAATTATATAAAAACAAAATTGATAAAATTTCCGGATTGCATCTCGCGGCAACACCACGCTATGCAGATAATAATTGCTGGATGTATGCTATGCAAATTGATAAAAGTGTTTACGGAAAAAACAGAGAACAGTTAATGGATTATTTAACTGAAAATAAAATTCAAACACGGCCGGTATGGCATTTGAACCATTTACAAAAGCCCTATAGAACTTGTCAAAATTATCAAATTGAAAAAGCGTCTGTGTTAATGGAAAAGGTTATTAACATTCCCTGCTCTGTAAAACTTAAAGGTTATGAGATCAACCATATAATCAGATTACTTCAAAATGGATAAAATTATTCTAATCGGCGGTGGCGGCCACTGCAAATCCTGCATTGATGTTATTGAACAACAGGGGAAATATCAGATTGCCGGCATTGTGGATATGCCGGAAAAACTCCATCAGAAGGTGCTTGGCTATGAAATTATTGCAACAGATGATGATTTGTCACGCCTTGTCAATGAATATGAAAACTTTTTGATTACCCTGGGGCAAATCAAGAACCCTGAAAAGCGGATAAGGATTTTTCAAACATTGAAGGAATCAGGGGCAAAATTACCGGTAATAATTTCACCTCTTGCCTATGTGTCAAAACATGCAGAAATTGGAGATGGAACAATAATAATGCACCATGCCCTGATTAACGCAGGAGCAAAGATCGGAAGCAACTGCATTATAAACAGCAAGGCTCTGATTGAGCATGATGCAACCATCGGCGACCACTGCCATATTGCAACCGGCGCCGTCATCAACGGGGGAGTAAAAGTCGGATCAGAAACTTTTTTCGGCAGTAATGCCGTTTGCAAAGAATATATTGAGATTGGTAAAAATACTGTAATCGGCTGCGGAGCAAAAATTATCAAGAACGTACTCTAAACTTTCAGCTACTAACACCAGCACTAATAACACAAACACATGAAAAAAACCTACATAATTGCCGAAGCAGGCGTAAATCACAACGGCGGTCTTAAACTTGCCAAAAAAATGATCGATGCGGCTGTTGAGGCTGGTGCAGATGCAGTCAAGTTTCAGACCTTTAAGGCGGAAAAGGTTGTAAGCAGATACGCTCCAAAGGCGGAATATCAAAAGAAAACAACTACTGCTGATGAGTCCCAGCTTGAGATGATAAAAAAGCTGGAGCTGGATGCGGCGGCTCATCAAACGCTTATTGATTACTGCAAAAAGAAGAACATCCGGTTTCTCTCTACCCCGTTTGATCTTGAAAGCATAGACCTGCTAAATGAACTTGGCCTTGATATTTTCAAGATACCGTCCGGCGAGATTACAAATCTGCCGTATCTTCGAAAAATCGGCGCTCTGAAAAGAGAAATTATTCTTTCCACTGGCATGGCCGATCTTGGGGAAATCGAAAACGCTCTTAATGTGCTTACCGGCACTGGAACAAAATTAAAAGATATCACTATTCTTCATTGCAATACAGAATATCCCACACCAATGCAGGATGTAAACCTTAAGGCCATGCAGACAATAAAATCCGCTTTTCCCGGAGTACATGTTGGATATTCAGACCACACGGAAGGCATTGAGGTTCCCATTGCCGCAGTCGCAATGGGTGCTGCAATTATTGAAAAGCATTTTACCCTTGATAAAAACATGGAAGGCCCGGATCACAAGGCATCATTGGAACCTGATGAATTGACTGCCATGGTCAAGGCTATTAGAAATATCGAAACTGCCCTTGGCACCGGCATAAAAAAACCTTCATCCTCTGAACTGAAGAATAAGACAATTGCTCGCAAAAGCATTGTTGCGGCAAGAAATATCTGCAAAGGTGAATCATTCACAGAAGAAAACCTGACAGTAAAACGTCCCGGCACAGGGATCAGCCCCATGCGGTGGGATGAGGTGATCGGACAGCTTGTTCAAAAAGATTATAAACAGGATGACATGGTAGAGTAATGGGCCACATTTTATGATAGTCGAAAAAATATACATCAAAGTCGCAGATGATTATGACAAACTTTTCAAGGTTATCCCTGAATATTATCTTTCTCGTCAGTTAGTAAGCGAAATTAAGCAGAAATTAAGCAAAAATATTAGAACTGTGCTTGTTGAATATCCGTATGTTGATAAGGATTACAGAAGCACATACTATGGATTTTATGCCAAACGACATCGATCATATAGTAAATTTTGTTACAGACTTCATTTTTTTGATCAAATTGTAAAAAAATATTTTCCCGTCGGTATGGATAATTCTTATTTGGGGTCTATTGTGTTACGCCCAACCAATGTCGCCTCCATGGGCAGGACACTTCTTTCTCCAGCAGCCATCAATGATTTCCAGGGATATATTTGTGAGGCGTTGTTTGAAAACAATATCATTGGCGTTCCTTTCAAGATAAATACATTCCCCCATATAATGCAGGATACAGATGTTACTGTTTGTGCTCACGCGGTTTGCTGGATGATTGCCAGATATTATAGTGAAAAATACAGTGTTTATCCTGAAAGGCTTTTGTATGATATCGCGGATGCTGTGAAAGATGTATCCAGAGGTAGAAATATTCCCTCAAGAGGATTGACATTGGGTCAAATATCAGAAGTTTTAACATCTATTGGATTTTACCCTGAAATATTTGTGCGTGAACTTTATCCGGATCATGATTTTTTCTATGATATCTTGTACGCATACGTTGAATCAGGGATACCCTTAGTTGCGGGTATGAGAAAAAAAGAGCATGCAGTAGCGATCATTGGACACGGTCCTGTCTCATTGGCAAAAACAAAGTTTAAAACAGTTCAGGGCATGAGATTTAATAACAGCAGACGTCTAATTGATTCACTGATTATAAATAATGATAATGAGCTCCCTTTCAGTTCTTTGCGGAATTCTATTTCCGACAATGAAAAATACTGTCTTGAGGATGTTGATGCTTTTGTTGTCCCTCTATATGAAAAAATGTATCTTAATGCCGAAAATGTTTTAAACTTTTATCATGGGTTTGTTTATAGTGATTTGCTCAATATACCTGAGCGGAATTATGTTTCACGTATCTACATGACCTCATCGCGTTCATACAAAAGAGAATTGATTTGTGATAAGAGTATTAATATTGATATGTTGAAAGCCCAGATAGAACTTCCAATGCCCAAATTTATCTGGATTATCGAATTGTCTTGTTATGAAAATTATGATAGTCGTAAGGCAGACTACAGATGGATTATAGACGGCACCGCAAATCAATATGAAAAATACCCGTTTTTGTTTCTTCATGATTCCGAAAAAATGATTCTGTATGATCGAGCTTTGGCAGGGAAGCTCTATTCGTATACATTTCCTGAATCCCTGGGGCCATATAAAATATATATGAGTAATCTAAAGGGGGAAAATTTATGAATAAAGAAATAGATATCAAGTATAGTTTTGAAAAAAAAGCAAAAGTAATGGAGATGGGATCTGAAGACACGAAACAGTATGAAGAATACTTTGATAAAAATATTTTGCCGGAGATTAGGGAAATTGAACGCAGAAAAGCTTTGGCCAGAGAAGAGGCATATAAGATCAGGATTTCAGCCTGTTTGAGTATTTCTAAAAAGGTTTAATCTTTCAGCCATGCTCTTCCAACACTAACACCGACACCTATGAACTACAAGCCACGAACTATTTGCATCATAACCGGCACCCGTGCCGAATACGGCCTCCTCTACTGGCTGATGAAAGAGATTTAAGAAGACTCCGAACTTGAACTTCAGCTCATTACCACAGGAATGCACCTTTCTCCTGAATTCGGCTTAACTTACCGCCAGATAGAAAAAGACGGCTTTAAGATTGACAAAAAAATCGAGATGCTTCTTTCCTCGGATACATCGGTAGGAATTTCCAAATCTATGGGTCTTGGTATGATCGGTTTTGCTGAAGCCTATGCTGACCTGAAGCCGGATATCATTGTCCTGTTGGGAGACAGGTTTGAAATTTTTTCAGCGGCGGCCTCTGCCATGATCGCCCGTATTCCAATTGCACATCTGCACGGAGGTGAGGCTACAGAAGGTTTAATTGATGAACCTATCAGGCATTCGATTACTAAAATGTCCCATCTGCACTTTACTGCTGCGGAGGGGTACAGAAAACGGGTCATTCAATTAGGCGAGTCACCCAACAGGGTCTTTAATGTCGGCGGCCTGGGGATAGATAATATCAGGAAGCTAAAACTCATGAGCAGGAAAGAGTTTGAAGATTCGATCAATTTCAAACTCGGCTCCAAAAATCTTTTGATCACTTTTCATCCTGTCACCCTTGAGCACGCCACGGCCAGGGATCAATTTCAGAATCTTCTAAATGCGCTGGATGAACTCCAGGATACAAAATTCATTTTTACAAAACCGAATGCTGATACAGAAGGCCGCGTTATAATTAAAATGATTGATGATTATGTCTCCAGAAACAGCCACAAGGCCATTGTATTTGTAAGTCTTGGCCAATTACGGTATTTATCTGCATTGAAACTTGCTGATGCCTGTGTTGGAAATTCATCCAGCGGACTTGCTGAAGCCCCGACATTCAAGATCGGAACAATCAACATGGGCGATCGTCAAAGGGGGAGAATCAAAGCAGAAAGTATTATTGATTGTGATTCCGACAAAAAATCAATTTTAAAGGCCATTAGAAGGCTTTATTCCGGGGAATTTCAGGACAAACTCAAAAACGTCAAAAACCCCTATGGAGAAGGCGGCGCAACCGAAAAAATAAAGAAAATTCTCAAAGAGACCGATCTCACAAACATTTTGAAAAAAAAGTTTTATGATATTAATTTTTCAGACAGGATAACAGGATAGACAGGATAAAATATTTTGCAATACAAAGAAATAACTGAGAAAATTATCGGCTGTGCTTATACTGTGTATAACAAAATGGGCTATGGTTTTTTAGAATCGGTTTATGAAAAATGCCTGTTGATTGAATTGCGTAAAGCAGGTCTTAAAGCAGAATCTCAACAGGCAATTACTGTTTATTATGAAAATCAAATTGTAGGCGATTTTGTTGCGGATATAGTTGTTGAGGACTCTGTCATACTGGAATTGAAATCTGTCCGCCGCCTTGCTAAAGTTCATGAAGCGCAACTGGTAAATTATCTTGTAGCTACAGGAAAAGAAATAGGATTGCTTTTGAACTTCGGAGAACAAAAGGTTGAAGTAAAAAGGAAAGTTAAAGATTTGGACAAACAATATTAGACAGGATAACAGGATGATCAGGATAGTTATTATACACTGTGGTTTTACCAAAATAAAATCCCGTCAATCCTGTTATCCTGTCAAAAAATAATCGGACAAAAATCATGAAAGACATAACAATACATCCACAAGCCACCATCAAAGAAGCCATGGGTTCTCTTGACAAAACAGCCGAGAAGGTGCTTCTGGTGGTTGATGAAAACCAGGCATTGATCGGTGCTTTGACAGATGGCGATATCAGGCGCTATATCCTTAAAGGCCAAGATTTAATCGGCACAATTGAAAATGCTTATAAGCCAAACCCGATTTTCATATTTCAGGAAGATTTTAATATAGATAAGATCAAAACGGTTTTCCTAAAAAATAAAATTGACCTGATTCCCATTCTGGACCAAAACTGCAAAGTGGTGGATTTCATAACCTGGGAAAAGGCGTTTGGAAATAACAGAAAATCGGAAAACCAAAAACTGGACGTTCCGGTGGTAATAATGGCCGGTGGCAAGGGTACACGCCTTAAGCCGTTTACAAGAGTCCTGCCCAAACCCCTTATTCCTGTCGGTAACAAGCCGGTGATTGATCATATCATCGACAGATTCAGGGTCTATGGAATAAGCGAATTTTATCTGACAATTCACCACATGTCCAAGATAATGCGGGCCTATTTTGAAGAAAAAGAACCGGATTATTCCATTGGATTTGCCGAAGAAGATGAACCCAGAGGCACTGCCGGAAGCCTTAAACTCCTTGCGGATAAATTAAACAAGCCCTTTTTTGTCTCCAACTGTGACATTATTATAGAGGCCGATTACGCTGATCTTTACCGTTTCCATATGCAAAACAAACATGACATCACACTTGTAGCCTCAGCCAAACAGTTCAACATACCCTACGGCATATGTGAGCTGAACGGCAGCGGCAGTCTGGAGCGGATAAAGGAAAAACCCGAATATAATTGACAAGATAAAGGAAAATGGGGGACAAATCGGAGTATACCCGGTCAGCGAAAAGGCCTGGATTGATGTCGGCCAGTGGGCGGAGTACCGTAAGGCGTTGAAAGTGATAGAGGAGATAAGCTCTTGAGCTGATGAGTTGGTAAGTTTTTAAGTCGATAAGCTGTTAAGCTCATGAGCTTATGAACTCAAGATATTAACAGCTTATAAAAAAGGAGGTAAAGATGGCAGAAATAATATTAAAGACAAACAACCCTGGCAAGGTTGTGGGAATATTGTTTGAAGTATTAGATTTAGAAGCAAAACGGTTGCAATATAGTCTTGGCCTTGCCAAAAATCGACTTGTGAATTTTGAAAAGAAATATAATATTTCATCAGACAAATTTATTGCTGAATGGAGCGCCGAAGATTTGAAAGGTCATGATATGGAATACATAGAATGGGCAGGAGAATATCAGTTTGCTCTGCGATTAAATGAGCGCCTGCTTGCATTAAAAGGTATTGAAAATGTCACTTGATGAATATCTTGACCTTTTTCGCAAAGCTATGGAAAAATTTGAGAAGTATGGTTATGCAGATATAGTTGAGATCAGGGAAGAAGTCCGCGCCAATAAACAGGCAATTTTAATTGCAAAAGTTGCCCTGATTGACGGTTCCATTTTACATATTAAAGAGTATATAGATGCAAAATACGGAATAGATAGAGTGAGTTATGCATATCAATACCAGGATAGCTCTGATCAACTTATATTCAGGTACGATAATGCCGCCCACAGACCGGCATTAGGATTCAAAGAGCATAGACACTCAAGCGATGGCAAAATATATGAGGCTGCGTTACCTGATATCTTTGCTTTGGTAGATGAGATTTTGAGCCATTTATAAATCATGCTGGATTAATCCTGTATGAATATGAACTCACGAGCTTATTAGCTTTTCACCTTTGAACTACCAGCTATCAGCTACGAGCTACGAACTATAGCGCGTACCGGAAATCTTGATGCTAAAAACTTTCGTATCTTGGTTCGCAGAGCCGCAACATATAGCAATTTTCATGTTTTAAATATACAAGATACAGTATCAGCATTTCCGGTACACGCTATAATATGAACTGTCTGATAACAGGTTATGGATCAATTGGCGCACGCCATGCAAATATTTTAAAAGAGATGGGGCATGCCGTTCACGTTGTAAGCAAAAGAGATGTAAAAGGCTTTCCATGTTACAAATCAATAAAGGAAGCCTTGCAAAACAAGGATTTTGATTATATCATTATTTCCAATGAAACATATAAACATTATGAGAGTTTCATGGAATTAAGAGAATTAGGGTATTCAGGTAAGCTTCTTATTGAAAAACCCGTCTTTTTAGAACCCCGCCCGATATCTCAATCAGACTTTGAAAATGTATTTGTTGCTTATAACCTTCGTTTCCATCCAATTATTCAAAAACTCCATGAGTTTTTAAATAGCAAAGAAATTTACTCTATACAGGTATATGTGGGACAATATCTTCCCGACTGGAGACCCGGCACTGATTATACAGAAAGTTATTCCGCATCCAAGGCGCAGGGAGGAGGAGTTCTGAGAGACTTAAGCCATGAATTGGATTATATAAACTGGATTGCCGGTGGCTGGAAAAGGGTTGCGGCAATCGGAGGAAAATTTAGTGATCTTCAGATAGACAGCGATGATGTTTTTGTTTTGTTGTTAGAAATGGAAAATTGTCCTGTTGTTAGTGTTCAGATGAATTATCTGGATCGTAAAGCCCGCAGAGAAATTATTGTCAATATGAAAGATCATTCAA
>Ga0255429_1188_pt1 | contig 12503 bp, 14 predicted proteins | sample ANMaggSeSYBR02H9_FD_182636 | JGI IMG/M metagenome (GOLD analysis project Ga0255429, IMG submission 182636) | Sediment cell enrichment communities from methane seep in Santa Monica Basin, California, United Staets - ANME aggregate JGI... | ecosystem: Environmental > Aquatic > Marine > Cold seeps >... | reverse complement strand
ATATCTACAGGGGGAAGAAATGGAAGATAAATTTATTTTAGTTGATTTCTTCTGTCGTGGCACTCCATCGCTTTTGCTTTGGAAAGCATACAAATCTTTTATTCAAAGAAAATTTAGGTTATAAAAAAACTATTGGTTTCGTATTATGTGGTTTTACTATGCTTGAAGGACCGAACGATAAATGGCAAAGAGTATTCAGAAATTGTTTATGATGATTTATTTTGGTCTTTTTATTTAAAAAACACTTGCTTTAATGAGGCATGTTATGATTGTGCATTGCGTCATGATGCTGTGTATTCAGATATAAGGCTTGGAGATTTTTGGGGTGAAAAATACTATAATCATGATGAGGGAGTCAGTCTGGTAATTCTATGTACTAAGCGTGGTGAAAAAACATGGGAAGACATCAGACAGTATTTTTACGAAGAAGAATGTTTAACACAAGATATATTAAAATCTCAGAGATTTAACAAATATCCTAAATACGAAAAATATAATGAGGTAATGAATTTTCTTGTCAATGGTGAGAAATTAGAAGATATTCATTCTGAATTGGGATTAAATAAACAAGGATTTTATAAAGGAAAAAAATAGAACATGAAACTTGGTATAATGCAGCCATATTTTTTCCCTTATTTAGGGTATTTTAGTCTGATAAAACATACTGACAAATTTATACTTTTTGATGAAGTTCAGTTTATTCGTCATGGTTGGATTGAGCGAAACAGAATATTAAAGCCAACTGAGGGGTGGCAATATATTAAAGTTCCTTTGCAAAAACATTCACGGGACACAACAATAAAAGATATTTTAATTAAAAATGAGCAGATAATATGTTCACAAACATCTTTTAAAGGATCAAAAACAACTCCACACACATTATACCCTTTTTCAAAAAAATGGATCGCAAGTCGATTGCCAACTCCTCCAGAACTAACTGTAGAAAGTTCTTTCTTATCTTTATCAATAGCGGCAACAATCCTTTTCCCTTCAAATGCAGAACTATTGTTATTATCTAACGATAAGAATTTATAGCATACATCTGTACAAGCTCCACATTCAATACATTCTGATTCATCAATTATTGGAGAATAAAAACCAAATTTATTTAATTTCATAGAAATACACTTTTGAGGACAACTTACTGCACACATCCCACAGCTTGTGCATTCATTATTTCCGATATTGTTAATATTTTTCATATATGTGAAATTTCCTAATTTTCAATAGCATCAAATATGGCGGTAAAACTGTTGCGGGCCATTTCCTGAACAGTTGGTATCCGATATTTCAAGTGTTCTCTAATTTTATCCATATTATCCCAACATTTTTTAATCTTCTCTTTTATATCATCAGATGAATTGGGATATGCAACATAATCTTCAGTACCAACAATTTTCGAAAAACCTATAATTTTATGTGAATCAGGTCCATTTCCATGCATAATAGAAACAGTTGGCACGTTCTGCGAAAGAGCTGCAACTGAAGCATGTAAACGACCAGTAACAAACATATCAAATTGTTTAATAATTGCTTTTGTTTCCCATGGATTATACGGCTTGTCTATACACAAAACATTATCCATATTAACATTTTCTCTTTTTCGCACCACACTTTGTAGTTGTTTTACAATTGGATAATCTCTTCCATTTATCAATCTAAAATTAGGTGGTAATTCAAAACCATTTGAGTGAGACATTAAAATCACTCTGCTTCCCAATTCATTAACCATATATTCAATTGCTTCCGCAAATTGAATATATTCATCATCCCTTCTTGGCCATTTATCGTTCGGTCCTTCAAGCATAGTAAAACCACATAATACGAAACCAATAGTTTTTTTATTATCATTAAAAATTTTTTCGTGTTTATAAATATCAGTCATTTCACTATCATGCTTTGGTTTGAATAAAAAAGCAGGACATGCAAAATTTTTAAGATTTGTAATGTCAAATCCATCTTTTTTCAATAACTCTGCTGTCTTAGCTTCTCTATTGGCTACAAGTTTGAATTCCTTAAACACTATTTTTGCGAATTCTTTTGTTTTTTCATCAGTAAATGTTCCTTGTGTACCGGCTATCATAACAACAGGCTTTTTAAGCAATTGTGCAACTCTGTCCTTTAATAATCCAACTAAGAATCTATCTTTACCGACCGGTTCAGCATGATCCCCCCACATTTCACCACTAAAATCAATAATCAAATCGTTTTTGAGCACCTCTTCAATATATTGAGTTGTATCTACCAATTTTCCGGTTGTATTGTAGATAGTTGCAATACCCAATTCTTTTAGACTCACATCTAAATCATTATCTGACCATGAGTAAAACAATTCCATGGGCAAACATGATATTCTTTCCCGTTTGCAGAACTCATCTGTCATCTGAAAGGTTGTAACAATTTCTGCGTCAGGAAATACCCTATGCAATTCTCTAAAAGATGTTTCGGTTATATAGTAGTTGCCGATATTTCCATATTCCAAACGTCCCCAATGAACCGTACACTGCCCGGTTACTAATATTCTCATAATATTATTTTCCTATAATTTTGGTGGTTTCGTAAAAAAATTCCCTACGCCACACTACGGCATTATAACGCTATGTACATCGAATTAACTTGTTATTTCGAACTGATATGAAAAATCTTACTATGTAATCCCAACGAGTCGGAATAAAACACAAGATTTCTCGCAATAGTCAACCTATCTGCAGTGTAGGCCCAGACAGAAATGGCAGATCAGCCGAACCCGACTTTTTTCAAAACTACCAAATTTTGTATCGAGATTTGAAGAATACCTCATCATACAAAAGTCATATCACCTCGCAGATCAGCTCAACCTGCTTAAATTTCAAATCATAATAAATCGGCAACATCAGGATCCGCTTTGCCACTTCACGTGCGGTTTTCAAAGGATCTGCTACCGGAACATTTCTATAACAGGCAAAGTCACAACTGCAATATCACATCGCAAATTTTCGTAATATCTTCCTCGTTAAGTTTATCATACAACGGCAGGCAAAGGATCGTTCTCGCTATTGATTCAGATATGGGTAGTGTAATATCATCAAATATCGGTGTCTCATGCAATGAAGGATAAAAATAACGCTTCGGGAAAACCTTTTCTGTATTGAGTTTTTCTATTGCTTGCAACAGTGTTTCCTCACTGTGAAAGAGCACTGGCATGTAACTGTAATTATACTCATTCGGGTGGTACTTTTGGATGTTAATAAAAGTACATTCAGCAAGAATTGATCTGTAAATCTCATATTTCTTCCGTCTGTTTTTACGAACGTGATCAAGGTGATGCAGATTCGCAAGTCCCAACCCGGCGCTGATTTCAGTCATCTTGGCGTTCATGCCATCATCAACTATTTCCTTACTTTCATTGAACCCAAAAAAGCGCATGCGCCGAATCCGTGCAGCTAATCCTTGGTCATTAGTTATGCACGCACCACCTTCACATGTATTGAACAACTTGGTGGCATGAAAACTTGTGCAACTCACATCGCCGTAGCTCATGATAGATTTCCCATTGTAATTCACACACATGGCATGGGCGGCATCATAAATGACTTTTAAATCGAATTTCCTCGCAATTTGTTCGATACGATCTATATCACATGGCGCACTGAATACATGTACCGGCAAAATGGCAGAGGTTTTTTCAGTTATTCTCTCCTCTATTTTATCAGAATCAATATTCCATGTGTCAGGATCAATATCTACAAAAACAGGAGTACAGCGTTCCCAAGCAATAATATTAGATGTGGCAATAAATGTAAAAGGCGTTGTGATGATTTCACCTTCCAGCTCAAGGGCACGTATTGATAGCTGGAGTGCGCAAGTGCCGTTAGCCAGGCACACCACATCACTAACACCAAGATAGTCGCTCAGCTCCTTCTCAAGCTGCTGCATCAGAGGACCATTATGCGTCATAATGCCAGTTTCCCAAATTCTTTCCAGGTATGGAATTACCTCTTTCAGTGGCGCCAATGATGGCTGTGTGACGTAAATTGGTTTATTTGCCATTGGCTTTCTCTTTTAGTTCTTTTAATAATCTTGATTGATGTATATTTTGCATGTACTCTTCTTCCAACCCTGATTTTGTTACAATAAGTGAATGAAAGTGTTTCAGCATATTTTGGAAATGATTATCTGCTTCAAGTGAAATAGCTTCTCGACCGGACTCTGTATCAATAACTACTTCAGGTTTATAGCCCAATGGAGCAGTGAATATCCTTTTCGTAGATATTTTTCCTTCGCTGCCCCATAATTCCAGGTTGCACTGATAAAAATTGTCAAATCCAAATGCAATTTCTGCAAATAAGTCTCCGGTCTGTTGCTTTAAATATGCTCCCCCCCAAATATCAACGTCTATTTTTTCATCTACATGAAGATTTGAAGCTGCAACCATCAGATCATGTCCCAAGAATATTTGTGCTATTTTCACAGGATATGCTCCGGCATCAAGCAATGCCCCTCCGCCTAAATCTTTCTTATACCTGATATTTTCCTTATCTGGGAAAGGAGGAAATCCAAACGAACTTCTTAGGCACCTCAACTTGCCAATTTCTCCTTTTGCTACCAATTGTTGGATAAAAGCAAGCTGGTTGTGAAAGCGAAACTGAAAATTCTCAACCAGCGCCAGATCATTGTCCAAAGCAATCTGGTTTAAACGTTCCACGTCCTGAAGATTGCAGGCTAAAGATTTTTCGACCAGGACATGGAGGTTTTCATTAAGCGCCTTTTCAATCCATTCGGCATGTAATGAATTGGGCAGAGGAATATAAACTGCATCAATTGCTTTCTCTTCTAACAACGTTTTATATCCGGTGTAAGGTAAAACATCAAATTTTTCTGCGAAATATTTAGCTTTATCCGTGTTACGACTGGCAACACCGACCAGATTAAATAACTCCTTTAACTCAAGAAGGCTGGGAATGATATACCGGTCTGCAATATTTGCGCAGCCGATAACACCAATATTTATTATTTTCTTCATATTTTACACGAATGAAATGGCTGCTATCAGGCTTCGGGCCTGGATATTCAAGTAATTATTGAATTTCAAAAAAGTATACAATTGATTTAATGTCATCCAGATATAATTTGGTGGGAGTTCATCAGGAATGTCATCACCGGCTATGATAATCATATTTCGATTTTGCTCTCTGTAAAACCTTCCACCTTCTTCCGACTGAAGGGTATCAAAAACAACTTTTTCTTTCGGGACATTCAACACATAATCCAAAAATGGTAAAATGTTTTTTGGGGTCTGCCGGTAATTCCCAGTCAAACACTGTACTGTAGGTGCAAATTCGATGATGTCGAAATTTCCGCACTCCAATTTAGCCTGGACTGCAAAATGCATTAAGCCATTGATCTCTTTACATACAAATGCGCATAAACCCTCCTGTGCCGGTTCTACCATTGGCTGGCCCCATTTAACCACTTCCCGGTTTCCGATTTCCACATTAACTGCAATCACTTTAAAATATTTATTGTCTTTGTGGTAAATTTCAGTTTCACTAAATATCCAATCCTGCAACTGATCTAATGGAACTTTAGTAACTTCCAAATCGTAAATGCTTTTCAAATGAGTAAGGAAAGTGATAATGTTCTCAATGCTGTTGAGCGAACCATTGTTTGAAAGCGCTGATTTGAACATTGCTTTTTTAACCGGATCATGATTTCTGTCACTACCAAGAAAGTCGAAAAAATCAATCACATCCGGTTCAAAACTTCCAAATGGAATTCCAGAAATGACAGTACGGGTATCCATATTCACAAGGTTGTCATAGCACATCAACTTTTTTATTTGAGCCAGCGTGAGCCAGATAAAATTGTCATAAACAGGGAGCTCCTCTTCAATCCTAATGATTATATTTCGGTTTCGTTTTTTCAGGAAACGAGCGCCTTGCTCAGACTGTAACTGATCAAGCAGGATTCGTTCCGGTTTTACATGCTGAAAATATTCCAAATAAAGCGGCTTTTTCCCTTTGTGAACCTGTGTGTAATTACTTCTCGTAGCCTGTAGGGTTGGAGAAAGCTGTATATAATTTACATTACCAGGTTCTATTTTTGCCTGCATCAGAAAATGAAGCACACCGTTAAACTTTTTGGTTATAAAACCTAAATAACCGATTTCGGCTTGGTTGATGATGGGTTGATGCCATTCAAGTATATTTCCCCAGTTTGTTTTTACCTGGATACCGTCGATGGTAAAAAATTTACCGCTATTATGTTTAATTGAACCAGCATGTTTATCATATCCCCAAAGATCAAGTTCTTTAAAAGAAGTTTTTTCAATTTTCAGATGTACATCATTATTCTGTTCCCGAAGCCAATCTATTACCATATCTGTACTTGTTTTTTCACCATTCGCGCTAAAAGCGCTTTTGAGAAACGAAAAATGCGATAGGCCATTTTTTATTTGTTGTTGATATTTGTTATTCATAATTATTCACACAATTGAACATGGAAATATTTTCAACGTCCAGAAAATCTCTCATTTTTTTATGACCAGTATGACCAAGGGTGGGGTGTCCAAAAATAATGGGGGACGTTGTTTCATATTTCCATATCTGCTATCTTTACAGCAACATCCTTCTTATTGTCAAGAATTTTTTCACCGCTTTCCACAATTCTGCTCACCGACGAAGGACTCAGCGACAGGGCTTCAGCAACCTCTATCCCCTTATAACCATGATTTCTGACTGCAACTCGTGCAAGAACCGAACGAGCATCAACAATAGGTTTTCTTCGACTCCTTGACTTCAATTGTTGAGAAGACAGATCAAAGGCTTCTGATACAGTATTTATTAAGGCTTTAAGAGATGGTCTGGGGCCTGTTTGTAATGGGGGACGTTGTTTCATATTTCCATATCTACTATCTTTACAGCAACATCCTTCTTATTGTCATCCTATAGGAGTCGGAGGGGACGCTGAGTACTTAGGTGGGGACGCTGGTGCTTTCGTTGCTTTATTCATCAAGAATGTCCATGCTTTTTCAACTGAATTTCCCTTCCCTACTGCTTGAGAACAAAATTTTCGACACTGATTACACAAATTACGTAAAGTTTTGTTTAGCTCGTTCAGCAATTCCCGCTGTAAAACGACTTAACATATTAAAATCATTACAAATTACCAAAAAGAGTTTACGACGAAAACTGTAACTACTTGATATCGCAATAAAAATCTACTCACAAAAAAATGAACAATATCAATATGTTAGGAATTCTTTCGTGAACTCATTTAGACAAAATGCAGTAATTTCAGCATGTTAGTCTGTTTTGCAGCGGGAATTGCTGTAGCTCGTTCAAGTTTTACCCGTCAAAAGTGTCTTTCGGAAGGTTGAACTTTTTAATAAGTCCCTTTAAGGCATAAGTTAACATTTCTGTTTTCCTACCATGACATTGATTCCAGGGGGGGGACGTTGGTACTTTTGTTACTTTATATAGATAAAAGAGTGGTAAATCACGACTACATCCTCTCACTCAACTCTTTAGACAGTCCTCTTGTCGTCGAATTTATTGCCGATTTTACGCCCCTTCTTTGCTGAACGAAGGACATTAACCCGTCTGACCCCAAGATGTCTTGCCACCTCCGCCGCAGAATGACCTGTCTCTTCAACAGCCAAATATGCAACAAGTGCCCTCGCCTCAGCAATCTTTTGTTGTCTACTTCCTGAACATATCAACTTTGGTTTAAGATCCAATCGCCCTGCCACAACCTCAATCAATTCCTCGATAGGCCGTTTAGGTTTATATTTCTTTTCAAGCAGCCTCTCTGATTCCTGGAGTACTGCGCCAACAAAACCACCACTACCAAGTACACGCTGGTCTGAAAGCTCACGATCTTCTTTGCGCTTTGGCGACAAAACAGAAGTGTCACCGCCAGCGCTTCTTACCAGTCCACCGCCCTGCAAATCAGGTCTTTTGCCCTGCTTTATCCCTTTTTCCACAAATTGTCGGTATCTTCGGCGGGCTTCTTTTAAATTTTTTCCAAAATACTTGAGGACATCTTCAACTGTTTTTTCTGCAAGAGACTTGTCTTCTCCAATGGATAGAGGAATTTCCGGAACAAGTGGGTTCTTATTATTTCCCAATAAAACGCTGTGGCCTGTCCACGGATATTTATCGAGGGCGTTCAGATCTTCGACCAGTTTTGCTCGTAAGGGGTTGAGATGGATATAGCGGATTAATTCCAAAAGGTATGGGTCTTCTTCACATACAACAGATTTATAACGATTTTGAAAAAGATGCCCACTTCGCCGATGACGAATGTTGAATATTACGGCATATCCGGTCATAAGTCGGCGCATCACGGTGCTAAGCGGCGTAGCGCCAGTACGCAACAAAATATGGAAATGATTTGGGATCAGCACCCATGCGTAGCATTGAGTTTGTGTTTCTTCAAGGATCAGAGCAAGTCGTTCCAGAAAAGAAGAACAATCTTTATCGTCCCAAAAGATTTTGCGGCGTTCAATTCCCCGGGCCATTACATGTTGAAGGACACTGGGAGCATCAAGTCTTGCTTGTCGTGGCATAGGTTTTTTTATTAGACTCTCAGAGGCGGGCAGGCAGGATTAACTGAATTTTGGCGGATGCCTTACGTCTTACGTCTTACGGAACATTCGTGCAGAAGATGCATAACTCACATTTGACATCGTGTTTAATAAAAGAAAGCGATTAGCCTATCAAAGGAGTATCGAAACCTGCTTGTCGAAAATGGTCATCAAAAGTCAAGGCATGTCTTACTCGTCTTTTTTTCATAACTACGAATGAATAGCAATCAACCATTCCCCATGGCTTGTCTTTGCGGCGCTTAAACAGCGAAAACGCTCTTGACATTCCCTCGGAAGCAAATGGAATAACAGTGGTGTTGGTGTCTGTCTGAATTTTTTCGATAACAGTCACGACCGTTTTACGGTACAGCGGCTTTGATAGCGAATTAGCCAATTCAACCAAAATGAGATCCGTAGTTAAAAAAGGGCCTTGATATAATTCAGACGCTTCCATGGCGGCGGCGTGGAACTGATCCTTTTTTCTTATGAGGGCGATAAAATATCCTGTATCAAGAAAAATAATGCGTTTCATTTCTTAGGTGTTCCATATAGATAATGGTCATGTTGCTTCGCTAAATCGACAGGAAGATCATCCTCAATCGCGCATTTTGCCAAAGCTGAAAGAAGCGAAGGCGGCTTCTGCCGGCTTTTCATCTCTTTTTTTTTCTTCCTTACGAATCCTTCCACTTCAACAAGCATGGAAGGCGGCAACTTAGCAATTTCGTTTTTCAGAGATTCTAATTTATTCATTGTGACCTCCGTATGGACCTCCGTATGTGATAGGGGACATCCTACTTAACTCCATTACTTTAATACCTACCACATTCCTTCGTAACTATCAAGCAGTTTCCTGCCTTTCTGCATTTGGGTAGAGTAGTATGGGTCCAGAGAACGTCCAGGGGGCCCATGATTTTAGCACTTACGTTCGTGCAGAGTGTGTACAACTCCATTTGACATCGTTGACATGTGGATTCATGTGAGGGGACGTCGGTAGTTTCGTTAGTTTGTTGAACCGCTAAGCCCTAAAGCTCTTTCTTATGGAATCAATAGACTCTTTTACTATTTCAGGCCCGATAAAAAGAATACGATTATGGCCGTTTTTTGAAATGGAAATTAATCTTTCTGCCAGCTTGTTACGGATGCTGTTGTACTCTTTTAATATATAACGCTGGTGCTTTCGTTGCTTTATTCATCAAGAATGTCCATGCTTTTTCAACTGAATTTCCCTTCCCTACTGCTTGAGAACAAAATTTTCGACACTGATTACACAAATTACGTAAAGTTTTGTTTAGCTCGTTCAAGTTTTACCCGTCAAAAGTGTCTTTCGGAAGGTTGAACTTTTTAATAAGTCCCTTTAAGGCATAAGTTAACATTTCTGTTTTCCTACCATGACATTTAACCGGAAACGATTTGCCACCTTTATAAAATTTTCCAGTATGTTTACCTCCGCTTGCGTAATCAAATTGTATATCATAATCTGATAGGATTTTAATTACCTTTCTCAACTCTATTAGCTTAAGCATAGGTTAATCCTTTGGTTAGAATCTCGCCCTTAATCTTATCAAAATGTGCTTGGAAGATATCTTTTTCAGTCTCAATTTCTAACCTCTGATACATATCCCAATACTCTTTCAGATCGGGATCAAACAGATTGTCCAAGCTGTTATTTTCAATAGCATGTTTCAAATAATCCATTAATGTACTTTTAATAGATTCTCTTGCCTCTTTAATAGTATCTCCATGGCTTGAGATACTGAAGTCCAGACACCTAATGACTATTACCCCGTCTTCCTCGGTTAAAAGGATATGCAATGGTAGCAATTTGTCAGAAATATAACATTTCTCTGCCTTTATAGGTTTCATGATTATTTCCTCCTATTCCTATAGATGGGGATAGATGGGGACGCTTAGGAAGGGATGCTGGTACGTTTGTTACTTTATTCATCAAAAAATCCCCACTTTTTCAACTGCATTTTCCTTCCCTACTGCCTGAATAATACCGGTTTAAAAAACTCTCTTTTTCAACACTTTACCCAGCTCCGCCCCTTCAGTTACATAGCAAAATACAAGCTAACCAATTATAATTATTATCTTTTTTGTTTAAAACATCAAACACTTTATATTTCAAAAGCGCTTTGTATTTCAGAGGTGTTTTATATTCCAGAAATAAGGTCATCTGAACCCTCTCTTCGTTCAAGAAACAAATTTTCTAAACTAATCAAAAGATGTTGTCAAACAGTTTGTCCTGCCATGTTTTTCTGTTAGCTGAAAAATGTAGAGAAGCGGCTTCAGTAAAAAATGAAATGGAAATGGGGGACGTTGTTACCTTCTGACCTTATGAAAGATATTCCATTTAATAAACCTCATCATGGACTGTCCTTCCTAAAAAAGCATCCAGACATAAAAATCAACAAATTTTATCCTTTCAACAAAAAATGTAGATAGTTTTTTTCGAGCTGTGCGGGTAGCATTTACTGTGTTTTGTCAACAAGTTGATTGCGATGAAGGATCTGTCGTAGTGGCGGCTTTACGCCGCCTTCCAAATTCGCTTTAGGCGGAATAAACCCGCCCCTACAGGAATCTGTCGATGAGAATTAGAACATTCGGAAGGACTTGGGTAACCTAGAGCCGTAAGGGGGGACGCTGGTGCTTTAGCCGTAAGGGGGGACGCTGGTGCTTTTGTCACTTTATTTTGGCTACTTCTCAGCTTGTTACAGCTCCGCCCCTTGAGTTACATGATCAGAAAAACATAAGGGTCAGGTCTTCATTCTTCACACTTTTATCTTTCCGGCAAATACTGCCTGAGGGACGTTGTTAGTTTATTAGTTTTTGGGAATCCTGGTGGGACGTGTTACCATTCTGACCTTATGGAAAATTACTCCATTTAATAAACCTCATCATGGGTTCCTATTCCTAACAGAAGGATATCATCTACGCTACCTTTTTCTGCTTTCACAAAATCAAAGACAATACGCAGATCGTACCCCGCACTGCATGCCCATGAGCCTGAAAGTTTTCCCTTAAGCTTATGGGTTTCAAGTTGAGGCGCAAATGGATTTGCAGCCAAAAGCCTTAAAGCTTCGGCTATATCATTATCCAAGCCCGGCCGTTTCCGCATCCACCTTTTGAAAGATCTTGTAAATGCATTACTCCAACTTAGTGTTCTCATTGGGTGATCTCTCGTATAAGGTCATCTACCGTGCCACGCCTGACTTCACCACGGACATATTCTTCCCGCGCTTCCTTAATAGTTTGCGCAAGCTGTTCTCTTCGTTCCTCTGTCAAGCGACGTTTGACAATTTCGACAATGGACTCTCTTTGATCTTCTGGAAAAGATTCTATGATGTCCAAAGCTTCATCAAAAGTTGCAGTTTTCATAACAAGTTAACCTCCTGTTTAAAAATCCCGTTGGTGGGGACGTTGGCACTTTGTCACTTAATGCCCAACAAATCCCACAACCTCTTATCTGTTTAGACAGCTCCGCCCCTTGAGTTACATGACCAGATGTTAGGTAATTAACTGTTTTTATAAGAGGTTTAAACAAAAAAGCAACGCCCATTAACCAGAGATAGAATTAATATGGCATTGCTTTAGGAAAGTCAATATTCATGAGGCATAGTCAGCCCTGACGTATGAGTTTTTTAAAAGGAAAGAGAAGGAAGAAAGGCTGTTGAACCGCCCCAGTACGATTTTTTGAACCGCTAAGCCGCGAAGGACGCTAAGAGTTATATCTTTTTCCAGATCGGAACGAACGATCTGAAAAAGTAACTTGCCCTGCGGGCAGAGTGCAGCGCTGGTGACTTGTGACCTGACGTATGGCCAGGTTTTCGATGACAAGGTGAGAATTCAATTTAATTGAAAAAAGCAGGATGAGTAAAGATATCATTAAAATTTCCATAGTGGCGAAAATTTATCAGGAATGTAAAAAAGGTTGTAA
>Ga0255429_1187_pt1 | contig 12517 bp, 8 predicted proteins | sample ANMaggSeSYBR02H9_FD_182636 | JGI IMG/M metagenome (GOLD analysis project Ga0255429, IMG submission 182636) | Sediment cell enrichment communities from methane seep in Santa Monica Basin, California, United Staets - ANME aggregate JGI... | ecosystem: Environmental > Aquatic > Marine > Cold seeps >... | reverse complement strand
ACGTGATGATGCCCAAGATGAATGGTTATGATGTCTGCGTTGTCATGAAGGCGGATCCGAAATTGAGCACCATACCTGTTATTCTGCTCACGGCAGTGGGCCAGGAGATGTTCAAGACGACCTACACCAAAGAGATGGGTCTGATGACGGAAGCCGATGATTATATTGCCAAGCCGGTGGAGCCCCAGGAACTATCTGAACGAATCGAGGCTTTGCTGCAGATGTGGAAAGAGGAGTAGATGCTGACCAAACCGAATATCCTTGTGGTCGACAATGATGCTGCTATGGTGAACAGGTGCAGCCAGCTTCTGTTGAGCAGAGGCTACAGGGTCCGTACAGCCGAAAGCAGCAAGGAAGCGCTTCATTTTGTGGAGAAATATCGGGCAGACGTCGATATTATGCTTCTTTCACTTGAGTTTCCGGACTTAGGGGCAATGTCGGTTATCGAGGTTCTGCACAGGATCAAAAGCAGGATATTGGTCATGGCCATGACTGCTGACTGCGGTGAAGAGGCAATAGAGGCAATGCATGCAGGGGCATATGACTGCATTCGGAAGAGCTTCACGAATGCGCGGTTTTGGACAAAGATGAACCGGGTGATGGAGCGATTCACTCTTGCACGGCAGCTTGAAATACTCAAGAAGGAGAGGGAATCGGTACTGATGAAGGATAGCTACGATGAAGATACCATCCTGACTATCCTGGACAGCATGGCGGACCTGATCCTTGTTACGGATAAGGCAGGGAACCTCATTCTCTGCAATAAAGCGGCCGTTGAATCAGGGCTTCTGGTCGGCACGGGATTGGGCCGGCCTATTGAGGAGTGCTTGAAAAACAAAGACCTTGTCTCATTCATGATGGAGACCCTGAAATCCGGTCAGCCGCGACGTCCTTTCGGGCATCAGATATGCCTGTTGGAGATGGGCGACGCAAGGCTGCGCGCACATATAGATCCCGTCATAAATAGAGACAGTATAATCATCGGCTCTGTGGCCCTGCTTTATGACATGTCGCAGACAGACGCCATGGATCAGGTAAAGGCCGATTTTATGTCGATGGTCTCACATGAACTCAAGGCCCCCCTGAGTGCGCTGTTGATGCAGATATCCGTGCTCGCAGACGGCCTTGCAGGAGATATCAACGCAAAACAGAAAGACCTGCTGGGCAAGTCAAAGGAAAAGACCAAGGGAATGATCGCCCTTGTAAATGACTTGCTGGATCTTCGCCGTATCGAAGAGGGCAAAACCCTGATGGTGATAGAGCCGCTGGATATGGGCGAGGTCCTGAAAAGAAGCCTGGACTTGATGTCTTTGTCCGCCAAAGACGAGAATGTTACTCTGGATGTGAATATCGCTGATAACCTTCCCCTGTTGAGCGCTGACAGAACCGGGATGCAGGCGGTCTTTGTCAACCTTATCAGCAATGCTATCAAGTACACGCCGAGCGGGGGCCGTGTGACTGTTGAATTGAACAAGGAAGGCAAGTTTCTCCGCATAAAGGTGGCTGACACCGGCATGGGTATCGAAAAGGCGGATATGGGGCATATCTTTGACAAATTTTATCGTATTAAATCCGAGCAGACCAGAAGTATCGGCGGATCAGGCCTTGGCCTTTCCATTGTCAAGGGGATTGTGGATGCCCATAGAGGGACTATTCATTTGGAGAGTGAAGTGGGGAAGGGGACAATGATTATTGTTTCTTTGCCGCTGGAGAAATAATTGGTCGAGTAAGGGTAGAAGATGATTATTGCCGAACAGAAGAATTTAGAAGAGATAAAAGAGATGATCGCCCCGTATGAAAAGATCCTTATTGTTGGATGCGGTGCGTGTGTTTCTTTTTGTTCCGCCGGAGGCACCAGGGAAGTTGATGCGCTGGCGGAGACGATAGCAGCCGAAAGAAAGGAAGAGGGTAGGGGCGTGATCATAGAAACGGCTATGGTTCCGAGGCAGTGTTCTGTTAAGTTTGTGGAACGTATCGAGAAGAAAACAGAACAGGCGGAGACTATCCTTTCCATGGGCTGTGGGGTCGGGGTTCAGACGATAGCGAAGCGATTTCCCACAAAAAGGGTCCTGCCTGCTTTGAATACGAGATTCATCGGGGGCAAGAGAGTCGGAAGGCGTGTGGACAGAGATGTGCATGGCGTGTGGTGACTGTATCCTGTGGCGGACAGCCGGGATCTGTCCTGTTACACGTTGCGCCAAAGGGCTTATCAATGGACCGTGCGGGGGCTCTTCTAACGGGCACTGTGAGGTTTCAAAGGATATCCCCTGCGCGTGGCAAGAGATCTATCACGGGCTCAAGAGGTTGAATCTATTGCACTACCTAAAAGAAGATATACCGAAGACCAGGGTATTTGTCCATCCTGACAGGGTGGTGAGAGCGGATCTACAGCAACAACAAGCGATATAAGAGGTTTTCGATCAAAATGAGTCTTAAAGAAGCTTTGGATTCGGGTAAGTTTTTGATTACGGCCGAGATAGGGCCCGGCAAGGGGACTGATACGGGCGCGCTGCTTGAAGATGCCTCTGCCGTGAAGGATTGCGTTGATGCCATCAACGTTACCGATATGCAGAGTTCGGTCATGCGTTTAGCTTCAATGCCCGTTTGCCACTTATTGAAGGATATGGGGGTTGATCCGGTCCTGCAGGTAACCTGCAGGGATCGCAACAGACTGGCTATCCAGGCCGATCTTCTCGGTGCCTGGGCGCTTGGGATCAGGAATGTCCTTGCGCTTACAGGTGATCACCCGACTCTTGGGGATCATCCGCAGGCAAAACCGGTATTTGATCTGGACTCGGTGAGTCTGCTTGAGGTGATCACCAAGCTCGGGTCTGGTGTTGATATGGCTGGACATAAGCTCAAGGGCGCCCCGGATTTTTTGTCAGGCGCGGTGGTCAATCCGGGCGCCGATACCGAGGCGGCCATTGAGCTGCAGATCATAAAGATGGAAAAAAAGATCGCTGCAGGCGCAAGGTTCTTTCAGACCCAGGCGGTTTACGATTTCGATCTTTTTGAGAAATTCATGAAGCGGGTAGAAGGGCTTAATGTCCCGATTATAGGCGGAGTAATATTGCTGAAATCAGCAGGCATGGCAAGGTTCATGAACAAGAATGTGGCAGGAGTATTTGTGCCTGCTCCTTTGATAAAAGAAATGACGGATACAAAAGATAGAGTTAAAAAAATCAGTTGAGATCGCAGCTCGTATAGTAAAAAGACTGAAAAAACTATGCCAGGGTGTACACATTATGGCACTTGGCTGGGAGAAAATGATTCCTGCTGTATTGGATCAAGCAGATATATAAAGGGGGAAAATAATGAGTTTTGAAGTACCAAAGGTGTCTTACACTGGAAAAATAAGGGAAATCTCGTTGGGACGGGAAGGGAATACAGTTATTGTTGGTGGTGAATCGTGTTATCCGTTCCATCTGTTTGAAGGTAAAATGCCCAATCCTCCGAAGATAGCAATGGAGGTTTATGACAGCGAACCCGAAGACTGGCCTGATACGGCATTGGAACCGTTTGCCGATGTTATTAAGGAGCCTGCTGCATGGGCTCGTAAATGCGTTGACACATATGGGGCGGAAATGATTGCATTGCAACTGGCCAGTACCGATCCCAATGATAAGGATATTTCAGCCGACGAGGCTGCTAAAATCACTAAAGAAGTCTCTGATGCGGTGGATGTCCCGATGATTGTCTGGGGATGCAGCAATGTTGAAAAGGATACCGATGTATTAAAGGCGGTTTGCGAGGCTTGCGAGGGCAGGAACTTAATTATAGGTCCTCTTGTAGAAGGGAACTATCGTGCGATTGGGGCAACGGCTATAGGCTATAAGCATACTGTGGTTGCTTCAACGCCTATTGATATAAATCTTGCCAAGCAGCTTAATATCCTTTTAGGAAATTTAAATGTGCCGGATGAAAAGATTATTATTGATCCGTCAACCGGTGCTTTGGGATATGGACTTGAATATTGTTACAGTGTAATGGAACGGATTCGAATGGCAGCATTGATTCAGGAAGATGAAAGGCTTCAGTTTCCAATTATTTCTAATCTTGCCAGAGAAGTGTGGAAGACAAAAGAGGTTAAAGTCCCTGAATCGGAAGCGCCGCTGCTGGGAGATATGAAAAAGAGAGGTATATTGATTGAGGCCTTAACAGCTCAGTGTGTACTCCTTGCCGGAGTTGATATTCTGGTGATGAGACATCCTGAGGCGATTAGTTTGGTCAAAGAATCAATTAAAGATTTAATGACTTAATGGGCATCCTTTATTTTGTAGTTTACACTTTTTCAATAGTTACGGATGCCAGCAATAAGCTGTTAGCAGTTAGCTATTAGGTAAAAAACTTTGTATTAGAAATGGACTGTTAAGCTAAAAGCTAACAGCTAATAGCTAACAGCTAACTTGATGAGAGGGATAAACAGTGTCTAAGATAATTTGTTCGGCGGCAATTCGAGGTGCCCACAAAATTGTGGGGATGGCAGAGGAAAAATATGAGGAAGCATTGAAGAAATGGGGGCCTGATCAGGAGATCGGCTTTCCGAATACGACGTATTATCTTCCGATTATTTACGGGATGCTTGGAATTCCGGTAGAGACATTGGGAGATGTTCGTCAGATACTGGACAAATGCAAAAAGCTTGTCCCTCCGCCTGTAAGTGATAATGTCTGGCTTCCCTATCTGGCCCCGGCACTTGATGCAGGTATGGCCACATTTTTTGCAGAAGAGATCATTGAGGCGATACTATATTTGGAGCAGCCCGATTTTTACACAAAGGCGGAAGACCCGCTTCCCGACAACATATGGCTGGGAGCTGCCGACGACGTTATCATGCGAAAACGCGGCGTGGAATTTGTCGATGGCACCGCACCGGGGTTTGCTGCGATATTAGGGGCTGCGCCGAGCATTGAGATTGCGGCAAAGATTGCAATAGAGCTTCAAGAAAAGAATCTATATGTATTTATGTGCGGCGACTACGAAGGCAAAACCATGTCGGAGCAGTTGATAGAAGCCGGAGTTCAGATCGGTTGGCCTACCCGGCTGGTCTCTTTTGGGCTGAGTTACAGGGCAGCCGTGTTTGCCATAGGATTTGCAACACGTGTTGCCATGTCTTTTGGCGGGATTAAACCCGGAGATTTCAAGGGAAACCTTCATTATAATAAAGACAGGGTATTTGCCTTTGCAATGCCGCTTGGGACCGTGAGCGATGAGTGGTATGCTAATGCGGCAGGGGCCATTAACTGGGGATTCCCGACCATAGCTGACACACCGATTCCTGAAGTTCTCCCGACAGGGATCTGTACGTACGAGCATGTCGTCAGTAATGTCCCACACGATAAGATTGTGGCCAGGGCTATTGAAGTTCGCGGCCTTAAAGTTTCCATCAGCAAGGTGGATATTCCCATGTCATACGGCCCTGCATTTGAGGGAGAGCGTATCCGCAAGGATGATCTCTATTTTGAATGTGGAGGTGGGAGAACTCTCGGAGTTGAACTGACTGTTTCAAAAGACATGTCAGAGGTGGAGGATGGAAAGGTTGAGATGATCGGTCCGGACCTTGATCAGGTTAAAGAGGGGGATAAGCTTCCATTTGCAATGCTTATAGAGGTTGCCGGACGCCAGATGCAGTCTGACTTTGAGCCGATATTAGAACGCCAGATCCATCATCTTGTCAATTATGTTCAGGGCATAATGCACATCGGACAGAGAAGCATTATGTGGATCAGGGTTGGTAAGGCTGCTGTTGAAAAAGGATTTTTGCTCAAACACCTCGGCACGGTTATGCATGCAAAATACCACCAGGATTTTGGAGGTATTGTCGATAAAGTCCAGGTTAAGATTTACACAGATGAAGAAAAGGTCAAAGAAATTTTAGAACTCTCAAAGAAGGTATATAAAGAGAGAGATGATAGAGTTGAAGGTATGACCGATGAAACAGAAGAAACCTATTATTCATGTACATTGTGTCAGTCTTTTGCTCCCAGCCATGTATGCATAATTACTCCTGAACGCGTAGGGATGTGCGGCGCTTATAACTGGCTTGACTGTAAGGCTTCTTTTGAGATCAATCCTACGGGCCCGAATCAGCCTATTATAAAGGGGGAATGTACGGAACCCGTTCTTGGGCGGTGGAAGGGAGTTACTGATTTTGTAATTAAAGCATCACGCCAGAAAGTTGAGCAGGTAAGTGCTTACAGCTTGATGGATTTTCCAATGACGGCATGTGGTTGCTTTGAGTGCGTAGCCACAATTCTTCCCATGTGCAATGGCATTATGGTAGTAAATAGAGATTCCAGGGGAATGACACCATGCGGAATGAAGTTTACGACTCTTGCCGGCATGGTAGGTGGTGGAAACCAGACACCCGGTTTTCTTGGCGTAAGTAAGCATTATATTTGCAGCAAAAAATTCCTGCTGGCTGAAGGAGGCTTGAAGCGTGTTGTATGGCTTCCAAAGATGCTGAAAGAGGAAATTGCCGAACGCATGAAGCCTATATGCGAGGAAATGGGTATCCCGAATTTTTCGGATATGATTGCCGATGAAACAATTGGAACTACGGAGGAAGAAATTCTTCCTTTTCTTGAGGAGAAAGGGCATCCCGCCCTTACAATGGATCCGTTAATGTAGGGGGATTTAGGGATTTAGGAATTGAGGAATTGGTTGATTTGATAATTTAATGATTTGATGGGGTGAATAATTGGTAGGGGCGAACCTATGTGTTCGCCCTGACAAAAGATGTGGAATTTGTGTGGATTTAACGAATTAACGAATCATCTAATTCACCAATCATCTAATCTCCAATCAATAAAGGGGAAGAACATTATGGGACTTTCAGGTATAGAAATATTTAAAAAACTGCCAAAGACTAACTGCGGCAAGTGTGGGGTTCCCACCTGCCTGGCTTTTGCCATGAAGTTGGCTACGGGTCAGGCTGAACTTGACGCGTGTCCGGATTTGTCTGAAGATGTGAAAGAAGAACTCGGGGAGGCCTCGGCACCTCCTGTAAGAAGTCTAATTATAGGTACCGGCGACCGTGCAGTAAAGTTGGGCGGGGAAACTGTGTTGTTCCGCCATGAGAAACGTTTTGAAAATCCTCCTGCATTTACGCTTCTTCTTTCGGATAATATGGATGAAGCGGAGATTACTGCCAGGCTTAAAAAGTTTAACGATATTGTCTATGAACGAGTTGGCGTTATATTGAGACCTGAGCTGGTTGCAATCAAAGCAGAGTCCGAGGATGCTTCCAAATTTGGGGCATTGGTTGAGAAAGTTTGCAACGAGACTGATGCGGGTCTGGTATTAATGAACGAAGATACAGATGCGCTATCTCAGGCTGCCAAGAGCTGCTCGAGCAGAAAACCATTACTTTATGCTGCCAATAAGGACAACTTTGAATCAATGGGTAATCTTGCAAAAGGGCTTTCATGTCCATTAGCCGTTAAAGGCGTCAACCTTGAAGAGTTGTCGGAAGTTTCTGAAAAATTAATAGCAATGGGTCTAAAAGATTTAGTTCTGGATTCAGGGGCAAGGACTGCCAGGCAAGCTTTTGAGGATCAGATTATTATAAGAAGAGCCGCTTTGTTAAAGAAATTTAAACCTTTTGGATTTCCGACAATTGTATTTCCTTGCGAAATGACCGACAACTTGTTAAATGAAACTATGATCGCCTGCCAGATGACAGCAAAATATGGCGGTGTAATTGTAATGTCGGAAATAGAGGGGCACAGCGTATTCCCGCTTCTGCTTGCAAGCATGAATATTTTTACAGATCCTCAACGTCCCATGGCTGTGGATCAGAAGATCTATGAACTCGGCGCTACAGATGAAAATTCACCGGTTCTTATTACAGGAAATTTTTCTCTTACCTATTTTATTGTTTCCGGTGAGATAGATGCCAGTCGGGTACCGTCCTATCTGTTGATAAAAGACACTGAAGGGCTTTCAGTCTTGACTGCCTGGGCCGCAGGTAAATTTGCAGCCGATACTGTTGCGACTTTTGTTAAAAAATCCGGTATAGAGGAAAAAGTTAAACATCGCAAACTGGTTATTCCCGGTTATCTTGCAAACATAAGCGGAGAACTGGAAGAAGAACTGCCTGATTGGGAAATACTCATAGGGCCAAGAGAGGCAAGTCATCTGCCGGCGTATTTGAAACAGTGGAAGATTTAAAATTGAAAACTGACTATTGAAAATTGAAAATTGGTGGTACGCCTTTGGCGTGCTGATTAATAAGCTAAAGTTATTTAGAGTTTGCCCTAACTTTAGGCATTTTAATATACTTTAGCTCACTTTAGCCACTTATGTTTGCACCGAAAGCACGCTAATTTGAACAATTACAAGATGTTAAATCGTTTAGGAAACTTTTACAACTAATATTCAATTAACCAATGACCAATGAAAATTGAAGATTGGAGGAATTCCGTTTTGAATTGAATATTGTCGATTGAATATTGAAGGAATTCTGTTAATTTTATATGAATTAATGGAGCAAAGCGATTCCACAAATATACAATATACAATATACAATATACAATATACAATATACAATATACAATCCATATGCGATTCCACAAATATTCAATATTCAATCGACAATATTCAATTAACCGGAGGTTCCCTATGGTTATCTGTGTTGCGGAAAATATTAATATAATGTCTAAAACAATCGGGCCGGCAATGAAGGAGAGAAATCCCAAGCCTATTCAGGATATGGCTCGTGTACTAACAGAAAATGGTGCAGACTATCTTGATTTGAATATAGGCCCGGCCCGCAAGGGCGGTGATGAGATGATGGACTGGCTGGTAAAAACAGTCCAGGAGGTTAGCGATCTTCCTCTTTCTCTTGATACGACAAATTTAGTCGCTATGGAGGCTGGATTAAAGGCAAATACAAAAACAAAGCCATTGATGAATTCTATTTCATTACAGCCTGAAAGGTTGGAAAAAGGTATTCCAATGGTTACTCAATATAAAGCGGACGTTATAGGACTTCTCTGGGGCAAGGAAGGAATGCCCAGGGATGCTAATGAACGAGCTGCCATGGCTGTCGATTTTATCTATCAGGCAAATGAGGCTGGAATTCCCACCTCAGATATCTGGATCGACCCTATTGCCACCCCAATATGTGTTGATGTAAACCAGGTTCTGTCCGGTCTGGAATTTATGAGCATGTTAGGGGAAATTGTACCTGAAGCCAAATCCATTGTAGGGCTTTCCAATATTTCCAATGGCGCTCCTGAAGATCTTCGTCCCTACCTGAACCGTACATACATGATGATGCTCATGAAACATGGTCTCTATTCTGCGATTGTCGATGGGTATGACAAGGAATTATTGAGCATTGCCAAGGGAGAAAGGCCCGAATATGTGAAATTGGTACATGATATCATGGATGGAAACGAACCCGACCCTGCTTCCTTAGACCAAAAAGAGCTGGAGCATTATAAAACAACACGCGTTCTCATGGGCAAGGTTCTTTTTTCAAATTCATGGCTAACCACTTAGAATTGAATATTGACGATTGAATATTAAGGATACAGATTAATCGACAATCTTCGATATTCGGCATCTTTCATTTACCAGTTTGCATTTAACAGGAGGCAGAGTCTGGGAACGAAAAGTAAGTAACTTTGCCTTATCAATTAGCACGCCGAAGGCGTACCACTAATTTTCAATTTTCAATAGTCAGTTTTCAATCATAAAAATGTCTAAGCTTGAAATAACGATTGACGGCCAAACATTATGGGTTGATCCCGGCACAACAATTTTAAATGCCGCAAATGCGGCAGGGGTCATTATTCCAACGCTATGTTATGTGCCCACAAAGACGGTCGAACATCCCTGCGGTATATGTGTAGTCGAAGTCGATGGCAGAGAGGATTTATTGCCGGCCTGCTCTACTCCTGTGGAAGACGGCATGAAAGTTGCCTCTCGAAGTGACCGCGTTATAGAGTCAAGACAGCGCGTTTTAACAAGCATGCTGTCACGGCATTATGGCGATTGCATAGCGCCATGTTCTCAGACCTGTCCAGCCCATATCAATATTCAGGGATATCTCAGCCTGATTGCACGTGGTGAGTTTATTGAAGCTCTGAAACTTATCAAAGAGAAGAACCCCCTTCCACTTTCCATAGGCAGGGTATGTCCGCATTTTTGTGAATCAAGATGCCGCCGCATTCTTATTGAAGAGTTCATATCTATAAATCATTTAAAACGCTTTGTGGCTGATTATGCTATTCAGCATAAGGATGCTGATGTCATCCCGCCTGCTCCTTCTTCCGAGCATAGAGTCGCTGTGATAGGAGGAGGTCCTGCCGGTCTTTCCGCTGCTTATTATTTATCACAGATGGATCATTGTGTAACCATATTCGAGGCCATGCCGCAACTTGGAGGCATGCTTCGTTACGGCATACCTGAATTTCGTCTTCCCAAAAAGATAGTCGATCAGGAAATAGAGAGTATACTCAGAGCAGGGGTGAATACCAGAATGGGGCGGAGGCTGGGAGTTGACTTCACTATTAAAAGCCTTAAAGAGGAAGGTTTTGAGGCTATTTTCTTAGGTATAGGCGCATGGAAAAAACAGCAATCAGGCATCGAAGGAGAGGAACTGGATGGAGTGCTTTCAGGCTCTGATTTTCTTCTGAATGTAAGCCTTGGGCAGGCTCCTGTAATAGGCAGAAGAGTCGCAGTTATAGGCGGCGGCGATGCGGCTGTTGATACAGCCAGGACTTGCGTGAGGATGGACGTAGATGAAGTTGTTGTTATATATCAGCGTTCAATGATGGAGATGCCTGCAATTCACAGAGAAGTCAAGGAAGCTGAAAAAGAGGACGTTAATTTTATTTATATGACAGGCCTTTCAAAAATCAGCAGGGAAAAGAACTTTTTTAAGCTTGAAACAGTCAGAATGAAATTGAGTGAGCCTGATGAGAAAGGGAGACGTCTTCCCATTCCTTTTTTAGGCTCAGAACAAATTCGTGAAGCAGATACTGTAATTCTGGCGCCCGGACAGGTTCCTGACCTTTCATGGATGGAATTGCCGGATGAAAATATAAAACCTCATGCTCTTCCGGGCGGAACCGTTATTTCCAGCCCTCAGACATTTCAGACTTCAGAAAAAGGGGTTTTTGCAGGGGGGGACGTTGTCCGTGGCCCAAGAACAGTTATCCAGGCTGTTACCGGCGGCAGAAAGGCAGCCAGGGCGATTCATGCATATCTTACCGACACGTCTTTGCCCTCTCCGAAACGCCAGATTAATTTTACTAAGGGTAAAAAGTTTGAAGATATTGATTTACATAATTTCGAGAATATTACCCTTCGTTTAGGGGAAAAGATGCCGGTCAGGGCGCCGGAAAGGCGTACAAGGGATTTTGACGAAATAGAACTGGGATTTACCGAGGAAACAGCCCTTCGTGAGTCTAAAAGGTGCTTGCAATGCGGATGCCTAGCTCTTAATAAATGTGAATTACGCGACTTGTCCATCGAATACGGGGTTAGATTTCCGGTTTCAAAAATGCTCAAGCGCCGTCAGTATGCGATAGACAGCAGCCACCCCTTTATTGTTATTGATCCGAACAAGTGTATATTTTGCCAGCGCTGCGAAAATAGCTGTGAATATGGAGCTCTTGAGCTGGAAGGAAAAGAGTTTGAAGAGGACGGGTTCCCCGGCATTGTTTCTATTAGAATTAATGACAAATGTGTTTCCTGTGGAGCCTGCGTTGACAACTGTCCAACCGGTGCTCTTGTGAAAGAAAATGTTACCCTGCCTGTTGCCGCAAACGAAATTAAGAAGATTAAAACAGTTTGTCCTTTTTGCGGCTGTGGATGTTCTATTGTTTTGAATATTAAAGGCCAGACGATTGTCGAAGTTACTACAGATGTAAACGATAGTCCCAATTTCGGAAATGTATGCGTCAAGGGCAGATTCGGAAGCGAGTTCGTCCGTCACCCTGATCGGCTTAAGACTCCGCTCGTAAGAAAAGGGGAATATTTCTGGGAGGTAAGCTGGGAAAAGGCGATTTCGCTGATTGCCCGGAAATTTTTGGAGATAAAGACCAAATCCGGCCCTGATAGTCTGGCTGGTTTGAGTTCGGCAAAGTGTACGAATGAAGAGAATTTCCTCATGCAGAAATTTATGCGCGCAGTGGTTGGTACAAACAATGTGGACCACTGCGCCCGTCTCTGACATGCTCCCACTGTGGCCGGGCTGGCCGCATCGTTTGGAAGCGGGGCAATGACCAACTCTATAGCCGATTTTAAAAAGGCTGATGTTATCCTCTTGACAGGGAGTAATTCTACTGAAAACTATCCTGTCATAGCTCTTAATATGAAAAAGGCCATAGTCGAGAACAAGACAAAGCTGATAGTTGTTGACCCCCGTGAAATCGAGATGGTGAAATATGCTGAAATCTGGCTGCGCCCCAAACCCGGAACAGACGTGGTCTGGTTAAACGGAATGATGTATGTCATCATAGAAGAAGACCTGTATGATGCCTCTTATGTGGCGGAAAGAACC
>Ga0255429_1186_pt1 | contig 12643 bp, 12 predicted proteins | sample ANMaggSeSYBR02H9_FD_182636 | JGI IMG/M metagenome (GOLD analysis project Ga0255429, IMG submission 182636) | Sediment cell enrichment communities from methane seep in Santa Monica Basin, California, United Staets - ANME aggregate JGI... | ecosystem: Environmental > Aquatic > Marine > Cold seeps >... | reverse complement strand
AGGCGGCTTTTGTGTCAGCTCATCCTTGACGTTAGTCCTTTCATCTGAAGGAAATTTATGGCAAGAAAAAACGAAACACTTATCAATTTGCTGACCCAGGTTCCTTGGTGGGTTAGTGTCGTGATGGCTGCAATTTTTTATGTGGTCCTTAAATTCGTCGTACTGGCTATTGAGTTTCAAAGTTTTGCCATTAAAGGTATTATCAATGCCGCTCCGCAGATTGCTCCTTTAGTCGCTTTCGTTATTTTAATCCCTGCTCCTGTTGCAGCCTTCAATGCTTGGCGAAAAAGAATACTTCTCCATAGTCAAAAAGATCTTAATTCCGTTCGCTCCCCTTCAACGGTGAAAAGGCCGATTTCCACAGGCCACATCCAGGCAAGGAAGCCAAATTATACCAAGTACGGGGAGCAAAAGCTTTTCTTGAAAGAGCAGGAGTAAAACCATGAATACAATGACATACAAAGGATATACAGCTAAGATTGAGTTTGATCCGGATGACAATATTCTTGTCGGCCATATCATTGGTATCAGAGACACGGTTGGGTTTCACGGTGAAACTGTGCCTGAATTGAAAGACGCTTTCTATGAGGCCGTTGACTTTTATCTTGAGAGTTGTGAGAAAGCCGGCAGAGAGCCGAATAAACCATTTTCTGGTAAATTTGTTGTCCGCGTTGATAGCTCCTTGCATGGTGAAATTGCTGCCGCTGCTGCAAAAACTGGTAAAAGTCTCAACCAATGGGTTGCTGATACTTTGAATCAAGTTATTCATGCTCATTAACTAAGTTGAGCGATTTTTTGCAAAGAAATGTGCCAAGATTTCTACACTGACGGCAGGCATTATCAGCTCACAAACACGGAAATAACATTTTTTCTTGCGTTTACGTGTTGTATTGTAACGTGAATTAGGTCCTGAGGCTTTAAGTTAATACCGCTGGATATAGGCAGGTCACATTCAATCATATATTCAGTAAGCAGCACCTGATAATTTTCTTTTCGCTTGGAGAGAACGATAGCTTCTTGTTCCTCTCTGATTTTCCTTTCAAGATATTTTAATAACCAGTACCTGTGACGACTGCGTTGGAGCTTTGCTACATAACTCACGGGCTGTTCAAGGCGCTGTATTAAACTTTCTATTTCTTCCTTTGTGTAAGGCTCTTCTATCCCGAGAATTCCCCTCAACTGACGCTGTGTAATCAGGTCAAAACATTTACGTATCGGAGAGGTGGCGGTAACATAGGAACTTAATCCAAGGCCTGAGTGATTCTCCGCTTCAGGGCTCAAAATAAAACGGCTCAAGAATTTTCGCTGCATCCAGTTTTGAAAAAGTGTGCCTTCTTCTCCCTTATAGAGACGTTCCCTTGGTTCAGCCTGGGACCTGAAGATTGCCGGCATATCATGTTTTAAAAGGAATTCCGCCATAAGCCAGTTGGCCATGATCATTATTTCTGAAACAAGCATCCTTCCAGGGCTTTCTCTGTTTATTTTTGTAACATTTACTTTGCCACTGTCCAACCAGACGTTGATGTCAGGCAGAGATATTTGAACTGCGCCCCGCTTTAATCTTTTTTCCCGAAACTTTTTTGCTATAGCGTGAAGGATAAGCACTTCGTGATCTTCATTGGCAATCGTATTGACATCATAATAGGTTAGTTGCCTCTTAACCTTAACCAGGCTCGAAACAATTTCGTAATTGATTATTTCAGCCGATCTGCTTAATTTAATTATTATACTTATAGCCGGACGTACTTCCCCTGCTATCAGACTGCATAAATTTTCTGCAAGGCATGAAGGCAGCATCGGTATTTTCCGGTCAGGCATATAAATAGAGCTTCCCCGATTAACAGCCTCTTTGTCTATAATATCTTCTTTTTTAATGAAATGGCCGAGATCGGCGACATGAACGCCAAGACGATAATGATCACCTTTGTCTTCAATGGTTATAGCATCATCAAAATCAAGAGTTGATTGTCCGTCTATCGTAATTGCAGAGAGGTCGGTCAGGTCCAGCCTGCCTTTAAAGCCGGCAGGGTCTTTATGCCTGTCAACCAGGTCTGTTGCATTTTTCATGACCTCGTTAGAGAAGACTGTCGGGATTTCATATTTGTGCAATTCAATGTTTTCATTTTTATCCCAGACACCAAGCTTTACAAGGAACTGGAATACTATTTCTATGTTATCTATACTTGCTTTTTTAAGAATTTCTTTGCCAAGGGAGTAGTGCGGGCTTTCCTTTTGGAAGAGATAGCAGGATTTAAGAATATCCATGCATTCTGTTTTATCATCAGGCAAGTAAGGTTTTTCGATATCGAGCATTTTTTTTAGCCAGGCAGAGCCCTCATCTATAATACGATTTTTTCGGGCGGCTTCTTTTTGCTGGCAGGCAATCTGTTCTACCTGCTCTTCCGAATAAGGGGAAAAACGGTCGTGGTTAAATTTAAAATATGATCTGTTTTTAAAAAATGCTCTTACAACTGCGGATTCATGGTCATAAGTAGGACCATCCGGGAAACAGAATTCAGTCATTGTGGCAAGATCTATCCATTTTTTTTCTGCATTCAGGATTTCCCATAACTCCTTTATATCTATATAATTAATCAGGGCGTTACGTTTGCCGGCTATTTCCTTTAATGCCTCGACCAGCTTATATTTACCCATTGAAAGGTTAAGGTGCGTGTTGCATTTATGTGATAGCCGACCAGGCGACAGCTTGATTTCCCGATTGTTTTCAGTAAGAATCCTGAGCTTCTGTTTTTTGACTTCAAGAATGACGCCGCATATAATTTTCTGGTGGTCGATATATTCTACAATATTTCCTGTTTCCATAATAATAAATCATAACAATCAGGCATGAGAAAGTCAATGTTCCGCCTGAGGTTATAATCGTTTGTTTGACCGGCATACGATTCTGTTGTAAAAGATTTTGTAACAATTTAGCCTTTTGAAAAAGAGTCTGACAGGATAACAGGATAGACAAGATTTGTAAGCGTTCACGGAACATTGAAATTAGAAATTAGAAATTTGGCCTTCATGCTTTTGTACTGTTCTTCCCAATTTCTAATTTCAAGTTTCAAGCCGTGAACGGCTACAATAATTTAAATCCTGAATATCCTGTAAATCCTGTCAAAAAAATAATATTTAAAAACCGACCAACCGTGAACTGTGAACCGTGAACCCAAATAGTTACCATGAAATCAATAAATTTAATAAAACCATATTTTTTTGAAAAACGATTTTTAATTTTTCTCGGTCTTGTATGTCTGATAGTTGTCGATTTCCTGCAACTGTTTATTCCCAGAATTATAAAATGGGCTGTTGATGACATCACAGCCTTCAGGGTCGATGCAATAAGACTTTCGTACTATGCACTTTATATAGTAGCCATAGCTGTTTTGATTGCATTGTTCAGGTATGGATGGCGGCGTTGCCTTGTAGGCACGTCGAGAAGAGTGGAAGAGGGGCTGAGAAACAGGCTTTTTGCTCATATTCAAACACTTTCCCCTTCTTTTTTCGATAAAGTCAAGACCGGCGATATTATGGCTCATGCAACCAATGATATCCAGCATATCAGAATGGCAACCGGCATGGGGATGGTAGCTCTTACAGATTCAATTGTGCTTGGTTCCGCTGCTATTGGTTTTATGGCATATATTAATGTCAGGCTGACATTATTTGTATTAATCCCTATGCCAATGATTATTTTTGGCACGCGCTTTTTCAGTAAAAAGATGCACCGTCTATATCAGGAGGTACAGGGGACATTCTCTGAGTTAACCGAGGTTACGAGAGAAAGATTTGCAGGTATCCGAATTATAAAAGCATATAACAGGGAAAAGGATGAGAGAATCAGACTGGAAAAAATATCAAAGGATTATATAAACAGCAACCTGAGACTTGTAAGGATAACAGGGTCTTTCTTCCCGATGATGCTCCTTTTTTCAAATATCAGCCTTGCAATAGTCCTTTATCTCGGGGGAAAACAAACCATAGGCCTGACAATTACTCCAGGAGATTTTGTGGCGTTCATAAGCTATCTCGGCCTTCTTACATGGCCGATGATGGCTATGGGATGGGTAACCAACCTTCTACAGCGGGGAAGAGCATCATTAGATAGAATAGATAAGATTTTACAGAACAGGCCAGAGATTGATGACTGCTCCGGCGCAGAGCATCTTGAACTCGTACAGGGAAGCATTGTTTTTGAAAACGTCACATTTTCGTATGGTCATGATAAAGAGCCCGTACTTGCCGGAATTGATATAAAACTGGATAAGGGAAAGGTACTGGGTATTGTGGGAGCTCCCGGAAGCGGTAAAACAACCTTTGCAAACCTTATCCCAAGACTCTTTGATGTAACAGGCGGCAGGATAACATTAGACGAAAAGGATATCCGCAATATCCTGCTCAAGGATCTCAGGGCACAGATTTCTTTTATGCCCCAGGAACCGTTTTTATTTGCAGGTACGATCAGGGAAAACATTTTATTTGGAAATAAAGAAGCAGATGAAAAGGAATTGGTTGAAGCTGTTAAGGAAGCATCTTTGTACAGTACAATAAAATCCTTTTCCGATGGTTTTGAAACAATAGTAGGAGAAAAAGGAGTAATTCTTTCCGGAGGACAGAAACAACGCATAGCACTTGCCCGTGCGCTTTTGCGAGACAGCGCCATTCTAATCCTTGATGACCCTGTAAGTCAGGTGGATATGGAAACCGGAAGCGCCATCATAAATACCATAAAGTCATTGGCGGGCATAAAGACAGTAATAATTGTTTCACACAGGCTTTCAGCGGTTCAATTTGCTGATCGAATAATCGTACTGGATAACGGTCGCATTATAGAATCAGGTATGCATGAGGAATTGATGAAAAATGATAGATACTATGCAAAAACATTTCGCCTGCAGGAAATAGAAGAGGAGCTTAATGCGTACTGATTTCGGATATTTTGAGGAAAAACAGCTTGGGAAGCCTTATGATATAAAGATGTTAAGAAGGCTTTATCCTTTTACCAGACCGTATAAATTGTTTTTCATATTATCAATATTTCTTGTCATTATTATTACCCTCCTTGATTTGTCCCTACCGTATATTACCAAAATTGCAATAGACAGGTATATTGTTCCCAAGTTTGAATCAGCTAATTTTAAGGATGTTCGTGGCAGAGAAGATAAAGTCAGATTTTTAGAGGCAGACATAACCGATCCTGAAATCAAAGCAATTGTAAACAAATATTCAGATCAATTCAAGATTTCCGGATCATTTGCTTTAATATCATTTGATGACCTGTCAGAACTGGATAAAGAAGATCTTTCCATATTGCGAAAAGACGATTTAGCTGGAGTAAGTCTTATAACAGCCATTTTCATCGGATTAATTCTTTTAAATTTTGTACTAAATTTTTTGCAGGTTATGTTGATGGAATATACCGGGCAGAAAATAATGCACGATTTAAGGGTACGTCTTTTTGCGCATATCCAGGATTTATCAGTTGCTTTCTTCAGCAAAAATCCTGTTGGCCGGCTTGTCACAAGGGTCACCAATGATACCCAGAACATGCACGAGCTGTTTACCTCGGTTATTTCTTTTGTGTTTAAGGATATATTTCTTCTTTTTGGCATTATGTTTGTTCTAATCACTATTAACTGGCAGTTGGCTCTGGTTTCTTTTGTAGTGCTTCCTTTTGTTTTATATGCATCATTGTATTTTTCAAGCCGGGCCAGAGATGCATTCAGGGTTCTCAGGATAAAGGTTGCTGAAATAAATACCAAGTTTTCAGAAACCATTGCGGGGATAAAAGTTGTACAGCTATTTTTACGTGAGAAGGATAATTACCGGGATTTTAAAAGGCTCAATAATGAAAATTACCAGGCAGGCATGAAACAGGTGCAGATCTTTGCGATATTTATGCCTGTTGTGGAACTTCTGGGAGCTGTAACTATAGCACTTGTTATTTTTTATGGAGGAGGTCAGGCTCTGGCGGGCAGCATAAGCCTTGGTGCGCTTGTTGCCTTTATTTCTTATATGAAAATGTTTTTCATGCCCATAAGAGACATGGCTGAAAAGTACAATATCATGCAAAATGCCATGGCATCGGCTGAGAGAATATTTTTGATATTTGATAACAAAGACAGGCTGCCGCAACCCACGGTTGAAAGTGGATACAAATCGCCTGCCATAGATAATATTGACAAAATAGAGATGGAAGATGTGTCTTTCAGTTATATTTCTGACCAACCGGTTCTAAATAAAATTTCATTTAAAATAATTGCCGGCCAAACAATAGCAGTTGTCGGAAGGACAGGTTCGGGAAAGACAACTTTGATCAACCTTATTATTAGGTTTTATGATCCAACATCAGGGAGAATACTTATCAATGAAAAGGATATAAAAAATTATGAAAAATCAATTCTCAGGTCGAAAATAGCGCTTGTAATGCAGGACCCTTTTCTGTTTTCAGGAACCATACGCGACAACATAGGGCATGGTAACAGCAAGATCTCAGAAAAAGAAATGGAATATATTTTAGAGGCTTCAAATTGTAAGGGTTTTATAAACAGATTGCCGGACGGCCTTGATACCGTAGTATCTGAAGGCGGCGCATCAATTTCCAGCGGTGAACGACAGTTGATATCAATTGCCAGAGCTTTTGCCCGTAATCCGGGTCTTATTATACTTGATGAGGCGACTTCATATATTGATTCAGAGACAGAGCAAAAGATTCAGGAGGCTCTTTTTAAGCTTATGAAAAGCCGGGCATCTATTATTATTGCTCACAGGCTCACAACAGCACGCAATGCCGACAGAATTATAGTGATAAATAAAGGCCGGATAATTGAGACAGGCACGCATGTTGAATTGATGACCAAGAGAGGGTTTTATTTTAAATTAAATCAACTACAGGGATAAATACAAGCGGTTCACGGTTTACAGTTCACGGTTACTAATATAGATCGGAAGTGTTGAATGCTGAAAGGCGGAAAAGTGAATATCCTGATCAAATTTATTTTATCGGCTTTTCTTTTATACATTGGTTATTGTTGCTTTCTTTTCTTAGTGCAGCGGCAGATCATATTTCCTCGCTATCAAATTCTTGAATTTTCAAGCACGGAAGATAAAGTTTACGGTCTGGAAAAAATATGGCTGAACACAAGTTCCGGCAGGGTCGAAGCATGGTTTATGCCGCCAACATCCGGGCATGATAAAGGCGCTCGTCCGGCTGTAATTTTTGCTCATGGCAATGCAGAATTAATTGACTTTTGGCCAGAGGAGTTTAAGAATTTTGCTAACTTTGGAGTTGGGGTGATGCTTGTTGAATACCCTGGTTACGGCAGGTCTGAGGGAAGCCCTTCTAAAAAAAGTATTAATGAAGCGTTTCTTTCAGCATATGATATTTTAGTAGCACGCAAGGATGTTGATCCTGAAAGGATTATAATATTCGGGCGTTCAATCGGCGGAGGTGCAGCCTGCGCACTTGCTGCAAAGCGGCCTTCAGCAGCTTTAATCCTTAAATCAACCTTTATAAGTATCCGGTCAATGGCCTCAGAGTTCTTTGTCCCTGGCTTTCTTGCAAAGGATCCATTTGACAATTTAACACTAATCAAATCCTATTCAAAACCTGTACTAATAATTCACGGAAAACATGATGAAATAATTCCATATTCTCATGGAGTTGCTCTTTATAAGGCAGCAAAAAACGGCAAAATGATAACCTATGATTGCGGGCACAATGATTGTCCTCCAAGCTGGGAAGTGTTCTGGCGGGATATTGAATTGTTTCTAAAGAGTGCCGGGATTATTGTATAGATTTCCAGATAAATAATTTCACTGCGTTATCAGTCGAAATCCTCGACGTCGTACAACTCAGTACGACATGATTCTACTATTTTATATATTATCCAGTTAGAAAAACAATAAAGAAATCGAAATGTTACTTGTCAAGTATTCTTCAATTTGATAGTTATCCAGAAACTATATAATATACCTCGAAAGGCCACAAATTGCGATTTTTCGCTGGCCATGAACACCAATAGTTGCGTTGCTCAGGCTTGCAATAGCCTGCTATTACGCGTCTTCGCGCCTTGCTCTTGATGCTCATTGCTCACCGAAAAAAACGCAATTTGCAACCTTCCGAGGTATAACTGGTTATGGCGGAAAGAAAGTGAGGTGAAGTTATGATGTTGGTCCAACAAATAAAAAGAGAAGTAGCCGGCTTGCCTAAAGTGCAACTTAAAGAATTTCGATCATGGTTTGAAGAGTTTGATGCATCAGAATGGGACAAGCAATTTGAGAAAGACGTGGCTTCGGGAAAACTTGACGACATTGCCAACAGAGCAGTGTCGGATTTCAAAAAAGGGAACGAAGAGCAATGGAACTGACAGCCTCAACCTTCGCTTTAGTGAAGGAGTTGGGTAATTTCTCCTACGAGTTGTCCGCTTTGGACCGCGTTTGGAATATCTTGTTTCCGGACAAGGGGAAAAAATGGAATCACCTGCATGTCAACAAGTACAAGCACACCTTCTACATCACTCATGTCGATGGTGGAGGTGGCAGCCTGGAGGTCGAACCGAAAAAGTGCGTGCGAGTAATGGACTTCATGGGAGCCTCTTCTTATTCTGTTGAAAACCATGGTCAACTGGCTACTGTATGGGAACCACTAATCGAATCCGCGCGCAAATGGCTCAAAGCTGCCCGGAAAGACTGGATAAAGGCCAACAAACGAATTCAGGTCGATTACCCGTTACGTCACAGATACGGTGTCGCCCCCAATGCTCTCATACGCGCCTCCCTCCCTGATGTTTACCGCCTGAATAAGGAACTGGGCAAGGACAGGACCAGGAAGCTGGTGCGTCTGGTCGAAGATGGCTTTTTCCTCAAAGCGGAGAACACGGAAGTCTCGTCCATGACAGCGGCTGATTACTTCCAGTATTGCAAAATCGCCTATATAGCCGGGAAGCGCAAAGAGGAGACAGTCGATGAATCTTTGTCTGGTCGAGAGATGTATAGCCGATATGCCGACGGCCGGCACGAAGGGCTTCTGGACATAGATCCAGCCTCCGAGCAGGAGTTTGCCGATTGGATCGATGGAGAGCATCCCAAAAGAAGAGGAGGTGGGCACCCGTGGGAGATTAAGCGAGGGGGCAACACAACGCACATAGACCTTAGCGTTTCGCGCCCGTCCTCATACCGGCAAGAGGGTTTCAAGGTTGAGCTGCGAGGCGAATCTATCGGCAGAATGGTGGAGACGATGCGCATGTTCCTGGCGATCCACGAGGGAAGGCTTCCCATTTCTATCGCCAATCCGGAGGGCGTCCGCAAACGACTTCTGGCTCAAGACAACATCGGAATCATTCCGTCTTACGCCTTGCTGCACAGGGCTAACCAGCATTTCAGCCAGGATGAAGGCGTGTTCGACGTCATGTACTACGATGATCTGGGCCGATTCAAGCGCCGGATAACTCCTTTCGTCACATGGGAACCGTTGCCCATCCTTAAGCCAAGAAACGCCTGAATAGGGGCAAAGCCCCTATAGACACTTCAAAGGCAAGACGGGACGTAGTTGACAAGCTTGAATGACTATGTTGGGCAGTTAGACGATTTTTTATAAGGAGATACCAAATGTCCCGACAAGCCCGTCTTGATGCCCCTGGAACGCTGCATCATGTAATCGTACGAGGTGTTGAAAAACGGAAGATAGTCGATGATACTATTGATCGAAAAGACTTCTTTAAAACTGTTTGAACTATTTTTTTTCATACGATTTTTTCTGTCAAATAAATACTTATACGAATCAGTTTTTTAATTACTTTATAATAAAGACTTGAATGTCAATCGGTTATCAGGTTAAATATACATTAATTGTTATTCTAAAAAATAGTGAATGTTCACAGACTAATTGTTCGGTGAGAGACAAGAAACTTGCTTTAATCTTTCAAACAACATAAACTGAAACCATGAAAAAAAGCGTATATTTAGAAACTTCAGTTATCAGCTATTTGCTAACTGCAGCATGCCAACAAGTCACATCTCAATGGTGGGCAGAAAGACGGTACGACTATGACTTGTTCATTTCCGAGTTGGTAGTAAGAAAAGCACGTGCCGGCAATCCTGACGCAGCTAATCGAAGATTAGAATACATGAAAGAACTTGCGGAACTAACCATTACTGAAGAAGTAAAACAATTGACCATCGTATTAATATCAGATGGATCATTTCCGCCTCGCGCTCAAGCGGATGCTCTTCATATCGCTATAGCCGCAGTTCATAAGATTGATTATCTTCTTACGTGGAATTGCCGACACATAGATAATCCAGCAACAAAGCCTAAAATTCGTTCAAGTTGCTCTGTTGCAGGCTTTACTTGCCCGGAAATTTGTACACCTATTGAGATCATGGAGGAAAGCAGTCATGATGAAGAATGATATTATCGAAGAAGTATGGCGGAATAGAGATAAATTCGCCAAGCAGCATAACTACAATATAGATAATATGGTAGCTGAACTTCAAAAGTCGGAACAAAATCCATTTAGCCGTTTAGTTGATCGAAGAAAATTAGCACCGAACCAGGCGCTTGAGATGGACTGGGCAAAGCCGTGCCGCTTTTTGAAAGGCAGTATTTGACCGATAGTTTTTGTTTTTATCAGAGTTTTTCGGTTATCGTTGCCCAGCCCCTCAGCTTTACGTTATCTCGAAATCATGCTTAAAATGGAGGTATTAAAATGTCAGATATAGCTTTTGTCTCAATGCCTTTCGGGGACGATCCTGATTCTCCTGAAAATGAATGGACAAAATTGTTTAATTTTGGCCTCACACCACTGGAAACAACCCTTGACAGTCTTGCTGATGGCATAGAACATATTCCGATTAAATTATGGCGAGCCGACAAGGGTTGGGAAAGCTTAAACCTTAAGACAAACGTTATGCGTGGAATTGAGAATTCCACTTTTATAATATGCGTTCTTACCACAAAGGTTTTAGACGGTTCCCAAGGGTTAAGGCTATCAAATCCAAATGTATTGTGGGAACTTGGTTATGCAGAAGCGCTTGGAAAACCAATAGTAGTTTTGGCTGATGACCCATCGTTATCACAATTACCTATACTTACAGGTTCTCCAAAGGTTTGCACATATGACCACCAAGTCGTAAAAGCGACTAAAGTAAAAAATGCAAAAGACAGTTTGAGCCACATTGCAAAAAATTTAGCACCATATATTCAAATGGCGTCACGGGAAGCCAAAAAGGGCTTTAGATCTGGTGGAAGGACAAACATTATGGCTTATCCCAAAAGAGACTCTATTGATCTCATTGGCATGATTACTAACGCTACTGATCAAGTTGACATTTTAACTACTAATACTTGTTATTTTCTTTTTGACAAATTGAAAGGAAATCCGAATCCATTACATGAAGCATTACAAAACGGTGCTTCTGTTAGAATTGTTACCATGGATCCAGAAAGCGTTATCGCTGAGTACAGAGCAAAACAGTTAATCAAAGAACAAGATATCCCTGGTTATCGCAAAGAATTAAGAGATGGAATAATTGAAATGTTTCACTCTTTTCATACTTATGAACAATTTCATCTCCATATATATAATGACCTCCCACTACAAATAACCTTCCGAATTGACGATAAAATAATAACAAGTATCGTGACAAGGGGTGAGAGGGCTAGAAAAAGGTTACAAATTCAATTCTCTCTATATGATGAAGGAGTTACGGAATCATTTGTTAGTCATTTTCAAAGTATGTTTGAAACTTCTAAAGATGTTAGCGGGCTCAGATGGGTCACTGAACATTACAATAAAACTTATAAGCCAACGTGTGCTGTTAGAAAAGAACCTAAGAAAAAAGAGAAATCTACAAAAAAAACTAAGTAGTTTTGAAATAACATAAAGAACTTATTTTTCAGTTTAAAATAATAATGCGGCCAACAATTTTATTCACTTGACCCGCGGGCAGCGCGGTCTTCTGGTCTTCGATTCACAGTTACAGGTTAACCAGAGATTTGTTCCTATGCAACGGCTGCCAAGGTTCCATAAAAAAGGCTGTCATGAAAATAGCTCACGACAACGGAGTGGGCATAGTAATCTGGGGTAGCAGTGTGCCCTTGTGGGAAGTGAGGATGAACCAGAAGGCTCCTTTGCCGAATTTTTGTTGAGGCTTGGGGGCCCAGAGTTTGTGATCGACACCTTTTTTTCGTTTGCGTGCTTTCGTCTGCTTGCTATCGAATCACGTGTACCTGTGCTGTCATACGTATGAGAAGCGTATCCTTGATTTTGGCTACAGATCTCAAGGCTCTAAGCATTATTGTTTTTTGGGCTTCCTTGAGTGAAACGAAGTCCATTTTGTTGCTACGATCGGCCGTAGATTGGGGTGGGCTGGAATATAACTTGGTGTGCCAACTGCAAAGTGCATTGACTTAAGAAGTTTTTGTACAAGAAAATACTGGGTTTTACGAAAAACGATGAGCTTCCCAGTGGTATGTAAGAGAGGAGATAATCACAAGGGAAAAAGTTCTGACAAGACTAACGTAAGGTCAATAAAGGACTTCCTTTCGAAGTTCATGGCAAGAGCATGGCGTGAAATTCACTCGACTTCACCTGGACTGTCTCCTGTGGCGAAAAGCAAGAGAAAACAGATAACAAGA
>Ga0255429_1185_pt1 | contig 12698 bp, 11 predicted proteins | sample ANMaggSeSYBR02H9_FD_182636 | JGI IMG/M metagenome (GOLD analysis project Ga0255429, IMG submission 182636) | Sediment cell enrichment communities from methane seep in Santa Monica Basin, California, United Staets - ANME aggregate JGI... | ecosystem: Environmental > Aquatic > Marine > Cold seeps >... | reverse complement strand
GCCGGTATGGCCATTGAAATTGACATTGGTAAAACGATCACCCGTAGATAACTGTTCATACTGGGATTTGTAGTTTAAAATAAATTCAGTTGCTGATAAGTCTGAATCCAGTTCAATAATATCTAAAAACACATCTAAATTATCCTCATCCCGATAAGCACCTTCTTTTGATTCAATGATCTTTTCAGAAAATTCGTTATCATAAGTAATTGGGGGTGATCCTAAATATTCATATCCAGAAGGTAAATTCTCAACCATGACCATTGAATCAAGGCTAAAATTGTCCTGGTCTATACCTGATGAAGTATTATCTGAATTGTCAATGATCTCAGTATCTGTACCTTCAATACAGCCAGATAATAATATAATTGAAATTAATAGAATAGAAGCTACTGTTTTTTTTGGATTATACATAAAGATTCCACTTGTTATAATTGATTAATGTTGACGATTAAATTTAGTAAAAAAAAAGAAATTGAAGGGATTAAAAAAATATCCCTTCATCTATATTGTTGATTTATTCGCGCTGTCTCAGTACCAGATAAGCCACTGCAAGCAGACCTGCTATAGCGAACACAGCCTCAAATCCAGGCACCTCATCTTCTGTAGGCACTTCTGTGGGGACTTCGGTCTCACCAGTATCAGCAGTAGGTCCTTCGGTCGGTGCTCCAGGTTCAACTCCGGTTTCGTTAGTTGGTTCATCTGTAGCCACTTCGGTTACAACTGCTGTTGGGGCTTCGGTTGGTCCTAGGCCGCCGATGATTACTGTTTTCACAACTGCAGCGAAATCATCATCGTCATTGATCCTGACTGAGATACTGTCTCCGAATATATCTTTTACACCATCGGATGTAAGACTAATTTCATCATCTGAATCTTCCAGCTCTATAGTAAGAGTTGGATCAGTACCCAGATCGATTTCAAAGTCGGAGAATAAGTCAGTATCACCATCTTCAATTAGCAGTACATCCATGGAAATCAAGTCTATATTGTTGATCTTTACCATATTTGTATTCATTCCTGCAAAGACAGTCTCAACTGTGAAGTTCATTACTTCATCGTCTTCGTCACCATCGTCATCCAGATCGGCTTCGAATACGAAAAATGGATCCTCATCATCTGAATCAGTTGCTACAACCTCGTTGCCTATTTCTTCACCATCTTTGGATAGTGTGATCCACGCTTTATTACCATCTACATCAATTTCCATTACTGAAATGCTCATACCTTCAGCTAAGGATAATGATTCGCCAACCCTCAAGAGATAGTCATCATCTTCATCATCATCTTGAAGTTTTTCACATATCCACCATTCACTGGTATCATTGGCTACTACATAGTAAGCAGCACCCAGCCAGGCAACATTCGCGTCACCTTCATCTGTTTGATAGATTGTAGTTGTATATTTGAAATTGGCAGCATCAATGTCCAGATTGGTATCAATGTACAGATCTAAAGTTTCAGCACCGGCTTGATCATCGATATCATAGTACAATATGCCCGGATTATCAGCAGATGTCAGGTTTATCGACCCTGGTACACTACCTACAGCTCCCATGAATTCATGCGGAGCTGTCACTTCTACAGCACCTAATGCCGATGGCACCATTGCCGTAAACATGGTAAGCACCATGAGCGCAGTTAATGTTACTGCGGTTATTTTCTTATTCATTTCTTTTCCTCCAAATTAATTTTATTGGTTATATCTACCCGCTAATGCGGGTCTCTATTAGAGTGACCGTATTGAATGTGCCTCATAAGCCCCCCTCAGGCAGCCTACCGGAGACACTGATCCGCCTGCATTATTGCGAACCCATTGGATTCGACAATTGTCGCAACCGGTTTCATCACCCTCTTAATCCCGTCATACGGATTATAAGTAATCTATAAGTTATTACCCTTTTAAATCTTTTTTGGTCGGATTTTGATCAAAACAAGCATTCGGCTCCAGTGTGACCAACGAAATGGAGTACACATATTGTCGAAGTAAAGGGTATAGTTATGAGAAGTCCTGTAATCAATCAGCAAGTTTTAAGAGGATCTTCTCAAGGCGCTGGTTGTGCTCATCCATGCGTTTGTTATGCTCATCCATTGATTATGCTCTTTTTGCTCAATTATATACGAATCAAACTTTGTTGAAAATGAATCGAACTTAGAATTTAACCCCTCAATTCCTTTTGAAATGCCTGGAAGCTCTGAAGTATCATTTGATATATGCCCAAGTATCTCATTTCCTTTGTCCAGTTTTCTGCCGACATCTGCCAGATCATCGGTATACAACCTCGAAAATCCATGCGGCAGGTAGATTTGAAAAGGAATCTCCTCACTTGTTATTTCATGAATAACAACGCCACTTTCAGTTCCTCTTGAGTTGATTTCCTCCAGGAAATCTGCAATAACGCCATTTTCACCGCCACATACCATTTTAACGCTGCCGTCCACATCATTGAAGGTAAAAACCTTCAACTCGTAAAGTCTGGCAATATCCTCTATCAAGGCCCTGAATCCAATATCCTGGACCGTGCCGGTGATCATGATGTTATAGCATTTCTGCATGCATAAACCATATATCTAAACAGTATTGAATTTAACCATACAGCAGGAGTTCGAACCTTTTTTATCGAGATCGGCTTCAGACATGGTGTTAATCACAAATCCTGCTGTTGGGACTGACCTGATTCCACAATCCTCACAGGAACGCTTTTTTCTTTCAAAAAACCCTTAACATCCCCCACAGAGTATTCACCAAAATGGAAAATACTTGCAGCCAGCGCTGCATCTGCATGTCCATTGACAAACGCATCGAACATATGCTCTGGCCCTGCCGCTCCTCCTGAGGCGATCACCGGGATATTGATCGCATCTGATACAGCCCTGGTAATAGGTAAATCATATCCGTAATACGTACCGTCCCTGTCCATACTGGTCAGCAGGATCTCACCTGTACCCAGCCCTTCCACCTGCATGGCCCACCTGAGGGCATCAATACCAGTAGGAGTGCGGCCCCCGTATATAACCACCTCATACCATGCAGGCGTGCCGTCCTCCAGATCGATGATGGTCTTATCCCGTCCATCTTCGATATCCAGGTTCCGGCGGCAATCAATCGCTGTTACGATACACTGGGAACCAAATATCTTCGACGATTCACTTATCAGGACCGGGCGCTTAACTGCTGCCGTATTAATAGACACCTTATCTGCGCCCGAGCGCAGTAAAGACTTGATATCCTTAATCGAATTAATGCCCCCGCCCACGGTCAACGGGATGAACACCTCGTCGGCAGTGCGCTCTATCACATCGATCATAGTGGAACGCCCCTCATGGGATGCAGTAATGTCCAAAAAGACCAGTTCATCAGCTCCCTGGAGGTTATATTCCTTGGCCAGTTCAACCGGGTCGCCTGCCCTGCGCAGGTCTTCAAACTCGATCCCCTTGACCACACAACCGCCAGCCTCATCAAGGGTAACGTCCAGACACGGTATTATCCGTTTTGTCAGCATCGGTCTTCCTTCACCTTGTTATCCATGCCCATTTATCTAATCAGGGAAACATATTTTAGAATTAACATTCATTCATGAGCATCATATCACATTAAGCATACTACTTTAAACATACTGTTATTATGGAGGATTCAAGATCAATGTCAAATTTCCCTGCTGATAAGCCCGTCCTGGTCACCTGCGGACTGCCGTATGCCAATGGTGAATGCCATATAGGACACCTGCGTACATACATCCCTGCCGACATCTTTGTCAGGTCCCTGCATAAGCAAGGACTGAAAACCATTTTTGTATGCGGTTCAGATACCCACGGCACACCTATAGTTGTCAGTGCCGAACAGACAAATACCACTCCTGGTAAACTCATAGAGAAATACCACCATCATTTTGACGAAGTATTTAAGAAACTGGGCATCCGGTTCAACTTCTTCGGCACTACAGACGGGGCTGTAAACCACAACCGTACTAATGATATTGTTAACAGGTTGATCGAGAACAATTATGTATATCCCAAAACGATCGATCTGGCATACTGCAGCCATTGTGAAAGATCTCTGCCTGACCGTTATGTGGAAGGTATCTGTCCCTACTGTGAATCACTTGCAAGAGGTGACGAATGCGACCAGGGATGCAACAGGCACCTGGAGCCGGGGGAGATACTGGAACCGATATGCAAGATATGCGGGAACAAGGCAGAATACAGGGAACAGGAACACTTCTTTTTTAGATTATCATCATTCAAGGATTTCCTGCTGGAATACCTGGAAACCCTGGGGGGGACATCCAATGCCCGCAACTATGCCAGGGAATGGGTGAATCAGGAACTCAGGGATTGGTGCATCACACGCAACCTTGAATGGGGCGTGAGGTTCCCAGGCCATGACGAACTGGTAGTATATGTATGGGTAGATGCCCCAATAGGATATATCTCATTCACAGAAGAATACTGTAATAATGCCGGATTGGACTGGAAACATATCTGGCAGGGTGATTCCAGTATCATTCACTTCATTGGCCTGGATATAGCATACCATCACTGCATATTCTGGCCGGCAATGTTAAAGGGTGCAGATTATTCACTACCCCAGGCGGTAGTGGCCTCGGGCATGGTAAAGATCGATGATAAGACCTTCAGTAAGAGCAGGGGTTATGTGGTCTGGGTGAACGATGACTACCTGGACCATGGATTCCACCCAGACCTGCTGCGCTATTACCTGGCCAGCTACACATCACACACCAAGGATCTGAACTTCTCATGGAAGGTGTTTAAGGAAAAAGTAAATAACGAACTTGTAGGTTCACTGGGAAATTTCCTTTACCGTACGCTGCATTTTACGCATAAGAATTTTGGTGGGGTACCCGAGGGAGTTGTATCCGACAAGGTGCTGGATGAGCTACGCAGCACCATCCGTAAAGTGACCGAAGCCATGGAAGAATATGAGTTCAAGAAGGCAATTGACATAATAATGGGTCTATCCGCATATGGTAATACATACTTCCAGTCAAACGAGCCCTGGCACCTGATCAAAAATGACCCGGATGCCTGTGCAGGGGTGGTCAAGGACTGCCTCCAGGTCGCAAAGGCACTGGTACTGCTGTGTGAGCCTGTTATACCAGCTAAGATGAATGAGGCGTGGGGTCACCTTGGGCTGGAAGGCGATGTCAGCCAGATGAGGTATGACGAAGGGCTGGTGGAACTGGAATCGGGAAGGCCCCTGCCAAAACCTGCAATCCTGTTCACAAAGATAGATGATAAGAAGATAGACGAGATGGAGGTTATTATGAACAAACGAATAGCTGAAGCAATGGCAAAAGAGGAAAAGGCCGCACCGCAGGTCCCCGTTGTTACATTTGAGGAATTCAATAGAATGGATATCAGGACAGGGACCATAGTTTTTGCTGAAGCCATTAAAGGGTCTGATAAATTACTAAAACTCCAAGTCGATATCGGAGAGGATATCCCAAGACAGGTGGTGGCTGGTATTGCCCTGACACATGTGGCCGATGAACTGGTGGGCAGGCAAATTGTCCTGCTGGCAAATATGAAACCTGCCAAACTGTTCGGCGTGGAATCCATGGGAATGATACTTGCCGCTGATGCAGACGGGGCAGTGCTGCTGCAGCCTGAAAGTAAAGTGGAAAACGGCACATTGATCAGATAAAAACCATATATGAAAAGGAATGGGGCTTGACGGATCGGAGGGGATGGATACGATGCCGTTTAATGCCCCAATATTAATTATATTAGTAACAACTTATTCATAATGTTTTCGATTGGTTTTATGCAGATCAAGAGATAAATAATAATTATCAAAATTGTATCATTTAAGTAAATATCTTAATATCAAGTAGATATCTTAATATAATGATTCTTAGCATATCGAAATTTGGTGAAATAAATGGAAAATGAATGGAAGATGGACCTTGATATCCCTGACATCGGTTCGCTGATAACATTACTCAGTGCTGCTTTATCTGCAGCCATTATGGGTGTGGGTAATGTTTTATACGTGGTAATAATGGTGACCACTGCATATGAAGCAAAAGGAAAAGAATTCCTGCTAAGTTTAATAAACCCTCAAGCAAACCTTACATTCGAAGCACAATTTGTCCTGGTTGTAGGGACCCTGCTGATAATATCGGCAATTTTTTTCTTTATTACAATGTTGGTCTCTATCTATGAGACGTATGCGGTATCCAAAAAAGAAAGGAGCGGACGCATGATAATAGTGTTTGTATGTTTCGCACTTTCCCTCTTCGTTTTAATATTAGCATTGTTTTACACGATGTCATTTAGATATTTTATTTATTAGTAATGAGGCGATAAAAATGGGCAAGATCAGTATTCACGGTAATATTCAGGAAGTCCCGAAAGTGGAGGAAGTGGACGAGTCCAAACAGATAATGAAAGCCAGGATCGAGACCAAGACCCACAGGGTATTGTATCCCTTTACAGCCATTGTGGGCCAGGAAAAGATGAAACGTGCCTTGATCCTGAATGCAATAAATCCTTCCATTGGCGGAGTATTGATAAGGGGGCAGAAGGGGACTGCCAAATCCACTGCAGTCAGGGGTCTGGCTGAGATACTGCCTGAGATCGAAGTGGTCTCGGGATGTACATATAGCTGCAATCCCCGTGACGAGGATAAATTCTGCTGGGAATGCCAGATACGCAAAGATGAGGGGACGATCACTACTGAAAAACGTCTCATGAAAGTAGTTGACCTGCCCGTGGGTGCCACAGAGGACCGTGTGGTAGGTAGCCTGGACATAGAAAAGGCCGTTACCGAAGGTCTCAAAGCCTATGAACCAGGCATACTTGCTGAGGCAAATGGCGGCATCCTGTATGTGGATGAGATAAACCTGCTGGATGATTTTGTAGTGGATGCACTCCTGGATGCGGCAGCCATGGGCGTGAACACCGTAGAAAGGGAAGGGGTAAGTGTAAGCCATCCAGCCAAGTTCATAATTGTCGGGAGCATGAATCCTGAAGAGGGGGAACTGCGGCCCCAGCTGCTGGACAGGATAGCGCTCCAGGTAGAGGTGGTGGGTATCCAGGACCTGGAACAAAGAGTAGAGATCGTGGAGCAGACCAATAGATTTAATGACGACCCTAATGGTTTCAGGAAAGAGTTCCAGTCAGAACAGGACCGTATAAATTCCCGGATAGTAAAGGCCCAGCAGATGCTTCAAAGGGTGGTTACGACCAGGGATAATCTCCAGACCATAGCCGAGATATGTATAGAATTCAATGTTGATGGACACAGGGCAGATATTATGATCGAGAGGACCGCCCGTACCAATGCGGCATTCGAAGGAAGGGACCGGGTCACCAATGAAGATATTGTGGAAGCTGCCGAGATGGTACTGCCGCACAGGATGAGAAAGCGGCCTTTTGAGGAGGAAGAGTTCAGCGTCGAACTGCTGAGACGACTGGTGGAGAAATGAGCGATATCATTGCCGGGAGGATGCGAAATAACCTGAAAAAGGAATACGGCATTAAAGTGTTCCATATCGGCAAACCCCTCCTGGCGATCAGGATACCAAAAACTGAGATCAATGAGTTCGACAATGACGATTCTGACTGTATCAAAGAACTGCTGGTGGATTTAAAGGACCAGATCCATCTGGATGAGGTGATCCATGCCTACATTATAGCAGACAAGTCCTATGTAGTGCTGGACCCATACGATATTTTCTGTGAGGTTTTCGATGATGTTCCTATCCCGAAACGTAAAAGACCCGATGCGATTCCGGTGATCGAAACAAAGCCTGTAACAAAGATGGACCATCGCACTCCCATATACCGTATACCCACCTATGTGGCCCCGGTACCAAGAACACCCGAGTTAATAGCACCAGTATACCAAGCCCTAGGTGATAAAAAGCTTGAAGTTGTGGAGGAAACTGAAATTGAAGATACGGAAATTGGGGCTAAATCAGATGAAAAGATCGTAAGAAATATCCTCAGTGACTTTGCAAAAACACGAAAAAAGAAATTGGTCATCGGCCAGATGAAGAGCGGTAGGCGGGCAGAGGTCCTGACCAAAGGAAAACGGGGCAGGTATGTGAGATCCCGCCTGCCTGACGGCGAAGTTACCGATATTGCAGTGGCCCCAACCATCAGGGCGGCGGCACTGCATGCTGAGAATGGCAAGATCAGGGTAAAGAAAAGCGATTACAGGGAAAAGGTCAGGCGCAGGCGTATTGCTACGCTTATTAATATTGTGATGGATACCAGCGGCAGCATGGATGAAATGGATAAGGTGGATATCACCCGCAGCGTGATAGTGGCGTTGTTAAAGGATGCATACCAGCGGAGGGATAAGGTATCGCTGGTCACGTACAGCGGCCGGAAAGGCGAACTGGTACTACCCTTTACGTCATCAGTGGAACGCGCAAAACGATATCTTGAGACAATTCCATTCGGTGGTACCACTCCGCTGGCTTCAGGTATCCTGATGGGACTGCACTCCCTGCACAATGAGATCAAGAAGGACCCATCCACGATTCCCATAATGGTTCTGGTAACGGATGGTAAGTCCAACGTGCCCCTGGAAGTGGGCGGCAATATCCGCAGGGAACTTTCCATGGTGCTGCATTATGTGATAAGCGAAGGAATCCATGTGCTTGTTGTGGATATGAGCAGTCACGGTTCAAAACTTGCCAGCGAGATAGCAGAAGAGGTGAACGGTAGATATTACCAGCCCGAACGTCTGAATAAAGAAACACTATATAAGGCCATCAGCGACCAGAGGGATGATGCATCATATTTTACTAATGTTTAGGAAATAAGTCTTGTAAAAATTTTTGGAGTAGGGAACATGGGTGTGGAATTGGGCGATATCTTTGAAAAACACGAGATCCAGTTAAGTGACCTGGCCGGCAGGGTAGTGGCCATTGATGCTTTCAATACCCTGTACCAGTTCCTGAGTATAATCAGGCAGAGGGATGGTACGCCACTGATGAATTCAAGGGGTGAGGTGACCTCACACCTGTCAGGGTTTCTGTACCGCACCACGAACCTTGTGGAAGCCGGCATCAAGCCGATATTTGTATTCGACGGCAAGCCCCCGGATTTCAAGGCCCGGACCCTGAAGGAGAGGTCGAAGACCAGGGATAAGGCTATGTACCGCTGGAAAGAGGCTGTGGCTGCGGGGGAAGAGGAGGAAGCTTTTGTACATGCCCAGGCTTCGTCACACCTGAAAGAGGGCATGGTTGAAGATGCCAAGACCTTGCTTGGATCTATGGGGATCCCTGTGGTGCAGGCTCCCTCGGAAGGTGAGGCGCAGGCTGCCCATATGGCACTGACAGGAGATGCAGATTTTGCTGCATCCCAGGACTATGATTCACTGCTGTTTGGTGCGCCCAGGGTGGTAAGGAACCTGACCGTTACTGGAAAACGCAAGCTTCCGCGTAAGAATATCTATATTGATGTGAATCCTGAGATCATTGAACTTGAGGATGTATTGTCTGCCAATGGCATCACCAGGGAGCAGTTGATCGATATTGCTTTGCTTGTGGGTACTGATTACAATCCCGGAATCAAGCGGGTTGGACCTAAAACGGCTATTAAATTGATAAAGGAGCATGGTGGGATTGAGGCGGTGCTGGTTGAGAAGGGGGAGGAGATTGAGAATTTGCAGGTGATCAAGGACTTTTTCCTGTATCCTGATGTTATTTCTGATTATGAGATTTCGTGGAAGTCCCCTAAAGAGTCAGAAATCACTGATTTTCTCTGTAACAGGCATGATTTTTCCGAAGTCCGGGTGAAGGGTGCGGTAGGCAGGTTGGTGGAAGCCTTGGATGCTGGCCAGCAGACACTTGACCAGTGGTTCTGAAATGCTGCGGGAGGAGTGGTCTGTTGTTGTGGTTTTTTAAAAATTTTTCACCGCAAAGGACGCAAAGACCGCAAAGATAAATTTGTGTGTAAGTTCGATATTTTTCACTATCTCAATCCATTTCGGTCAAGATATTTTACCCATTCATTAAGATCATGGTGCTGCAAGGGATGCTTTAAAATTTTTTAAAAGAGTTCAATGCGAAATAATTATGGAACTACACAGTTTTATGGGAAAGGAATGTGTAAAATATTATGTTTGATGAAAGACATGCGGAAAGTGAGCTTAAGACATTTTATGTCAATTTGGTAAAAACTCAATGATAAAGAAAAACAAATAAAGTATAAGACAAATTAATAACTATAAACCAATTGAAATTGCCGAGGTTACAAATGCCCACAATAACTGCATATATCGAAAAGGATGTTGAAACCGGTTTATATGTAGCAATAGTACCTGGAATCCCAGGAGCCCACACACAAGCTGAAACACTGGATGAACTTCACGACAATCTCAAAGAGGTGTTGGAGTTATGCTTCGAAGAGATGGAACCTGAAACAAGACATTATTTGCCTGAATTTGTTGGAATCCAACAGGTTGAGGTGGCCTGTTGACCCGGCTTAAGGTAATTAATTCCACTAAATTGGAAAAACTACTACTCAAATTAGGATTTAAGAAAATTCGTCAAAAGGGGAGTCATGTATTATACAGAAATCACATCATGATTTTGCTGGCGCAGACACTGTGCAACCGCAGGCCTTGTGCATTCATCCACAATGAACCGCATCTAACAGGCCTCTACAGTCAAAGGCGTAAATGTGGTGTTTTCAAGGGATTCTGTTGCAAATAGCAAACATGCTTTAATGTCATCTTCGTTTAATCCTTTGTATTCTTCAAGGATTTCCTCCACAGAAGCGCCATGTGCTAACAATCCCAGGATAAACTGCACCGTAAGTCTTGTTCCCCTGATTACAGGTTTTCCAGTCATAACATTGGGGTCAAGAATTATGCGTTCAAGCAATTTTTCCGCGTTCATAATTTTTCACCTTATCTATTATTTTCTCTTTAGTCATATAAAGACCATTGATTGCCTCTGATAAAGTAATTGGAAATCTTCTATCTTGATAATTCACCACAAAGGACGAAAAGACCACAAAGATAAATTTGCGTGTAAGTTCGACATCCTAAAAACTATCTCAATCCTTTCATTAGTTCAAGGACCAAATGATATAAACCATAAATACAGAACTGATATCAGTGGAAATAATAGTGAATAAAGGATGAAGCAAGAAATGCAGATATACCTTAGATGAGTGTGAAAAAACAGTCATATTGGAAGAGGATTGATTATGAAAATATTTATTGCAGGGCCGCTTTTTTGCGATGCAGAACTTGAATATAATGAAAAGCTTGATAAATTCCTGTCAGACCTTGGTTTTACCACATTTCTTCCCCAGAGGGATGGGTACAAGCTGGTAGAGCTTGAGAAGAAGGTCGGCAGATCCGAAGCTTTGAGAATTATTTTTGAAAGGGATGTCCAGGAGATAAAGGATTCTGATGTGGTGGTATTTAATATGGATGGCAGGGTACCAGATGAGGGGGCATGTGTTGAGATAGGGATTGGGTATGCACTGGGGAAGGAGTGTATAGGGTTGAAGACTGATGTGAGGGGTGCGTTTGGCAGTGCTGATAATCCAATGGTGCTGGGTGCACTGAAGTTTCGGGTGGCTGGGAGTTTGGAGGAAGTTGGGGAGATGCTGGTGGGGGAATGGGATTGAGACTATGGGGAATGGAATGGTAATAATGAAATGTAGAGACGTGGTTTGAACACACTCTTACTGTTAAAGGAGTAATAAAAAAGATGGGATGTGAGATATTCGACCACATAAGAAGGTGGATAATCCTATCATTAAGGTGAATATATGATCAAAATTGAAAAATTCAAAGAAACTGTACATGTCCGAAGTTATCATCCTGATGTGGATGTGGAAGATGTGGTTGAAGTAAAAAATCTTCCTGTGGTTAGATTTTCCTCTCATGAACGTCCTTTTTTTATGTTTGAGAACCATTGCCAGAATCCTGACTGTGATTGCAACGAAACCGTTCTCGCTTTTAACGAAATTGATGAGACGGGAGCTCAAATTGCGAATCCAATATCATTTGATATAACTCTGGATCATTTTACGTGGCAAGAGAAAAGAAAAATAAAACGGCCAAAAAATGTTCAATCTCTCATTGATGAGTTCGTTAGCGATCTCCATGATGAAATGAAGAGTGAATTTAAGGAGCATTATAACAATACGAAGGCAGAGTCACGTAATATGGCAAAGTTCGAGTTGCCTGTCGAAGATGTCTATGCTGGAAAAATGGTGTCGTACACTGACGTTTTTGGTGATGATGGAAGTATATTGTCCGGGGGAACAGGAGTTAGTTTCCTTGTCGAATATGAAGGGGTAAAATTGTTTGTCGATGACCAGTATTGTATTGATCCCAAGTGTGATTGTGATGCGGTTCGCCTTATTTTTCTAAAGGTAGATGAAGGAACCGGAATTGCTTATGACATGTTTGCCATTAGAGTACCTTTTCAGAATGAGAATGAGATCGAAATTGAGGATAAACTTGCCAGATATACAAAAGAAGAGATTGAAAAGATATATGATCACTGGCTGAAGTCTGATCCAGAGATTATGGACATCTTGGAAACTCGATACATGAAGATGAAAAGGGTTGGCCAAAGTTTAGTTGAAAGGCATCCCTCTAAGAAGCCGCATAAGCACACTGCGGGTGTTGGGCAAAAAAAGATCGGTCGCAATGACCCATGTCCATGCGGCAGCGGAAAAAAATACAAGAAATG
>Ga0255429_1184_pt1 | contig 12731 bp, 9 predicted proteins | sample ANMaggSeSYBR02H9_FD_182636 | JGI IMG/M metagenome (GOLD analysis project Ga0255429, IMG submission 182636) | Sediment cell enrichment communities from methane seep in Santa Monica Basin, California, United Staets - ANME aggregate JGI... | ecosystem: Environmental > Aquatic > Marine > Cold seeps >... | reverse complement strand
ATTCGCAACTAATTTCAATGGATACTATTATCTATAATACATGGGATAACTTAAGATATTATCATAATCATAATGAATATATGTAGTTAGTGTTATTATCTAATTATAAAATCAACGGGTGAATCATAATGGAAGAAAATACAGAGGATATTAATAATGGATTGGATCGCGTTCCAACCGGGATAGGGGGTTTTGATGAGCTTTGTGGAGGCGGCCTGTTAAGGGACCACACATACTTGATATCAGGAACTTCAGGTTCGGGAAAAAGCATTTTTGCGCTTCAATTCATTTACAACGGCATCACCAAATACAATGAGAGCGGCATCATAGTAGCAACAGAGGAGCGGCCCGAGCATATCAGGGACAATGCAAAAGCATTCGGCTGGGACCTGAAGGCCCTGGAGGATGATGGAAAACTTGCCATTATTGATGCGGCGTCAACCAAGATCGGCATCCCGTCACAGGAAAAATACGTTGATGTAAGACCCTTTGACATGCGTTCCATGATGGACCAGATCATTATGATCCAGGAAGAGATCGATGCAAAACGGGCAGTGATAGATTCAACTACATCCATTGGATTCTATCTACAGGACCCGGCCAAGATACGTGTGGAACTGTTAAAACTGTCCACCACCCTGGAAATACTGGGCTTGACTTCAATCATGACATCCGAAGTTGTAGATGATGATCATCCCAGTCGTTTCGGAGTGGAGAACTTCGTGACCGAGGGGACAATTGCCCTGTATTACAAGAGGATGGAAAATGTAAGGGTGCGCAGCCTTGAAATATTTAAGATGCGCGGCTCTGACCATAGCAAGAAGATCCATCCATACGACATTACCAAAAGTGGAGTTGTTGTGCATCCGCACGAAGAGGTCTATGCAGTATTCTCATAACAACTATACAGTCCGGTAATGGTTGGGAACAACTATACAGTCCGGTAATGGTTGGGAACAACTATACAGTCCGGTAATGGTTGGGAACAACTATACAGTCCGGTAATGGTTGGGTACAACTATACAGTCCGGTAATGGTTGAGAACGACTAATACAGTCCGGTAATGGTTGGGTACAACTATACAGTCCGGTAATGGTTGGGAACAACTATACAGTCCGGTAATGGTTGGAGACAACTATACAGTACCAGTGATGGCAGCTAACTTCATTTCCGGCTGCATGTAGTTTTTTTGCCAACACTTATTATTTAACATCAGTTGTAAGAGATAGCGGACAGATTTTTTTTGAAAAAATTAACAGCATTGTTCTGCATACTGTTCTTCATGCCCACATTCAATACATTTTTAAATAAAGAGTTTTCTGCCCAAGTGGTCAAACCGTTTCAGTGATGAATACCTTAACAGGTTCATTTTTCCTCCACATTTCGTACAATAATTTATCATTATATCAATAAAGTATTTAGTAGTTACTACATATCTATTTTCAGGTGAGTGTTCGGATACTGATTTTAAGTTTATCATGTAATGCTTTCTGTAATTTATCACCAATATCAGAGTCCTTGACAATCCTGATATCACCTTTTCGCCCCACAGTAGCAGTAAAGATGAGTTCTCCCTCCACTATCAATTCCACGTCCGTCCCGGCCATTCCACACGATTTCAATATAATGTGTTTCTTCTTCATTGAGATTTCAGGAACCATTGTCTTTCCGGATTCCCCCCCTTTTGACACCTGGGCACTGTCCAGGGGTCTGACATCTATATGGATACCCAGTCTTTTTTCCATCGTCTCGATGTTCCTGCCTCCCTTGCCGATCACTTCAGGAATGTCAATATCATTGACCCATAAGGTGGCCCTGTCATCCCCGCTTAATTCAACCTTAACAGGCCCGTGCACCTTACGGCGAAACTCATCGCGTATACGTTCTGCAGCCAGTCCCCACGCAGAGGGGACAGTCTCCCTGGTTCCTGCAGTGGGCATTACCACTACCTGTTCACCGTATGTATATATCTCGAACTCAGCCCTGCCGCTTTCAAAGTCCGTCACCGCGATCACCGGGCGAGCCAGGTCGGATTCGGTCATACCATGAGGCACTTTTACAGTGAACTTTATATCCTGCACACTGGCCACTTCCCCCTTGTCAATGAATATCACCGTATCCACTACTTGTGGTATCATACCCAGGTCCACCCTGCCGATAAGCCTCTGTATAGCATCCACAGGTCTGTTGGCATGAACCACACCCACCATGCCTACTCCAGCCAGCCTCATATCAGCGAAAACCTGGAAATCCGTGGTCTTGCGCAACTCGTCGTAAATAGTATAATCAGGCCTGACAAGCAGCAGCAGATCTGCTGTCTTCTCCATACTCCCTTCCAGCGGCGAATACTGGGTGATTGCATCTTCTACTGACAGGTCCCTGGGTGATTCCATTGTCTTGACGATCTTGTTACAACTTTGGAGGAACTCTGCCACCCCTGCGGCGAATGTGGATTTTCCAGCCCCTGGCGGACCTGCTATAAGTACACCCCGCTGCTGGCCTGCCAATCGCTGCTTCAGTTCCCCTGCCATCCTGTAATCGTCTATTGACACAAATGCCACCGGCCGCACCACAGTGATCTCCATGCCATCCGAAAAGGGCGGGGAGGCGATTGCAATCCTCATGTTTCCAAGCTGGAGCACTGTCGCACCGTCGTATTCCATCTCTATAAAGCTGTCAGGGTCCCTTCTTGTCCTTTCAATAAGTTCTCTGGCCATTGACCTGAGCTCGTCCTCAGTGCTGGTAGTATCACCTATCTTGACGAGCTGGATATCCTTGATTGAACCCTTTTTAGCAAGTGGCTCCACACCGTCCTTGAGATGCACTGACATTGTGTCGGGTGTAAAGAACTCCTCTATGGCAGTAGCTTTGGCTTTGGTTTTTTCAGGAGGCAGGAATATCACTTCCAGGCCCATGGCATCCGCTATCATGGACTGCACCCGATCCCCTGTCATTAAGGTGGCACTGCAATCGAGTGCAACCTGCCGTATCATAGCATCGATCTCGCCTGTTCTTGCCAGTTCCACCTGTGCGGGACCCGGCCGCTTTCCTGCAAATTCGAGTTCGATCATGCAGAGATTCGCCATCTCCCTAAGCCGGCCCAGTTCCTCAAGTCCATTATACCCTGACTCACGGTGCAGGTTTGCCTGCGATTCTATCTCAGCCACCACAGCCTCGGGCACGATTATGGTAGAATCCCTATATTCCCCTGCATCGATAAGGGAAGTAATACGTCCTCCAATGATCACACTTGTATCAAGTACCAGTTTCATATCCCTACCCTCATCTTCCAGGACTAATACACATCTTCGGGATCAAAGACCTTCTCGCTTATCACATCGCCTTCAAGCGTGCGATAGAAACATGACCGGTATCCCATATGACACGCACCGCCGCCCAACTGTTCAATCTTCATCAGTACAGCATCGGCATCGCAGTCAATGTACATATCGTGTACGAGCTGCACATGACCGGAACTTTCGCCCTTGAGCCAGAGCTTACCACGGCTGCGGCTGAAGTAGTGAGCCTTACCTGTCTCGACTGTCTTTTCAAGGGCTTCAAGGTTCATGAAAGCCAGCATGAGTATCTCGTTCGTCTCATGATCCTGGGCTATGGCAGTAATAAGCCCTTTATCATCAAATTTCAATTGAGCGCGTATATCGTCAGATAATTTCATCGAACTACCTGATGTTTTGTTATAATAAAATCATTTGGATGCAAGCTAATATATAGTCAAGAACATAATATTTTTGACATATATCCTGAACACTTTGCGCTCTTTGCGTCCTTTGCGGTGTATGATTTTGGTCACCGCAAAGAGCGCAAAGTCCGCAAAGATAGTTTGGATTGTTTGGTTTTTGACTATAATTGACCGCAAAAGTATAGAGCAAGTTGAATGACCCTGAAAACCCGCATGGAATGCATAGTACCTGAACCGTTGTTACATCTGGTGCCAAACAGTTTTGATGTAATCGGCAATATAGCGATTATCTCTATACCGCCAGGACTGGATGACTATAAAGCACAAATAGCACAGGCAATTATCTCAAAACACGGCAACATCGGGACAGTGCTTAACAAAGTATCCATGCTGGAAGGGGAGGACAGGGTGGGAAGATATGAGACACTATCAGGTACTACTACCAGGACCGAACACAGGGAATACGGGTTTCGCTACCGTTTAGATGTAAATGAGGTCTTTTTTAACCCACATCTTTCTTACGAACGTTTCAGGATAGCATCCCAGGTCAGGGACGGTGAGTCTATATTGGTACCATTTTGCGGTGTGGGTCCCTATGTTGTGCCCGCCGCCTCACGGGGTGCCTGTGTTGTGGCTGTTGAAAAAAACCAAAAGGCATGCAGGTGGCTGGCAGAGAATGTGAAGTTGAACCGGGTCGATACAAAGGTATCCATAATATGCGGGGATGCATCCCGTATCCCTTATATGGTCAGGGGCAGTTTCCACAGGGCTGTACTTCCTATTCCTTATGGAATGGACCATTTCCTATATGAGATATCCGGACTTGTAAAACAGGGAGGAATAGTGCATTTCTATACGTTCAGGAAACAGTACCAGATCCAGGAACTGTTGAAAGAGTACCAGGACAATGGGTTTGATGTGGTCTTCTATCGCAGGTGTGGTAATGTGGCACCAGGAGTAAGTCGATGGGTTTTTGACCTGAATAAACAATGAAATAAAATCGAAACTTATTTACAATAGTGTAGATTCTTTTCAATTATCAAGTTTATTAACACATATATCCAATATATAGTTTATTAGGGGATTAGAAATGAAGCCTATGAAAAGTGGTTTTGAATCAATTCGCAATTATCTTGGTTCCAAGAAGGAGAAAGGGCGGCGTAAGATCGCCCTGCTCGTAGATGGACCGAATATGCTAAGAAAAGAGTTCCAGATCGACCTGGAAGAGATACGGGATGTTCTCAAGGATTATGGCAGTATCAAGATAGGTAGGGTATTTTTGAACCAGTATGCATCTGATAAACTGGTGGAAGCAATTGAGACCCAGGGTTTTGAACCGATCATTTGTACCAGTGATGTAGATGTAAGGCTGGCTGTAGAAGGTATGGAACTGGTGTTCAGTCCGGTGATCGATACTATTGCACTGGTGACAAGGGATGCGGATTTCAAGCCCCTTTTGTCAAAGGCCAATGAGCACGGCAAGGAGACTATACTATTTGGTGCCGAGCCCGGGCTGTCCATTGCCCTGAAGAATTCTGCCGATTATGTGATCATCCTCAAGGAGGGCGTGATGGAACACGAATATGACAGCAGGGACTTAAAAGGATTAGGGGTGGAGGATTTTTCTGAGGTGCCATTGCCAGGTGAAGGTCAGGTTAAACTGTAGGCGTGAATTGATGAATTGTAAGTGACCTTATAGATTGTAGGTATGACCTGATAAAAAAACAAGTCACCTGCATATTTTCATTTTATTTTCCCATATCCAGTATATCTTCTGGCGCACCTGCAAGTTTAACCAGGGCTTCGGCTTCCATGAAGTGAAGGTCTGCCGGCACTACAAGTATATGCAGGGGACCGCCGAAGTCATAATCTGCCAGTTCAACCATGGGCAGGGCTACAACTACAGGTGATGGGGAGCCGGCCCTTGCCACACCTACGGTTAAGCGATGTTCCAGGTCCGGTTTGCTTTGCTGTGAATCCACTTCCATCAGGAGTTCACAGCCCCGGTTGATGGTCATGTATCCTTTTTCCGGGTCGATATCAAGGAAGACCAGGGTGTGCATGCCACTATCCAGGTTTGACCTGATGATATCGTATGGGGTATGAGAGATGATGGTCCTGTCTTTATGGGTGTACGGATGCGGGATTGTGGTGGACTTACCAAAGCGGTAGTTTTGCAGGCCGGTAAGGCCTGGTACGGCGCTGAGGATGGATGAGCCATGAATGATGGAGGTCTCAATACCCAGTTCATGGGCCCGCATGCGCAGGTCTACGTGGGTGGTGCTGACCATGGCATCGCCGCCTGTGAGGAATACTACTTTTTCGGTCAGGGCACGTTGTAGCCATTCAGGCTGCTGTTCCACATCCTCACGGTCCAATACGGTTATTTCCCTGCCATATATGGCTTCCATTTCCTTGACGGTGGTACCCATAAGGGCCGAGGTATAGAATTCGGCATATACATGATCTGCGCGGCGGATGGCTTCCAGGCCCTTGACAGATATGTCTTTTTTGTCATAGAGGCCAATGCCGATGAATGTAAGCATAAGAGTAATTTTGGGGTGGAGCAGGATAAAGATTTCTGGGACTAAATGGTTGTGGTACTCTACTGGAGCAGTCTTGTTGGCCTGGAAACCCGGGTTTGATACAGTGTTCAATTAAGAATGAAGTAGATGATTTAGGAAGTTGCAAACCAATCTTGAAGCCATGGCTACAGAAGTAACAACATGGCCTTGTGACAAAATTATTTCAGGATTCAATATGCTTCGGCTTTTTTGACAGATTCATTACGAAAACCTACCGCTATGCAGCGGGATTTTTGCCCATGGAAACCACTTCATAACCAGATAAATCTAATAAGCGAACGAGATTCACCCAAACGATGGAAGGTATATGTATCTACAGTATAATTAATACCTTCCTTATACCATAGTAAAAATCCTGATATTACCGGTGAATTAATGAATCAAGACGAAAATGATTACAGCATCAACTACTCCATCAACATATCTTCTGATACAGTTGACAGACCTATTTCTGACAACCCGGCAGAAAATATAATCATAGTAGGCACAGCCCATGTATCTACTAAAAGCGTGGCAGAGGTAGAGGAAACCATAGACCGTGAACGCCCCGATGTTGTGGCTGTTGAACTATGTCCTGCCCGGTACCAGGCGCTGACTGAAAAGGTAGTAACAAAAAAATTATCAGCTAAGGATATTCTCAGCGGCGGGAAACCATATTATTTCCTGGTTCACTGGCTTATGGCATATGTACAGAAGAAGATCGGTGATGATCTGGGCGTCGACCCTGGGGCTGAAATGCTGCAGGCCATCAAGAAAGCCGAATCCACAGGCGCACGTATCGTACTAGTGGACAGGGATATCCAGATAACACTTCAGCGGTTCTGGCACAGCATGAGCATCTGGGAAAAACTCAAGATGACCGGGGCTATGCTTACTGCAGCCCTGGGGTTCAAAGGTGAAGAACTTGATATTGAATCTGTTACCGAAGAGGATGTTGTAACCCAGTTGATAGAGGAATTACGTAAGTTTGCACCCTCGGCTGCCAGGGTATTTATAGATGAAAGAGATGCATATATTTCAGTAAACCTGCTGGATGCCGCAAAGTCCAGCCGTGTGGTGGCAGTAGTAGGTGCAGGGCATAGGGAAGGTATACGAAGATATCTTGAACATCCTGATACCTTACCACCAATTAAACAACTGTTAGATGTACCTAAAAAGAGATTCGGTATTACAAAGATAGTTGGGCTGACCTTTGTTGCCCTTGCCTTTGCTACGTTCCTTTTAGTTATTCTCGGCATAATAAAAGGTGCCATATCTCCCTACATGCTATTGGTAGCTATGGGATACTGGTTTATCATCAACGGTGTCTTAAGCGCAGCCGGTGCTGCCCTTGCCAGGGGTCACCCAAAATCCATTGCTACAGCTTTTCTGGTGGCATGGCTCACATCCCTTAACCCTATGATGGCTGCAGGTTGGTTTGCCGGACTGATGGAAGCAAAACAGCGTACACCAACTACAGACGATTTCAGGTCGATAATGGATGCTGAAACCATTCAGGAGATGCTTAACAACAGGTTGTTCCGCGTGCTTCTTGTGGCCGCACTTGCAAACCTGGGAAGCGTGCTGGGTACAATTATAGGGGTTATTGTGATAGTGAACGTGACAGGGATAAACCCCACAGATACCCTGCAAAATATTTTCGACAATATCGGTGCCCTGTTCACATTCCCACGATAGCAAAGGGAAGAGAGAATGACGGAATATATACTTCAAAAAACAGGTACCTTGCATCCTGACCAATTCCCGTGGTAGGCAAAACTACCCAATCGTCATGAATGTAATGTTGCAACTGCATTGTGTTGATATTATTCTTGATGATCCAATCCCGCTTTACTTTGAATCTAACTGCGGCATTCTCAATATATTCATTGTCAAGGTTGATATGGATATTATTGTATTCATATACCAACCCATTTTTGACGGATTTTGCCTCCTGGAATGGGGCATTCAATGATTCAACTGTGAGCTTAACATTTTTTTGTGTGGTCTTTGATTTGAAGTCTACAATAGTGATACTATGATTTGCTTCAAAGGCTTTGACCACCCTTTTGCCTTTCATCACTAAAATTGGGACTGTCTCTGAAAATATTACATTTGAATCGTCATAATTCTTAGGTTTGGCTTTCTTAATTATTTCTTGTAGTAATTCAGGTATCTCAGAAGTTCCAGGTTTTGGTTCAGTTTCTTCTTTTTTGCCTGTTACTCCGGGTTTGAATATGGGTTTTACAAGGGGTTCTCCAGATTGAATCATATCTTCCTGTGAAGAAGATTTGTAGGATTCAACTAATGTTGATGCAAGAGTGGGTTGTTTTTTTGAACTGTCCTTGTGGATTGTTTCAGATTTTGCGATGGGTCTCTCGATCAATTCTTTTAAAAATTCACGTATATCGCCCTCTTTCTTAGCTATTAGCGGTTTTTTTTTCATTACTTTTGCAGGAATAACTTCCGGTTCCTTAACGGGTGATGGTGTTTCATCGAGTATTTGTGTTTCCTCGGGTACTGGTGTTTCGTCAGGTACTGGTGTTTCGTCGGGTACTGGTGTTTTAATGGGTACTGGTGTTTTAATGGGTACTGGTGTTTCGTCAGGTACTGGTGTTTCGTCGGGTACTGGTGTTTCGTCAGGTACTGGTGTTTCGTCGGGTACTAGTGTTTTAATGGGTACTGGTGCTCTAATGGATGCTGGTGCTCTAATGGATGCTGGTGTTTTAATGGATGCTGGTGTTGCATCGGGTACTGTTGTTGCATCGAGTGCTGATGTTTCAACGGGTTTTTGTTTCACTGCTTCTACTGCTACTTCAGGACTTGCTGGTTCTTCTTTCTGGTACTTTTGAGATAAACCTGACAGTTCAGAGGCAATTATAGCAGATACTTTTGATCTGGGTTTAACTATTTCAGGTGGTTTATTTTCTTTTGTGGATGAAAGTGCTAATATTTTCTGTATTAGTGGTTTAATTGTTTCTGGTGATTTACTTTCATATTTCTCGATGTTTGATGTGGCAACTGTTACTACGGCATCGATAATTGAATGTTTCTCTTCACCATAATTGCGGCGTCCGTAACTGATGGCATGATCCATTAATAAAATTAAAGAAACAAGTACCAGGATTATAATAAAAAAACCTGTTTCCTGGTGTGTCTCAAGCCATGCGGTTCCCAGATGGGTGGTATCAAGAATGAATAAAGTCAACCTTAATAGAACATAACCAAAGACGACAGTTCCACTTATGTGCAGTGCTTTTCTAAATAATGGATTTGCTAATACTTCATCTAACTTGATATTTTCCTCAGCCATCTAATCCTGCCTCCTGCTAATAAAGTATAAAGTTATCAAAGCAATCAATGCTGCTAATAACTGGAATCCGGGTACCTTTGAATTCCATGTTCCTGTCCATGTGACCGGTAAGGTGGTCTGTGTTATTTTAGGGGTGGGCTGTTCTGTATTACTCTGGGTGGGGGTAGTTATCATGCCAAGTCCACCCGGGTTTGCATTGGGTTCGCTGGTGGGGATAATTATTACTTCCCTTCCTGATATTGCCATGGGCCCCAGGCTTCCTCTAATGGGGAGGCTGGCTTTGAACTGATAGCTTGCGGAGTCTTCGCCAATTTTCTGGGTTTGCATCTTTTCCCATGTATTGGTATAGTCATTGTAACTATAAAAATTGATTGAGTTCAGGATGATGTCATTGTCCTTGACCCATGATCTGTCTACCATGAAGGCAATAGTTGGATCTTTCACGTTGTTCTCTGAGAAATAGCCAATGTTGCCAACCCAGACATTCAGGTTCTTAAATACTATGTTCGGTGTGTCTTTATCAACTATTGTAGAGGTATGGTTAAGCATCTCTACTTTTGCAGCCACTTTTCCAGCACTTATCAGACCTGTGAACTCGATATGCTGCACGTAGTTGCCTTCAAGTACGTAATTGTATTTTACATTCAGATTCTTACCTACAAACTGGCGGTCTGTCTCAGTGCATACTATGTTCTCGAAGGCTTCACCGGATGTCCCACCGCCTCCTCCTCCTCCACCGCCACTGCTTCCACCGCTGCCATCGCTGGTGCGTTGAACTGTTACTGAAATAATTCTCCAGTTTACATTAGAACTTGAATCCGTGGCTGTTATGTTCAAAACATACACGCCTAATGCCAGAATTGTTTTATTTGTGATTAAACCTGTAGACGGATTTATTGAAAAATTAACAATATCGTTTATTCCATAGGTTATTGTCTGCGAATCAGTTGCATTTACATAATAACTGAAACTCACTCCAATATCGATATTCTGATCAGTTGGTATAGGATCCCAGATAGGGGCAGTATCATTTTGAACTGTTACTGAAATAATACGCCAGTTTACATTAGAACTTGAATCCATGGCTGTTATGTTCAAACCATATACGCCTAATGCCAGAATTGCGTTATTTGTGATTAAACCTGTAGACGGATTTATTTTAAAATTAACAGTATTGTTTATTCCATAGGTTATTGTCTGCGAATCAGTTGCATTTACATCATAACTGAAACTCACTCCAATATCGACATTCTGATCAGTTGGTGTAGGATCCCAGATAGGGCCAGTGTCATCTTGAACTGTTACTGAAATAATACTCCAGTTTACATTAGAACTTGGATCCGTGGCTGTTATGTTCAAAACATATACGCCTACTGCCAGAATTGTGGTATTTGTGATTAAACCTGTAGACGGATTTATTGAAAAATTATCAGTATCGTCTATTCCATAGGTTATTGTCTGCGAATCAGTTGCAGTTACGTCATAACTGAAACTCACTCCAAGATCGACATTCTGATCAGTTGGTGTAGGATTCCAGATAGGGGCAGTATCATCTTGAACTATTACTGAAATAATACGCCAGTTTACATTAGAACTTGGATCCGTGGCTGTTATGTTCAAAACATATACTCCTAATGACAGAATTGTGGTATTTGTGATTAAACCTGTAGACGAATCGATTGCAAAATTATCAGTATTGTTTATTCCATAGGTTATTGTCTGTGAATCAGTTGCACTTACATTATAACTGAAACTCACTCCAAGATCGACAATCTTATCAGTTGGCGTAGGATCCCAGATCGGGGCAGTTTTATCTTTACCAGTGATGTTTATGATTAAATAATTGGTATTGTCATAACCCTGTAAACCTACTCCACTATTGTCAAAAACATAACCACTTATATTATATTGAGCTGCCACAGTGATCATTAAACTACCAACCAACCCTAAAAAAATCAATAAAATAAAAATCTTAGAAAATAACTTCATCTCTTCCCCTCACTTTATAATAGCCTCAGAACCTGCACCTATTGTAGTTCTATTCCCCAAATTCAACCCTGGAAGCAATACTGGAATCAATAAATACATATCTTTCACCAATCACCACAGAAATTAATATATCTCCATTTTATATTCTATATTTTATATCTAACACCATTATGTAACATTTCACTTTTATAAATATTTTAATATCCAAGGATTGAATGTATTGTATATTTAAGGGTCATTATATATAATATTATATTATATAAATATTATAATATATCACATTACTATCACAATTGAATCGTATGATTTATGGAATCTAACATATTCTGATGTATCCACCATTTCAATACTCTCCCATCATATCCAATACCTCTTAAACCTCCCCCACAGTCCTGGGAATAGCCCCCCTCTCAACCAGTTCCACCACTGATCCTGGGATTGAGCACAGATTTCATCTAATACCCCGCACTATCCTAGATACATAATTAGGGCAAAAACCAAAAACGACAGTACCAAAAACTAGTGTCAAGTCAACCCTATAATGTATCCAAACTCGCTATCAATACACCTTATAATCAGACACTTTGATGTTGACTTGACACTAGTCCCAGCCATTTAATCCCGCCTACTTCTAACAAAATACAATGTTATAAGTGCAATAATTGCAGTCAATGCCTGGAATCCAGGTACTTTTGTCTTCCAGATTTCAGTCCATGTAGTAACATGTGTGGCATTCGAAATTATTTCAAGAATATTCTCTGTGTGGGTAATCACCGGTGTCGGGGTGGGAACAGGGGTGGGGACATAAATCAGTTCCTTTCCTGATATCGCCATTGGTCCCAGGCTTCCTCTAATGGGTAAGCTGGCTTTGAATTGATAGCTGGTCGAATCCTCGCCAATTTTCTGTGTTTGTATCTTTTCCCATGTATTTGTATCGTCATTGTGGTTATAAAAACTGATTGTGTTCAGGATGATGTCATTGTCACTGACCCATGATCTGTCTACTATGAACGTGATTGTTGAATCCTTTACGTTATTTTTGGAGAAATAGCCCATGTTGCCAATCCAGACATTCAGGTTCTTGAATACTATGTTCGGTGCGTCTTTATCAACATTTGTAGATGTATGGTTAAGTATCTCTACTTTTGCAGCTACTTTTCCAGCA
>Ga0255429_1183_pt1 | contig 12741 bp, 10 predicted proteins | sample ANMaggSeSYBR02H9_FD_182636 | JGI IMG/M metagenome (GOLD analysis project Ga0255429, IMG submission 182636) | Sediment cell enrichment communities from methane seep in Santa Monica Basin, California, United Staets - ANME aggregate JGI... | ecosystem: Environmental > Aquatic > Marine > Cold seeps >... | reverse complement strand
TTAAAAATGGCCGCTTTGAGGTGGTGAATCCGTATAACAGGCATGTATCAATCGTGCCGGCTACGCCGGATAAGGTCCATACCATTTTATTCTGGTCGAAAAATTTTGGGCCTTTTATAAAAAGCGGATTCGGAGAAAAGCTTAGAGAAATGGGATATAATGTTTATTTTAATTTTACCATAAACTCTAAGGAGCCATTGCTTGAACCTAATGTACCTGCTTTAGAGGAACGCATTCGTCAATTAGAATATCTTTGCAGAAATTTTGGTGCCGGTTCTATAAGCTGGAGATTTGATCCTATATGTTTTTATAAGACAAAAGATGGAAAGATTCATGACAATCTTCATGATTTTAACTATATTTCAAGCAAAGCCTCCAAGTATGGCATCAAAAGGTGTATCACCAGCTTCATGGATGATTATCATAAGATTCGAAAAAGAATTGCAAAAATTCCGGGCTTTGCTTTCATTGATCCGCCCATTAAAATAAAAAGCAAAATTGTTTTGAAAATGAAAGATGAGCTGTCTGATAAAAATATCAGTCTCCATACCTGTTGCGAGAAAGAATTGCTGTCAATTCTTCCTGAAAACTCCGGTATTACAAAAAGTTCGTGCATACCAAATGATCTTCTGATGAAATTATTTGGAGGGTCTCTTTCTCTTAATAAAGATTCCGGCCAGAGGATAAAAAATGGGTGTGGATGCAAGGTGTCCGCAGATGTAGGATCCTATAGCCTTCATCCATGCTATCACAACTGCCTTTTTTGTTACGCTAATCCAGCTTCAAGCACTAACCATGCATAAACCCTTAAAAATTGGGTCACTTGTTCTTGATAATTCGGTAATTCTGGCTCCACTTGCCGGTATTACCAATTTACCTTTTCGGCTTTTAGCAAAAGAAGCCGGGTGTGGTCTTGTCTGCTCTGAAATGATAAGCGCAAACGGTCTTGTGCGCGAATCAAAAAAAACTTTACAACTGCTTGACACTATACCTGAAGAAAAGCCTTTATCAGTTCAGATATTTGGAGCCGATCCTTCAATAATGGCTGAAGCTGCTGAAATAGTTGAATCTTCAGGAGCATTTTTACTGGATATTAATTTTGGCTGTTCGGTTAAAAAGGTGGTTAAAACAGGTGCCGGTGTTGTTTTGATGAAAGAGACCGAAAGGGCGGAATCATTGTTAAAAGCTGTTCGAAAGTCAGTAAGCATACCGGTTACCATAAAAATAAGGACCGGATGGGATAAATCAGGAGCCCATGCTTTCAGGATTGCAGAAATTGCTGAAGCATGCGGTGTGGATGCAATTGCCGTGCATCCTCGAACCGCGGCCCAGGGATTCAGAGGCAAAGCAGACTGGTCAATTATAACAGCAGTAAAAAAAATTGTTTCGATTCCTGTAATTGGAAACGGCGATATTATTACTCCGGATGATGCCGTTAAAATGCAAAATGAGACAGGCTGTGATGCAGTTATGATTGGAAGAGCTGCTATAGGCAACCCATGGATTTTTGCTCAGGTATTAGCACGTTTCAGAGGGGATGAATCGTTTTGTATAGATTTTGAACAACGCTTTAAAGTTATGGTCAAATATGTTCATGAGTCAGTAAGATACTTTGGAGAAAAACGCGCATGTGCTATGATGCGCAGCCGGCTTGGGTGGTTTGTTAAAGGATTAAAGTACAGCAGTAAATTCCGTGAGTCGATAAAGACGATTTCATCAGAAGACGAAGCCATAGATATTTTAAAATCATATATGAGATTTTTAGGCTCATCAATTAGCGCACCTTCGGTGCGTACATAAGTGCCTAAAGTGAGCTAAAGTATATTAAAGTGCCTAAAGTTAAGGAATGCGCCTTTGGGGCTGCCAAATTTAATTTTTTTACCATACAACTTTGCTAATTTTATTTCCGACTGAAGTTATAATCAAGCCCTGAAGATATATAGCACGCCGAAGGCGTGCCACAAGTTTAGGCATTTTAGGCACTTTTTTACTTTATTTTTACTGTACTTCCGACCTTTATGCTTTTGCCTGAAATAAGGGCTGCCTCGGCTTTGTCCGGATAAAGTGCAGTTATCTTAATTTCTCCGACTTTAGGCCCTGGAATAAAAAATTTCTGGCTGTCTTTTCCTTCAAATATATTTCCGCTATCAAATACTTCAAGTTTGTCTCCAAGGATAAGACCCGATCTTTTTCCTGAAGATATTATTATTTTGTCATCAAAGCTTGAAATTACATATCCTTTCCAGGGCTGACTATTGACAGCGTCGCAGATTTTTTCGCCTATGGGAATCACTGCATTTAACAAAGCATCGTTTAATGCCGGTATTTCATTTGTATTGCCGGTTTTGAGATTATAAAGATCTATTGCTTCGACCTGGATTTCATGAACAAAGCTATCATCGAAAAATTTTGCTCCGGTTTCAGTATCATAGACTTCTACAACAATTTGAAATTGAATAAAGTTACAGGTATCTTTGAACCATAGAATTCCCCTGTTTTCTTTATTTCCGCTTATATCTATAAGACTTCCTGTGACAATTGCATTTAGACCAAGTTTTCTGCCTGTTTTTGCAAGAACGAGGTTATCAATTCGTCCTGAGGCGAGTTTCGGGAGCACAGCCATTTGATCAGGATATCCTACATCTCCCGGTTTTATAATAAGGATGTCCGAGCATGTTTGTTTTATGCTTTCGACAAGTTTAATATGAAAGATTTTTTCGAAGTTATTAACGGCCCCCAAAGTACGGTTTTCGAAAAAAGTTATTCCAACTTTTTTTTTTAAATCACCTGCAGGGGCTTTTATATCGCCGGCTATTTTTTTTATAGCCGGCAAAAATGAGCATCCTGCAATCAGCGATGCGAAAGAAAATAAAAAGCAGATAACAATAACGACAAGTATTTGATTAAAAGTCTTTAAATAATAAAGTTTCATTTTTTGTAACAATGTCTTTCAAAGAGATTTTTTTGACAGGATTAACAGGATATTCAGGATTAAAACATCAAAACTCATCCTGTAAATCCTCATCAAAATCCCTTTCTTTACGTTTGATTTCAACTTTCCGTTTATCAAAATCTTGTTTATCCTGTCAGATTTTTTTTCAAAGGGCTAAAGTGTTACCATTTCCCCATTATATTCAACTGCAACTTTCGTAGTAATGCCGCCTCTTGCTGTAAAATTTCCTGCAACTTCCATCCATTCAGGATTAAGTACTTCTACCAGGTCATTTAATATGTTGTTGACCACATGTTCATAGAAAATACCGACATTTCTGTACTGTAACATATAAAATTTCAGAGACTTTAATTCAACAATCTTATTATTGGGTATGTATCTAATTGTTATACATCCGAAATCAGGCAACCCGGTCATCGGGCACACGGATGTAAACTCGGGTTGCTGAATTGTAATATCAATGTCCCTTACCTTGTTATATTTGTAATCAATGGTTTTGAGCACATCGATTTTAACTGTGTTCGGTGTTTTTATGTTGTTCTTTACCCTTTTTTCAGGCTGACTGGACATGAGAGTGTCTCCCTTTGCAAAAAACCGCTCAATTTAGGTTAAATAATAAAGAATAAATTATGATCTGTCAATTAGACTATTTTATTAAAAATCGAAAGAAAGCGGTTTTTTTATAGAAACTAAATAGTTATCATAATTGCAATCCATAATCAGGATTTGTGTTGCAAAATAGTGTTTACAAAATCGCACTTATTTTATATATAAATACAGTTTTGTGCCTTTAATCACTAATTCATATGCCAGATTTTACGTAAATTCAAAGGGGTTGTTATGGGAAAAAAGAGCTTGATCAAATCTACCACAAAAAAGAAGACTAAATCTGCAAAAAAGGATGAGGTAAAGAAAACTGCTAAAAAGGCCAAAGTAATAGCAAAAGCCGCGGTCAAAGCAGAAACAACAGCTAAAACAAAGGCAGCAGCCAAAACTCGCAGCAAAAAAACCGTTGCAACAGCAAAAAAGAAGGTCTCACTAAAGGATCTGATTTTAAAGAAGTTTAAGGCCTGGAAGCCGGCTGAAATTTTCAGGGCTGCCGTGGATGAGGAATATTTAAAGAATTTTGCTTCACCGCCGATTGTTTCCGACTTGAGTGATAAAGAAGCCAGGAGAATAAAAAAACTATTGCTCAAGAAGAGAGACATGGCGACTATCAGAGCTGAAATAAAGAAGGAAGCAGCCGAAAAAGCAGCAGCCAAAAAAGCCGTTGCAGAAAAAGCAGCGGCGGAAAAGGCAGCGGCCGAGAAAGTAGCAGCAGAGAAAGCAGCGGCAGAGAAGGCCGCAGCAGAAAAAGTAGCGGCTGAAAAGAAAAAGGCTTACTTAAAAACTTTGCCTTTAAAAAAGTTTAAGGCCTGGAAACCGGCTGAAATTTTCAGGGCTGCCGTGGATGAGGAATATTTAAAGAATTTTGCTTCACCGTCGATTGTTTCGGGCTTGAGTGATAAAGAAGCCAGGAGAATAAAAAAACTATTGCTCAAGAAAAGAGACATGGCGACTATCAGAGCTGAAATAAAGGAGGAAGCCGTGGAAAGAGAGGCTGCAGAGAAGGCCGCCGCAGAAAAAGCAGCGGCTGAAAGAGAAGCCGCAGAAAAGGCTGCCGTTGAAAGAGAAGCCGCAGAAAAGGCAACTATGAAAAAGGTTATTATCGGTCTTGCATCTGGTTTTATTATTTTGGTTGCACTTATTTTCAGCGAAAGTTCTTCGAATAACAGTAAATATTATATTAAAGAAAAAGCTGGAGTACTTGAGATCTGGCAGGGCAGATATGCTCCACTGGGCGAAGAGTGGATGATGAGTCTGCCCGGAGTACCGTTGCCCGAGCAAATTAATGCTGTTTATTCTGAAACCGAAGTATTTCCTCTTATTTTCAATTATTATATCGACAAAGCAGACGCTATTTCAGGCATGTCGGATACTCCTGATTATGTGGTTATAAAGTCATACCTGAATGAAGCTTTGTTATTTGCAACAACAGGTGATTTTCGCAAAAAAGCTTATAGCCGTTTAAATGACATTAAATTTAATGATTTAATGTATAAAGCCGGTGTAGCTGAAAGCAGAGGCGCTGTTTCGGATCTTGATGAAGCAATAAGATATCTTAACACGGCGTCATTGTTGAAGGTTGGTGCCGGCAAATCCGATGTAGTAAAACAGAAGATTGAATCAATAAAAGAACAAAAGGCGGAGATGATAGAGGCTCAGGTAGCTGAAGAAGCAACGGGTACTGCTTCCGTCAAATCCGATGTGGTGGAACAAAAGATTGAGTCAACAAAAGAACAAAGTGCAGAGATAAAGACTCCAATGATTGAAGGATCAACGGATTCTGTTTCCGTCGAACCTGATGTGGTGGAACAAAAGATTGTGTCAGCAGAAAAACAAAGTGCAGAGATGATAGAGGCTCAGGTGGCTGAAGAAGCAGCAGTCTCTGCTCCAGCCGAATAATTTTAACGGTTCACAGTTTGCGGTTAACGGTTGATCAAAAGCAATCAGTCGTTGCATAGTTTACTGAAAAAACTGTAAACTGATAACCGTGAACCGTAAACGATATATTTTAATCCTTATACAAATGGCACCACACCTGGCGCATGCCTGTTTTTGATTCTTGTGGTTCTATATTTTTGCATATATCCATAACTTCCGGGCAACGAGTGTGGAAGTGGCATCCTGGCGGAGGTGAAGAGGGAGAAGGAGTTTCTCCTTTGAGGACAATCTTTTTCTTTTTATAGATTCCAGGTGTAGGAACAGCATTTATTAGAGCTTTTGTATAAGGGTGCATCGGATTGTTTATTATATCAGAGGCAGGCCCTTGCTCAACAATTTTTCCAAGATACATAACCGCTATACGGTTTGCTATGTTGCTTACTATACTTATATCATGGGAGATGAAAATATATGAGAGATTATAGCTGTCCCTGAGATCCAGCAGAAGGTTTATGATCTGGGCCTGAACAGATACATCAAGGGCGCTGACAGGTTCGTCGCATACAAGCAAATCGGGTTTTAAGGATATAGACCTTGCAATGCTGATTCGCTGGCGCTGTCCACCGGAAAATTCATGAGGATAGCGGTATATTGAGTTTTCATCAAGTCCGACTTCTTTCATAAGCCTTTTAGCATGATCTTCCTTATTGTTTTTTATTATCTTATATTCGACAAGCCCTTCTGTAACAATATCAAGAACATTCATCCTGGGATTTAGAGAGGTTAAGGGATCTTGAAAAATCATCTGTATTCTTTTTCTCATTTTCTTCAGCTTTTTCCGCTTGAGATCAAGAAGATTATTGCCTAAAAAAAGTATCTTTCCTTTTTGAGGTTTTTCCAGCCTTAACAAGGTTCTTCCGAGCGTTGTTTTCCCGCATCCTGACTCGCCGACAAGGCCAAGCGTTTCTCCTTTATATAGATGCATAGATATTCCATCAACAGCCTTAACATATCCCACCGTCCTCGCCATGATACCGCGTTTTATCGGAAACCAGGTTTTAAGATTTCTTATTTCAAGTATCGGTGTTTGTAACATTTTAGCGTTTTTAAATTTATTATCTCACGCAAAGGCGCAAAGCCGCAAAGATTTTAAAGCTATAACCCATTGACAACTCTTGATATACCATCACGTATTAATTCCTAACCGAAATTGATTAACAATCCCAACCTCTTGTCTGCCAGTCGCAGATACATCAACAACTATCTTCGCAATTTCATTTTCAGTCATATACTTTCTTTACCTTAGCGTCTTTGCGCCTTTGCGTGAGATATTTCCTGTCTGTGTTCGTTATCCTATCATACCGAATTCATTAGGCATAAAATGAAAATTCTTATATTATTTATTTAATTAATTAATTAATTAATTGGTTGTCCATGTTATTCTTTCTTTATTCTGTATAGATTTTCAGATAATTAGATTTCACAAGGCTAGAAGGAGGAAGGCGTATGAGTTATACGTCAACGACTGATAACGCAGTGAAATTAATTATCTGAAAATCTATACAAGAAAACACGCTGTTTTATGGCCGTTACCGAGATCAACAAGCTGTGGTTTTTCTTTTTTGCATCTATCAAAAGCCTGTGGGCATCTGTCGCGGAAATAGCAACCGGACGGATAGTTGAAAGGTGAAGGCACATAGCCATGAATGGGCGTCAGCCTTTCGGCGTCAGTTGATAAGCTTGGAACAGATTTGAGAAGTCCTTTGGTATAAGGATGTGCCGGTTTTGAGAAGATATCGTTTATATTTCCTTCTTCAGCTATCCTGGAAGCATACATTACAACCGCCCGGTCGCACATTTCCCAGATAACACCTATATCATGAGTAATTAAGAGTATAGAAGTATGACTTTGTCTCAGCTCCTTTATCAATTCAAAAACCTGAGCCTGGGTGGTTACATCCAGTGCGGTTGTAGGTTCATCAGCTATAACGAGATCGGGCGCCAGCATAAGGGCCATTGCAATAATAACCCTTTGCTGCATACCGCCTGAAAGCTGGTAGGGGTATGAAAACATCCTTTCTCCTGCATCTGGAATGCTTACTTTTTTAAGCCAGCCTTCAGCAATGTTCCAGGCCGTTTTTTTACTTATATTCTTATGCAACATAAGGCCCTCTATCATCTGCTGTCCGATTTTGTGAAGGGGGGACAGCGCTGCGGCAGGTTCCTGAAAGATCATGCTGACAGCATTTCCCCTTATTGCCTTCATTTCCCGGATATCCAGCCTTAACAGATCCTTGCCGCCAAATATTATCCTGCCTTTTTCAATCCTGCCTGCCGGTGAAGGAATAAGACGCAGAATGCTGAGAGCAGTTACGGATTTGCCACACCCTGATTCGCCGACCAGTCCGACTATTTCATTGTTTTTTACATGAAATGTGACATCATCGACTGCCTTAAAGATACCTTCGTCAGTTTCAAAGCTGACAGTAAGTTTATCGATTTCCAGCAATTTTTTGCTCATTATTCAGACATCGTTAAATAGTTGATTCGAAAATGGTCAAATTGGTTTTATTTAGATCTTATATCAATATGCAGAGAGTCTAATTTTCTATCAAATAAGCTATATTTAAAAAAAATAACAATAAATTAGCGCACCTTCGGTGCGAACTTTCAGGTTGTAATTATATTGTTTTTTTCGTAGGGGCGATCCTTGTGGTCGCCCTGATTCGATTAGGGCGACCACTAACCTATTGATAAAATTGACCATAAAATGGAAACTCCTATACTATCCAGTTAACTAATATACTATTTAACCATTTAACAAGATTTGTTACTCAATCCTGGTGAATTTTTTTGGATCATATGCGTTCCTTATTCCTTCACCAATGAAAACCCCTAAAAGCATAACTATAAATAAAGAAAGAGATGGATATAGTATAAGCCACCACGCCCATCTGTATTGCTGGGCCTGAAAAAGAAGTTCACCCCAGCTCGGAGTCGGCGGCGGAAGTCCGAACCCAAGATAGTCAAGGGCAGTGAGTGCACCTATGGCACCAACGAGAGAGAAAGGGAAAAACGTGATAACCGGTACCATGGCGTTTGGAAGAATATGTTTAAAAATCACTTTGCGCGAAGATATGCCCGTGCAAACAGCAGCCTCTACAAATGTTTGTTTGCGCAGGCGGAGAAATTCCGCCCTGATATAATAAGAGATTCCTATCCAGTTGAAAAGTCCATAGCAAAACAAAAGCAGAGTAAAGCTTCTTCCATAGGTTGAACCCATAAGTATCATAATATATAGAAATGGAAGTGCGCTCCAGATTTCAATAAGACGCTGGCAGGTTATATCAATAACCCCTCCATAATACCCCTGAACAGATCCGGAAATAATGCCGATCACCATTGAGCTGACCACAAGCATCAGGCCGAAGCTGATTGAAGTTCTCATACCATAAAGAATCCTGGCAAATACATCTCTGCCCGCTCCATCAATGCCCAATATATGGCCTTCAGCAGGAGCGAATGGAAAGCGGACATCTTCCTTGATAACATCGATGAGGTATATTTGGCTTTTTATGGTTAGTGTTATCGGATCCACGGGATTTAAAAAACGTGTTTTGACAAGCTTGAGCAGTAATTCTTTATCCAGGACTGAAAGCTCTTTCCAGATTTCATATCCATTTGATATTAAATTATTCTGAATTAGTTCGAGTTTTCTGTTAAAAACCAGCTTCAGGGTTTTTTGATCTTTTTGCGCAACTTCTCTTAATAGAAGCCTGACGTTTTTTGGCGGCTTTTTCCGTGGAGAAAAAGTAGAAAGCGACACCTCTACTTCCATCCCGTCATAACTTTCAGTTATATGAGTAATCCTGGGGGCTTCGTTGTTTGCGAATCGTTTTTCAACTGCAAGCTTTAACTCTCCTGGGATTATGAAGTATTCGTTAATGACAAGATCCTTTACTTCCTTTTCTTCCATGCTGATAAATAAACCAAATGAGTCGGATCTTTCAATTGAATAATCTTTTCTTATATTGACAGTGCCGATTTTTGGCAGGGGTGTTAAATCAATTGTTACATTGTCTGAAACCGCAATCGATTCAGGATCAATGCTTTCAAAAGGTCCATAGGGAACCGGCGGAAAGATCATGAAATTGTCAGGGTTTTCTTTAAAGGAAGAAAGATTATTTAATTTTTTGTAGTCAGGTTTTGTTTTATTATTCCCTGTAAATATATTTTCGGAATAGTATTTAAATAAAGGATAATAGGATTTTTCGTTAAATCTGACATATAAAGGAGCGTTGTTGCAGATCAGTTCGGAGCCAAGGCTGATAAGATAAAGAATCGCCAGTATCCAAAGCGAGAGATAGGCACGTTTCATTTCCTTGAAACGCAAAAACCTTTTCCTGGCTATCGGATTTTTGTAATCATTAAAAATCATTGCTGATTATATGAACTATCAAGTTAGATCTTTCAAAGAGACTTTTTTGACAGGATTAACAGGATATTCAGGATTAAAACTCATCCTGTAAATCCTCATCAAAATCCCTTACTTTATCCTAAGTTGAGCGATTTTTTGCGAAGATATGTGTTGAGATCTTGATGCATAAGGATTTGCAAAAACCGCAGACATACCCGTGGATATGTAGAGGATTTTTGCGAAGCCTTTATGCGCAAGAGATCAGCGCAGATTGAGTAAAAAATCGCTCAATTTAGGTTTATGTTTGATTTCAACTTTCCGTTCACCAAAATTAATAATTAACCCTAAAAACCTTGTTTGTTCACTTGAAACAAAATCTTGTTTATCCTGTTATCCTGTCAGAATTTTTTTCAAAGGGTTAAAGTGTTACCGCTGATTCAGTTTTTCTGAAAATCTATTCTTGGATCTATAAGGATATACAGGAAATCTGAAAAGATATTTCCGATAAGCCCAAGAACTGAAGTGAGCGAAAGAATTCCCATAAAAACAGGATAATCCCTGCCCACAATTGCCTCAAGACTCAGACGTCCCATCCCCGGTATCTCAAAAACCTGCTCGATAATAACAGACCCTGCAAACATAACAGTTAAAATGGAGCCAAAGCCGGTTGCAATAGGGATTAAAGAATTGCGAAAAGCATGTCCCCATATTGCCCTTGTAAAGCTTCCTCCTTTTGCAAGAACGGTCCTTATATAATCTTTACTTATTTGCTCAAGAAGTGAGTTCTTCATGAGCAGAGTCAGGATTGCGAAGTTCCCGATTATATAGCAGAGCACAGGAAGAAACATGTGCATAAATATATCCTTTGTTTGCTCCCAGAATGTCATTGCAGCGAAATTATCCGAGTAAAATCCGGATACGGGAAAGAAATCCCACAAACCTTCTACGGTACCGCAAAAAAGCATTTTAAGCACCATTCCGAAAGCAAAAGGAGGAATTGCATACCCCACAAAGATGACCAAGCTTGAACCAAGATCAAACATTTTATTATGACGCAAGGCTTTTAATATGCCAAGCGGGATGCAGGCAAGATAGGATAATACAAAGCCCGCAACCCCAAAGATAAGTGAGACCTTAAAACGTTCCTTAATTAATTGCCATGCGGTTTTGTTGGGGAATTTATAGGATTCCATTTTCATTCCCAGCCTGTCTGTCACAAGCCATTTCCAGTATCGCTTGTAAAATGGTTGATCAAAACCAAAATGAGCTTCTATGGCTTTTCGCTGTTGAATAGAAATGGATGCCTGGGCTCCGGCTCCTCTACTTAATTCACCAGCGCCTATTCCTTTCATCTTCATGATGATTTGCTCTACAGGGCCGCCGGGTACAAACTGTATAAGCCCGAAACACAAAATAGTAATTCCAAGAAAAGTCGGGATTACAAGAAGAAACCGCCTTATAAAATAGTTCAGCCGTTCCATAAGTTAATTCACCTTAATTTGAGGTACACAGAAATTTACAAACTGCTGCACGTGAGCTTCAGGTATGATACATTCAAAACAGGAAACTGTTTGAGCGCATTAGAAATCGTTAAGAAAGAACCTTGCAGGATCTTTTGTTCATTGTTTATTAATGTCTTGTTAAACTGTTAGCATTATTTTCATTCGGGGCAAGTTCTTTCTTTACGATATCTTATGCGTGAGTTTTTCATGGTTTGAATGTATTATACCTGAAGCGAATATATTTTTAAAAGCCACGATGTTTTGAGTTTGGAAATTTTTGCGTACAAGAATATGGTTTCAATTTGACTGTTTTACTTTCTAAAGGCAAGCAAAATAGATAAGAAAAGATGCTAACGGGGTAAGAATTTATAAAATAAAAAGTAACTATTCAGGTGGATAGGCTGAAGGCTGAAGAGGGAATAGGCGGTAATTGCCTATTCCCTTAATAAATGCAGAAGAATATGATTTATCGTTTTGAGAATTGAAAACGGGCCCTTGCTCCCTTCTGGCCATATTTCTTTCTTTCTTTGACTCTTGGATCACGTTTAACAAAACCGGCTTTCTTTAGAATCTGCCTTAGATCAGGGTCGATATCGATAAGTGCTTTGGTAATACCATGCCTGATAGCCCCTGCCTGGCCTGAAATACCTCCGCCCAATACACGCACTTTTATATCGTATGATCCAAGGGTATTTGTAAGAACGAGCGGTTGCATCATAAGAATTTTTGCCGACGGAATTTTAAAATAATCATCCACAGGACGATTGTTAATAACAATTTCGCCTTTGCCGGGTTTTAGCCAGGTTTTAGCTATTGCTGTCTTTCGTTTTCCGGTTGCGTAATAAATATTTTCTGTGTTCATAGTGTCCTCAGTATTGTCACAAATGAATTAAAGAGACTTTCAGATAATTAATTTCACAAGGCCAGAAGGAGGAAGGCGTATTAGTTATACGTCAACGACTGATAACGCAGTGAAATTAATTATCTGAAAGTCTATAGTGTCAGGGTCTCAGGCTGTTGAGCTTCATGAGGATGCTTGTCTCCAGCATAGATCTTTAACTTTTTGAATAGCTTACTCCCGAGCCTGTTTTTTGGAAGCATTCCTTTAACAGCAAAACTGATAAGATCTTCAGGACTTTTTTCCAAGAGTTTCTTAGCGGTAATAGTCTTGAGCCCGCCTATATAACCACTGTGTCTGTAATAACATTTCTGCTCAAGTTTTTTGCCTGTAAGGGCAATTTTATCCGCATTTATAACGATAACCCAGTCTCCTGTGTCCGCATGGGGGGTAAACAAAGGGTTGTGCTTGCCTCTAAGGCGGGATGCTATTAATGTCGCAAGTCTGCCAAGTATAGCTCCCTCTGCATTTATCATACACCATTTAT
>Ga0255429_1172_pt1 | contig 12745 bp, 10 predicted proteins | sample ANMaggSeSYBR02H9_FD_182636 | JGI IMG/M metagenome (GOLD analysis project Ga0255429, IMG submission 182636) | Sediment cell enrichment communities from methane seep in Santa Monica Basin, California, United Staets - ANME aggregate JGI... | ecosystem: Environmental > Aquatic > Marine > Cold seeps >... | reverse complement strand
GTCCTTTAGCAGGCTTCTATGGTCCACATATATCAGCCTGTAATGCAGTGCAAAATTAGCACCTGCCACGAACATGAAAAAGACGATGATCCCCTCGATAAGGGGACTGTTGAAAGCTGCAATAGAATCTGCCCTGGGTGAGAAACCGCCGCACGCTATGGTAGTGAAGGTATGGGTCAGGCCGTCGTATACCCCCATTCCTGCACATAGCAGTGCAATGAACTGTATCGCCGAAAGGACCACGTACACCATCCACAGTATCTTGGCCGTCTCCTTAAGCCTGGGCTTAAGTTTATCTTCAGTGGGCCCGGGCGCCTCTGCCCTGAACAACTGCCGGCCTGCCACTGCCAGTTTGGGCAGGACAGCCAAAAACAGCATAATGATTCCCATGCCGCCCAGCCACTGTATAAAACAGCGCCAGAACAGCAAGGCCTTTGAATGGGACTCAATATCTGTCATAATGGTAGCGCCAGTGGCGGTAATGCCTGACATGGACTCGAACAGGGCATCCACAGGATGCAACCCGCTCATCAGGAAGGGCAAAGCGCCAAACATTGCTGCCAGGAGCCAGGCAAAAGCCACGATGCCAAAACTCTCGCGGTTCCTGAACTCGCCGCTGCTGCGATTGGTATATTGCAGCACAAGCCCCACCGACGTTGTGATCAGGAACGAATATATGAAGATCATAACAGATGGGAACTGGGCCGGGTCCTGCCTGGAATAATAATATCCCACCAGTGCCGGGATAAGCATCAGAACTCCCAGGTACTTCAGGATAATTCCCAGGGTGTTAAGGACTACTTTAAATCTCATTGTATAACCCACTCTTTACGTAATTTATCTTAATAAGTCCAATCCCTCACTCTTTCCAGAACCCTGGAATCAGCAGCACCAGTACCGTGAAAATCTCAAGCCTGCCGATCCACATATTTGCGATAAGCACAAGTTTCCCCATATCAGGTATGGTACTGAAATTGGACCACGGTCCCACTAGGTCAAACCCTGGTCCGATATTGCCCAGAGTCACAATGGACGCCGAAGCAGCGCTGACCGCCCCAATACCCAACTCACTCAATATGAACGTACTGGTCATGAACACCAGTATATACAGGATAATGAACGAGAAGATACTGTTCATCACATCCTCTGGCACCACCCGCTCACCCAGCCGGATAGGCCGTACCAGCTTTGGCTGGAGCGACCTGAACAGTTCCCGGTACGCATACTTCAACATCAATAGCAGCCGCACCACCTTGATCCCGCCTGCAGTGGAACCTGCACAGCCTCCAATGAACATGAGCATGACCAGCACCATGCGGGACGAGTCCGGCCACGTGTTAAAATCATGGGTGGCATAGCCCGTTGTTGTCATTATAGACAACACCTGGAATATGGCATACCTGAAAGATGTGCCAATCTCCTCAAACGTCCCCGTCCTCCAGAGTGTCCAGGTCAGTGCCGCAGTGGAAGCGACCACAATAAAACTGTAGAACTTGAACTCACCGTCCTTTAGCAGGCTTCTATGGTCCACATATATCAGCCTGTAATGCAGTGCAAAATTAGCACCTGCCACGAACATGAAAAAGACGATGATCCCCTCGATAAGGGGACTGTTGAAAGCTGCAATGGAATCAGCCCTGGGTGAGAACCCGCCGCATGCCATGGTAGTGAAGGTATGGGTCAGGCCGTCGTACACCCCCATTCCTGCACATAGCAGTGCAATGAATTCAACTGCTGAAATGACCACATACACCATCCACAGTATCTTAGCCGTCTCTTTAAGCCTGGGCTTGAGTTTATCTTCAGTGGGCCCTGGCGCCTCTGCCTTGAATAACTGGCGGCCCGCCACTGCCAGTTTGGGCAGGATGGCCAAAAACAACATGATGATACCCATGCCGCCCAGCCACTGCATAAAACAACGCCAGAACAGCAAGGCCTTCGAATGGGACTCGATATCTGTCATAATGGTGGCGCCGGTGGTGGTAAAGCCTGACATGGACTCGAACAGGGCATCGACTGGCTGCATCCCGCTCAGCAGGAAAGGCAAAGCGCCGAATATTGCTGCCAGGAGCCAGGCAAAAGCCACTATGCCAAAACTCTCGCGGTTTCTGAACTCATCACTGCTGCGATTGGTATATTCCAGCATGAGCCCCACTGAAGTTGTGACCAGGAACGAATATATGAAGATCATAACAGATGGGAACTGAGCCGGGTCATGCAGGGAATAATAATATCCCACCAGTGCCGGAATAAGCATTAAAATCCCCAGGTATTTCAGGATAATTCCCAGGGTGTTGAGGACCACTTTAAATCTCATTGTATAATCCATTCTTTACGTAATTTATGTGATAAGTTATTTATCCAAAACGCCGCAGCAGTAACTTGAAAGTCACAATAATTGGTATGATCTCAAGCCTACCGATCCACATATTGAATATCAGCATCAGTTTACCAACCCACATCATATCAGGCGACGTTATGCCCGTGGACAATCCCACATTGCTCTGTGCCGATACCACCTCAAATATGACATCATCAACATAGTACGACGGTGATGCGATATGCAGCATCACGAAAATACCCATGAACAGGAATAACACCCACAAGAACGAGATGATCGCAGCTTCGTTCAGCTGTGCGCCCATTTCATCATCAGACAGTACCTTATCCCCGAACTTCTGGACCACTACTACCTCATGGGGCAGCGAGAGTTTCTTGTACCACCACCCGATCCCTGTGAACATGGCGGCGGCCCTCACGATCTTGATACCACCGGCAGTGGAACCCGCAGCCCCTCCGATCAGCATCAATAAAATGATTATAAGTTTGGCATTGGGCGCCCAGGTGTGTACAGTGGCAGTCTGCAGGCCTGTACAGGTCAGGCCGGACACCGCCTGGAACATAGAATACCGAAAAGCCTCTGACCACCAGCCGTAACTGAGGAAGTTCTCTGCTACAAGCAGTCCCCCTCCCAGGGATAGCAGGATCAACAGGCTACGAGACTGCACATCTTTAAAAAAGGCACCCACATTCCCTTTCAGAACCTTGTAATGTACCAGGAATGGAATTGCACCCATTACCATTATCGGTATCAGGGCAAGTTCTATCAGTGAATTATCATAAGACGCAATACTTGAGTCTTTTACTGAAAAGCCGCCTGTGGATATGGTGGTCATGCCGTGGTTTATGGAATCCCACAGGGGCATTCCGGCCACGAGCAGGATTAAAATGGAAAGGATCGTCAACAGGAAATATATCCACCATATCATTCTTACAGTGGTCATGATGCGGGGGAATATCTTTTCTTCACGTCCTTCGGCACGGTACAGGTGGTACATACTGGTGCCGGGCCGGGTTATGATGCTGATTATCAATACGACCACCCCAACTCCGCCGATCCACTGGGTAAGCGACCTCCAGAACTGGATGGTATGGGTAAGTTGTGATGGGGCCGTTATCATAGTGAGCCCTGTGCCCGTCCACCCCGAAGTTGATTCAAATACCGAATTTAAGGGGGACATGCCTTCGATCAGGATAAACGGGATGCTGCCGAAGAGGGGGATTACCAGCCATGCAATGGATGAGATGGCCATAGCATGCGTAAGCTGTATCTCACCATCGATCTTGCCTATGAATTTTAAGACCAGTCCTGCAATGCCAGCCAGGACTGACGTGACCAGCATAGCATAAATGGCTCCATATTCCCTGAATACCAGGGGCACTGCAATGGATACCAGTGCAAGCAGGCTTACTATCAGTAAGAGGCTGCCCACATTCCTTAAAATAATCTTGAAATCATTCCATGACAAAGGCGATCCGCCCTACTTGAAAAGTTCCTCCACCTTTGAAACTATTTCCAATTTGGTGAAGACAATAACCTTATCACGTGGTTGTATCTGAACATTACCGTCTGGTACAATTATGTTACTTTCGCGTACTATTGTGCTGACAATGGCATCTTTTGGGAACTTGACACTTTTCAGTGGCTTTTTTACTATTTTTGAACCTGCCTTGGCAGTCAGTTCAAGCACTTCAGCTTTTTCACCTTCCAGTGTGGCAATGGATTGGATGCCTGTCTTGAGCAGCGTGGTCTTGAGCACCTCGTTGATAGTAGCTTCCCTGGAACTCATGGCCACATCTACACCCACCATTTCGAACAACTGGGTATATTCGGTCCTTTCCACGCGGGCCATGACCTTAATTGCGCCCAACTGCCTGGCAAGCAGGGAGCATAGCAGGTTCTTCTCATCACTGTTGGTAACAGAAACCACTGCATCCATACCAGGGACATTTACTTCTTCCAGTATCTTCATATCAGTGCCATCACCGTTTATGACCATGATATTTGGCAGGGACTCGGCAATCATTTCACACCGCTTCAGGTCCTTCTCAACCAGTGTGATGTTAAAGTCATTTTTCCGAAGCAGCTCAACCAGGTAGAACCCAACAGTGCCGCCTCCTACTATCAGCACTTTTTTGCTCTGGTTGCTGACCTCGAACCATTTCCTTATCTCCTGTATGGCCTCTTCCTTGCCTATCATTACCACCCGATCACCTGAGCGGATGATATCGTCCCCTCCCGGAATGATGATTTCATCATCCCTGAATATGGCTGAGATCATGCTGCATTGAGGAAATTGTATCTTTTTAAGGGGCTTGTTCAACAGTACATTTTCGTCATTTACTTTGAACTCGATCATCTTGACCATTCCTCCCACAAAATCCTGGACATCAACAGCCGAAGGTATCGAGAGTATCTGGTACATTTCATAAGCAAGGGAAAGTTCGGGACATATCATGATATTCATGCCCACTTGTTCTCGCATGGTCACAGGTTCATTTATATAATCAGGATTACTGACCATTGCAATGGTCTTGGTTCCGTTTTCGGTCAGCAGCTTGGCTCCCATACAGGCCACGATATTGAGTTCATCATGATCGGTTACAGCCACCACGAGGTCTGAATTTTCCACTCCCGCTTGTTTCAGGACCTTTATATCAGCACCATTGCCCTGGATAACCTGTACATCAAGACCCAGTACCTGCTCTAAGGCATCTTCATCTTTTTCAATAATGACCACTTCGTGGTCCTGATAGACCGCTTTAGCAAGATGATATCCAACATCACCGGCACCGATGATAATTATATGCAAAATGTTCACCTGAAAATATGTAATTAAAATACGTAATGTAAATATGTAATGTAAATGTATAATGTAAATACGTAATGTAAATGTGTAAAGTAAATGTATAATGTAAATATGTAATGTAGATGTGCAATTTAAATGTCTGAAGTAACTTTTTACATTCTTATAAGAAATCAAGGATGATTATCATATGTTAAAAGCCTATCTATGAATAATGCCACTTATTGAAAATCTTTGAGATTTTGTTGTGCTTTTACATTTTCTGTAAAGTCACTCGATTTTTCATCAACATCAATTCCGAGCTGCCTGAGGGTATTAGCAGCTATCTTCGGACCGATAATATCAGTCAGTGCTTTAAATTCAGCTTTCCTGATAGCTTCGATATCCTTATATCCTGCATTATAGAGCTTCCTTGCCCGCACGCGCCCGATACCCTTTATCTTGATAATGGGCAGCAGTTCCTTAGCTGCACCATAGGATATGCGCTCAACCAGTTCCTGTGCAAACCCTGCATGTTCGCTGCCGAGATAAGAAAATATGCGGGCAGTGGAATGCATAAGCCACTGGGCAGTGTCCGCCTGTGCCCTTATATCACCCGGACCTATATTGAACCTGCTTGTAATATCATCTTCCTTGCTTTCAGATATCCATTCCAGAAGTAACACGGCTGTCTTTACTTCAGACATGAACCACTCATACTCGCTGCTGTGCGGGGGAGGAGGAGCTACAAATTCATCGTTGTGCTGCTGCACATAGTCATCCAGCCAGCCATAATCGTTATTTCTCAGGTACAGAGGCCGCATATTTGGTGTATTGCAGATAAGCTGAAGCATTGTCAGTTCGGTCATGTTCACCTTGCCCAAGAGCCCCTGTCCATCCACAATGGTACTGGCGGACATGGGGTCAATATACAATTTGGTCACCAGTTCACCCAGTTCGGTCGGGTGCAGCCCGTCACTGTCTATTATCAAGTTGTTCGCCACAAGGAACTCTATCACTTCATCGACTACAGCTGAAAGTTTCCAGGTATCCTGCTGGTACCCAAAAAAAGTACGGCCTAAAAAATCCATAAGTTCTTCCCTGCTTTTTACAAGCCCGGTAGATACTATTGAAAGGATGTGGGTACGCAATGCGCTTTCGGTGCCGAGTTTGGAATAGATGTCCTCGGCATCGTTGTTCACATACTGTTCAATAAGTGCCTGTTGTTCTTCATCTGATCTTGATATCAGCACCGACTCACCGTATGGGTCAAGCCCTGGACGGCCTGCCCGCCCTGCCATCTGTTTATATTCCAGCACAGGTATGGGCACCATCCCGTAGTTTGGGTCATACCGCCTGTAACCCCTGATAATAACGCGCCTGGCAGGTAGATTAAGTCCAGCGGCAAGTGTGGGCGTGGATGATAGAACCTTGATAAGATTGTTCCTGAACCCGTCCTCTATAAGTTTTCTCTGCTCTGACAGCAGTCCAGCATGGTGGAATGCCGCCCCACCCCTTACGCATTGTGCCAGCCGCCTTGTGATCTCAGTCTCACCAGTATCCAGGACCTGGTTGGCGAGGCTATCCAGTTTTGCGCTGTATTCATGTCCGGGACTTTCTGAGCTTCCAGGGCTTCCCGGGATCCTTAAGCTCTTACCAAGGGTCTGGCCAAGCCGCCTGGCACTGGCCTCAGCATTCCGGCGGCTGCTTTCAAATACAAGACACTGCCCACCTTCATTAAGGGTATCATAGACCAGGTCAGTCAGTTCATCTTTGTACTTATGCTCCACAGTACGCAGGGAATTTTGGAATTTAATTGCACCACTTAAAAATACTCCCTCCAGCAGGTCGATAGGCCGCCATTTGCTCTCAACCAGTGCAGCATCAAGCCACTGCGCCATCTCCTGTGCATTTCCCACTGTGGCAGAGAGTGCGATTATCTGGACATCCGGGTTCATTTGCATGAGCCGTGCAAGGGTGATCTCAAGGGTCGGGCCCCTGTCAGGTGAATCCAGCAGGTGCACCTCATCTGCCACAATTACTGTAATATCCTTTATCCAGGATGCACCGTTGCGTATCAGTGAATCTGTCTTCTCAGAGGTTGCAACAATAATATCCCTCCTGCCCAGCCATTCGTCCCTGGAATCCAGGTCGCCTGTGGAAACCCCTGCCTGCATGTTAAGTTCCTGGAATTCCCTGAACCGTGCATATTTCTCTGATGCCAATGCCCTGAGGGGCACGATATACAGGCACTTCCCGCCATTGATGATGGATTTCAGCATGGCCATCTCAGCGATCATGGTCTTGCCCGACGCCGTGGGCACGGCTGCTAATATATTTCGCCCTTTAAGCAGTCCGGCTTCAACAGCCTTTTCCTGGGGCGGGTAAAGTTTAGATATGCCGGACTCTGTGTAGAATCCTTTTACAGCATCAGGAATGTCAATGTCAGAGATTTTCATAAATTGTGTAACTTAAAGGTTTAAGTAGATATAAAGACATTTTGCAATTCAGTTCAAGCACTTCATTTTATCATTTAACAAAGGTGGAACCAATGTACTCAGAAAGGATCAACAATCTCCCTCCGTATCTTTTTGCAGCTATAGATGAGGCAAAGGCCAGAGCAATTGAAAAAGGCGTGGATGTGATAGACCTGGGTGTTGGCGACCCGGATATGCCCACACCTGATAATGTTATCCAGGCCCTGTATATATCTGCACAAAACCCAACCAGGCATAAATACCCTTCATATACCGGCATGCTGTCCTTCAGGGAAGTCGCTGCAAAGTGGTACAAGGAACACCTGGGTATTGAACTGGACCCAGTCTCCCAGGTGCTGACAGTGATAGGCTCAAAGGAGGGGATTGCCCATATACCACTGGCATTTATAAACCCCGGAGAGATTGCCCTGATCCCGGACCCCGCATATCCTGTGTATAAAATCGGTACATTGTTTGCTGATGGAAAGCCCTGTATTATGCCTCTGCTTGAAGAAAATGACTTTCTGCCTGACCTTGATGCAATACCCAAAGATGTAGCAAAACTGGCAAAACTAATGTTTTTGAACTACCCGAATAACCCCACGTCGGCCATAGCACCTGACAAGTTCTTTGAAGAGGTAATTGAGTTCGCAAAAGAGAATGAGGTTATCATTGTCCATGACAATGCCTATAGTGAGATGACATTTGACGGTTATAAGGCACCAAGTTTCTTAAAATTTGACGGCGCCATGGACGTGGGTATTGAGCTGCATTCCCTGTCAAAGACCTATAATATGACCGGATGGAGGATAGGGTTCGCTGTGGGTAATGCAGAAATCCTGGACGGTCTGGGCAAGGTCAAGACCAATGTGGATTCCGGGGCCTTTGAGGCGGTACAGGAGGCAGGTATCGCGGCAATGCAGGGTCCCCAGCAGTGTATCAGTGACATGAACAAGATATACACACATAGGCGGGATGCCCTGATGGTGGGATTAAAGGAACTGGGTATTGATGTCAAGCCGCCAAAGGCTACATTCTATATCTGGGCCCCTGTACCTGAGGGTCATGATTCAATGGGCTTATCAAAGATACTGCTGGAAGAAGCAGGTATCGTGGCCACACCAGGCGTGGGTTTCGGTGATTATGGTGAAGGGTATGTGCGTTTTTCCCTGACCCAGTCAGTGGAACGGATAAATGAGGCTGTTGAACGAATGGGACAACTGGAATTATAGAGTAGTATATATAGAGTAGTATATTTTGTGTTTTCCAATGGAAAATTTCATAATGAAGTATGTTAATATCTTAGTTGGTTCAAATGACAATCAAGAATGAAATTTTGGATAGGGTGGATTCAGGAATCACTGGTTACAATGATTTGTTGAACGGTGGCTATTTCAAAAAGACAGTAAATGTGGTTTCCGGGGAATCAGGGACCGGTAAAACTGTATTTGGCTCCCAATTTTTGTATCATGGTGCCCAGAACAATGAAAAATCCCTTTGTGTTATGACTTCCGAATCAGCAGAATCCCTGAAAAAAGAGATGTATTCTTCATTCAAATGGGATTTATGGGAAATGGAGGAAGCTGGTAAGATAACATTTGTTGATATAGCCAACCCTGAACTCAGGTTACAGAAGACTATTGACATGGCACCTATGGAACTTATCATGAGCTTTAAGAAGCTACTTGTCCGTAAGATTGAAGAGGTAAAACCTGACCGGATATTTATTGATGCCATTGAAGCCATGTTACTTGCAATTGATTCTCCTTACAAATTAAAGACACTTGTAGATGACCTGTTCGGTGTGCTAAGAGAATATGATGTTACTTCTATCGTCACCGTAGGTACGACTTTCAATATTGAGTCTGTTGTAGAATACGGTGCAGATTCAGTGACACGCCTTGGTCGAGTGGTTTCAGGTAACAACCTACAGCGTTCCATCTATATAGCAAAACTAAGGGGTTCGAGTACATTAAACGAGATACGTGTACTGAACATATCTAATAATGGTATCAGTATACTGGACCAATCACCCTACGCCTCTACTGTTTAGGATAAGTTGTTAAATCCTGGATTATTACATAATTTGTACACGTATAGGAAAGTATATCCTTTCACGTAGGCTTGGAAAATGCGAACGAAGTGAGCATTTTCCTGACCTGTCGATTGCAATATGCTGTCATAGTAATAGCTTAGTTTTATATATCTACGTGTCAATTAATATAAAAATAATGCAACGGTTCATAATCAGAGGAAATCATGTGAACAACTGTTTTTCTCTTTTTATATAGAGGTGTTAATCTGAGTATTCATAGGAAAAAACCACCAGTAGAAAATGAAGTAATAAGAGTGAGGGTTCCCCGCAAACAGGATAGAGAAATTCTTGGTGTAGTTGAAAGTATGCTTGGTGCTAATAAGATAAGAGTGCGGTGTATGGATGGAGTGGTAAGACTCGGAAGGATTCCGGGAAAGATGAAAAAACGTACGTGGATTCGCGCAGGTGATATCGTTATTGTGGTACCTTGGGATTTCCAGGATGCGAAGTCAGATGTTGTATGGCGATACACCAGACCACAAGTGGACTGGCTGGAAAAAAGAGGATACCTGAAAGGATAATCCATTATGGTCGACCTGGACACTACGTCTTCAAAAAAACTGGAAAGGTTTGACGATAAACTTGATGAGTTCAGGAAGAGGATCAAGGATTCTGAAGATTTTAAGGTCAAGGATGAGGTTTTCGATAGAGCTACACTGATGGCCCTGTATAAGCTTTCATCAAAGGGATACCTGGATGCGCTTGGGGGTACAGTAAGTACAGGGAAAGAGGCCAACATCTTCCATGCAGTAAGAACACAGGATGATGAACTGCAGGAGTTAGCAATCAAAATCTATCGCATAAGTAATAGTAATTTCAGGGCTATGCAGGATTACCTGATAGGTGATGTGAGGTTCAGGAACATAAGACACACCAAACAGGATATTGTACTGGCATGGACCCGTAAGGAATTCAGGAATTTAAGCCGGGCAAAGGAAGCGGGGTTGAATGTACCCATGCCTCTTATAACCAACAGGAACATACTGGTTATGGAGTTTATCGGAGCGGAAAATATTCCCTTCCCGCAACTTCGTGATTTTAACCTTGATACAGAACAGGCATCATTCGTATATGAAGCTGTTGAGGATTTCCTTGTGCGGTTGTACAGGGATGCACAACTGGTACACGGCGACCTGAGTGAATACAATATTCTTGTAGACCCTGATTCCCTGACTCCTGTATTTATTGATATGGGTCAGTCTGTGACACTTGACCACCTGAATTCAGGCGAATTCCTTCGTAGGGATATCGACAATATGGCTAGGTTCTTCTCCAGGTCCAAAGTGGACGTGGATACCAAAGACCTTTATGAAAAGGTAATTCAGTCCGGGCTCGACCATCAGTAATATGTGCTATTAAGTATTTTATGGGGGCTGGTATGATAGATAGCAAAACATCCACTTACATTAAAGTTCCCATGGACAGGGTCGGCGCAATAATTGGACCTGAGGGGAGCATTAAAGATATTATTGAGAAAAAGTCCACTTCAAAACTTGACATTGACAGCCAGACAGGGAGTGTTGAGATCATTAGTCCCGAAGACCCGCTGATGGCAATGAGGGCAGCAGAGGTAATAAAAGCTATAGGGAGGGGTTTTAGTCCTGAGAAGGCCCTGCGCCTGTTTGATGATGATATGCTTATCCTGGAAATTATTGATCTGAGCCACATAGCTAATACGCCCAAGGAAATGAAACGGTTTAAGGGGCGGATAATAGGTAAGAACGGTAAGACAAGGGAAATATTCGAGAACCTGACAGGTAGTAAGATATCGGTTATGGGGAAAACAGTGAGCTTGATGGGGTACCCTGACCAGGTACTGGTAGTACGTACCGGTATCGAGATGCTGCTCAAGGGTTCTCCGCACGGTCCGGTATACTCTTTCCTTGAACAGAAACGAAGGGATTTAAAAGAGAGCAGATGGTAGGTCCATCTGCTTAATCCAATGGTATGAATATCCTTTCCACAGCAACATATTTCATAATCATCAGGGCAGAATTCCCAGGGTAGATTACGATTTTGTCTGAACGATATGCATTTAATATGACCCTGGCAGAATATCCGCCGTAACCGCTGATCAATTTATCACTGTAATGATCTATCCAGGACTTAAGGATCTTAGCCTTGACTTTTGAAGGTGTATCATTCAATTGTACTTCTTCTGGGGGGTAGCCCGTTCCAATGATCCAGCTGCACATCTCATCAACATCTATCCTTTCATTGGTTTCATCATAAATGATATATTCTTCAGTCGATAGTTTTCTGAATGTTTCTATGTCAATTATGATCAGCCTGTCAATTAATACATTATGCTGCTTCTGGACATTCTCATAAAACTGCTTATTATTTGATAATGCCCCAAGTTCGGTTACTTCAATAACATCTGATTGTTTTGTATCCGTGTGATAGATACTGGCAGCATGGGGTACATCCTTATAGACCACCACTATCAGGTATGTGTTATCATCTCTCAAATCATCCATACCAGAAGTCCAGGCATACATGGTGCCTGCAAGGGCCAGTGCGATTACCAGGACAATTACAAGTGCTGTTCGCTTGATCTTTCTAACGAACTTGTTGGGTTTTTTTTCCACTTCTTTTATGATCACTACTTCTTTAGGTGGTGCCTCTTTTGTTTCTTCTTTGATCACAGGGGCCGGTTCGGGTGGTGTTTCAGGCTCTTTTTTAACAGGAATCTCTTCTTTCACTGGTATTTCTGGTACCACTTCAACTTCTTCCTCCGGCTCTTTATCAAAAGCTGCCAACGATTCCTCATCTGAAGCTACTACTGGTTCTTCTTCAAGGGGAATTTCTGTTGATACTTCAATATCTTCCTCTGGCTCTTTATCAGAAACTGTCATCGTTTCCTCATCAGAAGTTGCCACCGGTTTTTCTTCCCCGGAAGTTTCCGGTTCTACTTCAACTTCTTCCTCTGTCTCTTTATCAGAAGCTGCCACCGTTTCCTCATCAGAAGATTCTACCAATTCTTCTTCCAGGGGAGTTTCTGGTGATACTTCAATATCTTCCTCCGGCTCTTTATCAGAAGTTGT
>Ga0255429_1170_pt1 | contig 12758 bp, 11 predicted proteins | sample ANMaggSeSYBR02H9_FD_182636 | JGI IMG/M metagenome (GOLD analysis project Ga0255429, IMG submission 182636) | Sediment cell enrichment communities from methane seep in Santa Monica Basin, California, United Staets - ANME aggregate JGI... | ecosystem: Environmental > Aquatic > Marine > Cold seeps >... | reverse complement strand
GTTGGATTCAAAGCAGACATTTCAAATTTGATTGGCAGACATATTAAATTGATAGAAGAATGCTATCTTTCAGAAGGTGAATTTCATACAAAGTTCAGGCGCGGGGGGGCAAGTATCGACGAGGAAACTGTAAAAGAACTGGAAGGATTCGCTGCCGATGGCCTTATGGACAGGCAGGTATGGGTCACTCCGGGCCTGCCGTTCATGATACCCATTACACTTGGGTTCTTTGTAGCTGTTTTGTATGGCGACATGATATTCGCTCTTACAAAATACTTATTAATGAATTTTTAATTATCTTGACTTTGATAATTTGATATTTTATCCTTCTGAATATTCAATTTATCATCACATGATATTGTAGAGAAAAAACATACTTAAATCCCATCTTTAACCGATTATTGGTCCAATCATTTCCTATTTATCCTGCATTTGACATCCATTTGTTAAATTTTCTAATTATTGAAATCGTTGTACTGTAGGTGCTTTGATCTGGTAACTCAATGCATCCGTCTGAGGTTTCAACTACGTCACCTAGCACTATGTAATGCCCAGATTCCTTTTTCACAACATTACGTTCCTTCTCATGAAGTGTTCGGAGCGAACGTTTGACATTCCTTAAAACGTTAGCTTCTAATTGTTTGGAATTGTTTTCAAAAGTTTGTATCTTTTTAATATCGCCAATTTCCTCAGGTGATAAACCAGCAATTTTGCTTGCTTCGTATAACTTTCGTGATTCTGAATACTCTTTTTTTGTCCTCCATCTATCACCAATTAAGTAACCGATTCTACTTTTCTCATAAAGATAATGACTCGCCAGCAGCGATGCAATTGAGTTCGGATTGGCCTTAAATCCACGCTGATTTAAGAAATATATCGCGTGATACGTGAGAAGATTGTTACTCGGCCCTATCTTAAGACAATCACGGTTGGGCCACTCACAACCATCGAGTTTATTGGAACATTCAGATATCACCACTGTTCCCTTCGGATTAATCGGCCGAAACTGAATGGATTCCCTGATAAGTCCTGATTTATCAGCTTTTATGAAATTTCTACAAAGAGTATTGATTATTGGTTCTGAAAACGCTTCAAAACCTTCAACTCTTATCGACCCTGTCGGAGGGTCACGTTCAAAAAGAAGATCATATGACATTCTTATCATATCTTTCAGTGGCAGGCTTATTTCGGCAATATAATTCAGTTCTGGTATGTCTTGTGCAAATCGGTCATGTCCTTCAGAACTTATCGATATCTTTTCACTGCCCTGAGTATCACTATTATCAGGTCCCCAGTCTTGACCAAGTCGGGTAAGATACTGTGAGCTGTTCACTGCTTGCGTATCTCCAATCAACTGTGGACCAAACTGGTATATTGTTGGAATGACCGGATGGTGTGCTAATATGATTTTGAATGCTTCCGCAATCATGATACTCAACTTCGATAGATGTGTAGGACCCACATTTTTCGTATTCTTGCGGTTCGCCAGAACAAGATGGGGAATATCAAAAGAAGTCTCTATCTGGATTGGAATTTCTTTTTTCCTTATTTCCATTATTTTTACATAAGTGTCCCTATAATCCTTGGAAATCATCCTCTCGTTCACGTATCAGCCCTCCATATTTTTCATCAGCCAACCAGTACTTCGTCCTTCCTACCCTTTTTGTGTGAAGAACATCTCTGCATCCTTTATCACTCATCACCTTTTCGATCAAACTCAGATAATAAGAGACTGTAGAAGGTTTGATCTGAAGTTCATCTGCTAATTCATTTCTGCTCACATACTTTTTTTTATCTGACAGTACAAATAAAACTCTTGAAGATGCATGATTCTTTTCTGATAATGCTAAAATAGCGTAATTCAATGTCTCTTTCATTGCATTTAATTCTATATACGGCTTTTTTGGTTTTACCTTGCTTGTAAATCCGAAATAAGCATCGCATATATTTGATAGCCGTATCAGATCATCATATTCGCTTGATCCACAATACACACCAAATCTCCATAGAGAACGATATTTTTCATCGAGCAGACGTATCTCAGAAGGTATGATCGTGCCCAGTTCGACATAATCGCCTTCATCAGATGCCAGTAGAATTTTGTTATATTCCTTCCATTTAATCGGTGCCGGAAGCCCGATCAGGATGTTTTCTTCAGCAACTCCTGACTCCTCAGAGATTCTTCTGCGTGTTTCATTTAATTCAATATCATCTCTTTCCATTCCCTCAATAGTACCGCGTATACGGGTGGGCGCGTCATCATCAAGCACAAACACCCTTTTGAATAATCTCCGGTGCAGTAATCGCTCAACAAGCGGTTTTGCCCTCTCTGACCCCCTCATTGTCAGCACCAGTTCCAAATCCCCGGATGTAAAAATATCAAATTCATTAATGGTATTATCGCTCAGCGCATACTTGAGTGCCGTGATATACATCTCATCAGCAATCAATGAGGTATGGTGAAGATATACGGCTTTTCGGAGTGTAAATCTGGCATTCAAAATGCTTAAAATTGAATTTATAGTGTCAGGAGAATTATTAAAACCAATTCGCTCTTCATTATCGATATTGATTATTTTAAATGATGAAAATATCCTATCGTCATAATTTCCGTAAGGCAGTCCGGTATAAAAAGAGTCTCTGCGCAGATAATCCAGTGAATCCGCATCGATATAACTATCTATCAAATCACTAAGATACGCTCTGTTCCCGGTCAGGATTTCATAGATCGAGTCCAGATCATCCTTTTTCAAAACATCGCATACGAATGGTGTTTCAATATCCCCTTTGATCTCCAGAACTTTTTCCTTATACGTCCCATCCAGTATATATTTGACAACATCTTCATGCACAGGCATACCCATGTCGCGTAATCGCTCTGTGATATGGACATAAGCAGGCTGAGCGGCATCATGTAGCAGAGCAGCAAGATATAATAATCGTTCATCCTTAGGTGATATCGGTATGCCGGATAATCGCACAATGTTCTGAGCCATCCATCTCGTTCCTATACTGTGTTCAAATCGCGTATGATTTGCGCATGGGTATACAAAATTGACAAATCCGAGTTGCGCCACATGTCTCAGGCGTTGCATCTCATACGTATCAAGAATCGATGCTTCTACATCCGACAGAATGATATCTCCATAGAGTGCATTGCGAATCTTCATACTAACTAATCAACTCTTAATACATATAAACCTATTGTTACACCGGTTATACCGTGTAAAAGTTGTATCGTAGATTTAATGTTTATCTGTGAATCAACAACAAATCCATTTTGGTATAACTTATCAAAACTTTGTTGAAAAATAATCCCTTTACTGGGAATAAATTCATCTTGAAATTGAATATTCCATCAATATGCCAAAACTAATCAACTATTGTAATCCACCCGATAAACAGATGCGTGACTTTTGTGACCGTTTTTCCCTATGGCAACTAATAAACTTTTACAAAATTTCAAATTAATTCTTCTCATATCCACTCATAATGTGCCATGACCTCTGGCTTGAAATCATACAGCATACTCCCCTCCGCATAACCAAAGAACAGGCATCCTCCACATTCTGTTGTTATCTTCCTGCGTTGTTCCAGTGAACTCTCCCACACATTCACCAATCCGTCCCTGATATGCCCCAGATGTTCCGTCTTCAACCTGCAGTTCTCTATCCAGCCATCAGATGTTACATTGAGGATGATATCGCTGGCATGGCATCTGAAATCCATATTCCTGTCCCTTACCATTGTTAAGTACGTCAATGAATTAATGATAGGATAACCCTCCTTTTTCAACCCGATGACCCGGTCCAGCACATTTTCATACTTAACATTATCACGTATTCCAATGATCTCCCAAACAGCAGGGTCAATACCCTCTGATTCATCCAATGGCTCAAAAGATATCCAGACTCCCAGATCCCTTGCCAGGTGTACCAGTGGCACGACATCCTCAAGGTTCTGTCCTGATATGACACAATTGATCAAGATGGGGTTCCTGCGCCCATCCTTTACAGCCTCTATCCCGGCCAGAAGGTCATCAAAATCCATGCCCCTGATATCCTTATAGCTATCTATCCCATCAACTGATACAGACAGGTAATCCACATCATCCAGTTCATGTGCCCGCTGCTTGAGCAACTTACCATTGGTTATCATGGAAGTAATAAATCCAAGGCTGCGTGCATAAGCCATTATCCGGGGCAGGTCCTCCCTAAGCAGAGGTTCCACAGTCCATGCATTATAATACTTGATACCAAACTTCTTTGCCTCATCCAGCAGGCGCAGAATATCCCCGGTCTCCATCTCATCCTTTTCTTCCTTCCAGTACTCGCAAAAATCACAGTGCATGTTGCACCTGGCATTGATGCCATGGGACATTACAATAGGCCGTTTCCTGACACGCAACTGCCAGAGGGCCCTGGATGCAAGAATAGGTGAAAACGTTCTCATGTTAACCAGATCTGATTATAGTATGTATGGTAAGTCCTTGGTTATATCTATCACGATTTAATCCCTTTGCAACCAGATCCCAGGTCCTGCCAGTATTCTGACCTGTGAATTTATAATCAATCATATTATATGTTAGCATATGCCTGCAGCGCTTGAACCACTTGTGGATGAACCATGTCTGGTTGTTGAGAATAACATCAAGGTTCTGGTGGTGGCAGATATCCATCTCGGTATAGAGTGGGACCTGGGCAACAGTGGCATAGTGGTCCCAAGCCAGTCCAACCAAGGGATTGCAAAGATTATGGAATATATTGACGCACTTTCACCCGAAAGGGTCGTACTGCTGGGGGATGTGAAACATAATGTGCCCCGGATATCCTGGCAGGAAAGAGAGGAAGTGCCCCATTTCCTTGAAAGCATAGCAAAAAGGACAGCGGTTGATATAGTCCCTGGCAACCATGATGGAGACATGGAATTCCTGCTCCAGCACATTTTGCCCGGACTTGAAGTTACGCTTCAACCTGCCAGGGGTTTTGTGCTGGACGATGTTGGGTACTTCCACGGCCACACCTGGCCCGACCCTGTTTTACTCTCCTGCGACCACATTGTAATGGCCCATAACCACCCCACCATCAGGTTTACTGACCCACTTGGTTCCAGCAGTGCAGAACCTGCCTGGATACGAACCCGGTTGAACTACAAGATACTGGAAGCACATTTTAAGTCAAAAGCAGGAGACCTGCCATGGTCTGACCCTGAAGTGGTAATCATGCCAGCCTTCTGCCAGCTATGCGGTGGCGTGGCATTCAATGAATCGCTGCACGGCGACCTGCTGGGTCCTGTATTCAACTCAGGAGCAGTGGAACTGGACGTGGCACAGGCATACTTGCTGGACGGTACAAGACTGGGAAAGCTAAGTGACCTGAGAAAACTGGGTATTACGAAAAAGAGACCCGACACGCGGAGTAAACGAACAAGAAGTAAAAGAAGCACAAGTAGTAAAAGAAGCACAAGTAGTAAATGAAGTGCAAGTAGTAAAAGAAGTGCAAGTAGTAAAAGAAGTGCAAGTAGTAAAAGAAGTGCAAGTAGTAAAAGAAGCGCAAGTAGTAAAAGAAGCACAAGTAGTACTAATCGTCACGGTAAGGAATCTCGATCTGCATGAACTCAGTGGCGATACTTACATTATCGAATTCTTTTTTTGCATCTTCCAGCAGCTGGGAGGTATCATCCGAATACCTTGAACTTATGTGTGTCAATACAAGTTGATGCACATTTGCCAGGGATGCCAGGGATGCAGCCTCGCCTGCTGTGGAGTGTTGGGTTTCTTTAGCCCATTCCACCATATCATCGGCAAAAGTACCATCGTGGATCAACAGGTCCGCCTTATTGCTGGCAACAAAAATTCCGCCGCAGGGTCTTGTATCACCTGAATATACGACCTTCCGCCCAGGCCGCGGCTGCCCTACAATATCACTACTTTTTATGATCTTGCCGTTTACCTCTACATCTTCCCCATTGTGCAGGCGCTTGAACAGGGGGCCTGGCGGCACACCAAGTTCTACAGCTTTTTTCTTGTCGAACCGTCCAGGGCGCTCTTTTTCTACAAGTGCATAACCAATGGATGCCACACTGTGTTCGGTCTTTAAGGCTTCGATATAATAGTCACCCCTGTCCACCTTATCCCCTGGATATAATTCGATTGCCTTGATGTTATATTTCAATTTATAGAACCCCATGGCTGTCATCATACTGACAAATTCTTCGACCCAGTGAGGGCCGTATATCTTTAGGGGGTCGGTGCGGCCGTTAAAGTTCATGGTCTGTACAAGGCCGGGTATGCCAAGGATGTGGTCGGCATGAAAATGTGTGATAAAGATCGAGGTCAGGCCGCCCATGCCTGTCCTTGCACGCATCATCTGCTGCTGGGTACCTTCACCGCAATCGAAAAGCATAAGCTCACCCTTCCTGTTCACAAGTACGGCCGGAGGATTGCGCTCAGGTGTGGGAACACTGCCTGCCGTGCCCAGGAATATCACTCGAAGCATCAGGTAGTTTTATGTTATCTTTGTTATTTAAATGGTGACCCATTATTAACAAAATAAAATAATATTAATTAAAATAATAAATATATAATTTTTTAAAAGTAATGTGATACAATATTAGAGATCGTCGGAAAAGCTCGTATTCCCTGGCATTTCAATATATCGGGATTTAAGAGAAATTTATACACCATACCAGTAACACTATACCAGCCGGTCAATGGGGGTCATATCATCCACTTCCATAAGACTGGACATTGCATGGGTATCGACATTAAACCCTTGTTCCTGGGCCACTGCCATGGGATTAGTACCGCCGACAACCACAACCCCGAAATGGTCCCGTTCCACATTCACTCCCAGAACATCAGTATTAGGCTCTCCCACTTCCAGGATACCACCGAAACCCACCGAAACCAGATCATCCAGTGTTTCTTCCACCTTATCCCTTGCATTCATAGTGATCTCCCTGAGGTTGGCCAGTATCTTGCCCGAGCCGATGGTAAGCATATCACTCACCGAAGTTAGGGATTGGGACATCAGTATCTCCATGGGATCGATCGTAGTGCTGTCATACCTGACCAGGTCAGTGAAACGCACGGGATTTCCGTCCTTTACTTCCACCAAACCACCAAATCGTGGCTTTACCGGAATGCCGTGCTTTAAAAGTATGCCATCCACCGTGATACTGCAGACTGTTGCGATGCCGCACTTGCCGCTTGGGATTACAAAATCATTCACTGATTCGCCGGATGACAGGATCTTTGCCATTGAACTGACTGTCAATCCACTGAGCATCACATCACGGAAAATGGGCAGGATATTATCTACATCCTCACTATCTATTAAGGATATGTTAGTCACGATCCTACCTGAACCAGACGATGGATCGAAAGAGACACCATATATCAGGTCCTCGATATTTGAAAGTGTAAATACGATCTGGTTCCCATTCATACTTCTTAATGTTTTTACTGCCATAACTCTCACCGCATGGTCTGATCATATAATAGATATGGTCAGGAATATTGTATGTAACACATTAAAAGGATGCCTATTACCAATACCTTTACCACTTGAACATATCCAGTAGGTCGTTGGGCAAACTATGATACCATAGCTTGAAATAATGAATCGGTCGTAGTTCTCGTCTGGTCTTAACCTGTTTCCACACATAGAACAGTTTGTTGGAGGAATTGCTGTGAACAACTGAAACATTTCTACATTGTGTTCGGTTTATGGAATGTCTTAGATGATTTTTCCATGTATACTTCTTTTGCTATTGATTTATGGTTTTCGGTATTTTTAGGTAAATGGTTTGGAAAGTTGCATATCTATTTTCTGCAGAAATAGGCAAATCATATTTTCAAAACATGTCTTTTATGCATTCACGATATAAATATAATATTCTAGAAATATATATTACCACTATCCGGAAATATTATTTGAAATTTACAAATACCTGTGGAACGTGAGTTGTAAGCACAAGTTTTATATTATTTAAGATTACTTTTTGGAACAATCGTAATATTAAATAATAATAATGGATTTGATGATTATATAAATAATATTTATAACGACTTCGCAATCTACGACGTAATGGCAATCCATGATTTGAACCTTGCTTTGAAATATACCGATTGGATACTCATGGTGAACGGATGCAGGATTTTTGCCCCTGAGGATTCTGCGTTTGTACACATGGTAGAGAATATTCGTTCGACAAGACCGATCAACTCTTCCATAAATCGATGTGTCCACGATATCTGTGCAATGTAGAAATGATATGATAAAGATGAACTCTATTGTAAAAAAAATATTACTATTTATATCAATCACACTGCTTGTGATACTCGCGATAGTTGCGGCAGCGGAAGATACAGACGTTTATGTCAGAGTCAACGCACCTGAGTTTGTGTCCGGTACATTTGAGGTCACGATTGATATTGAGAACGTAGCTGATCTGGATTCCGGGCAGTTCGATCTTTCCTTCGATTCAAGCGTTGTGAATATTGAAGAGGTGGAGGCAGGAAGTATAGATAATACAGAAGTGCCTGTAGATATGTGGCGTTTCATGGATAATGATAGGATTAGGGTGATTTTTAATCTTCCCGGTGCAGATGGAGTAAGTGGTTCGGGATATCTGACAAAGATCGTTTTCGAAGTTGTTAGTAACCCCGGAGATACCACTATCATGGACTTGTCTGACACATTTGAACGAGTGCTCGTTGATATGGATTCAAATTTGATAACTACAAACTGGTTCAACGATAACGTGACAGTTGGTACTTCAACGTCTGCATCAACATCTGCCGCCACACCAATGGCTGATACAACACCATCACCAACGCCAGTTGCAAATTCTGTAAAGACCACACCGCTTGATTCCACACCCGGATCGGCCACATCGTACACACCTGCAGTGCAAGATACGCCAGATACAGCAGTACCGACCGAGACATCAGAAAGAGATGACCCGGATGGACTGGATACGCTAACAACACACAATTTAATTGCAATCTACTCATTAATCGGATTATTAGCTTTTATCTATACACTAACTATACTAAAGTGATGATACTATGTATGCACAGAATAAAAACCTGAAACTAAATATTATTGCAATACTGGTTTTATTAATAGTATTTACAACCAATGCAACTGCAGTGACAGTCAGCGTCGATGCTCCCGAATATGAGTCTGGTAGCAGATTTGATATTACAATCGAGATCGATGATGTCGATGATCTGGATTCCGGACAGTTTGATATATCATTCGATTCAAGCGTTGTAAACGTGACCGATCTCAATAATGATATAGAGAATGGGGAGATAGGGAGCACAGCAGTGCCAATAGATCTATGTTATTTCATAGGTGCAAACTCGATCAGACTGCTCTTCAATGTTCCCGGGGTCACTGGTGTTAGCGGATCCGGGACTGTTGCAACGATCAGATTTGAAGTGGTGGGAGAAAACGGAGATATCATTTTCCTGAATCTCTCTAATGGAGTACTTGTCGATACGAAATCAGATAAAATACCTGCAAATTGGGTTAATGACAAAGTGACCATTGGCGACTCACCAAATGGGACACTGACGACGTACACCACTACAGTATATGTGAAAAACATCGATGATGACAAATTGGATATTCATCTCCTGGTTGATGGAAATGATGAGGGTTTTGAGAGTATCTCATCTGGTAAGACCAAAGAATATGATGATTACGGTCTGGAAGAGGGGACACACACATTCACAATCAGGTGGTTCGATCCTGACACAAATGAATGGTATGAGAAGACCAAAGAACACACCATAACAGATGTAACAACCATTATACTCCTAACCGATGAGCATGCCGAAGATGAAAATAAGATCAGTTCACATGTTTTTATAAATAATCTCGACGATGATAAACTTGAAGTCTATCTCTATATCGATGAGAATTATAAGAAGTACTTGAGCATCTCTTCCGGAAATACCGGTGATTATGGTGAAAACGAGTTCGAAAATGATGAAAATTCATTACATTCGTTTAAGATTGAATGGTTCGATCCTGATACCAAAGAAAATTATGAAAAGATTACCAGAAGTCATATAACAAGTCAAGAGGCCGTGACTCTATATGTCGATAAGCACACAGAAGTGGATATAATTCCTGTACATGAAGAGGATCCAAAACCGGTTTCGACTTCTTCTACGCTGGCATTATCCTCGACTCAATCAACCGATGGTACACCTTCATCTCCCGCAACAGCAGGAGGAAGTGGAATGATAACAGATACTACGACTCAATCAACCAAAGGTACACCTTCAAGCCAGATACAGGTGGAAGATTCTACTGAAAATAACGGTCTGGAACATCATATTATAACTACTTATACGCTGATTGGATTTATTGCTTTTATGTTTGCACTGATACGAATTAGAAGTGTTTGATGTCTATGAAGATACTTCTATTTTTTTTATTGATCATCTTGTGCATTAACATTGCCTGCGCATACAGCGAGGATGATCTGGAATGGGCATGCGGTAACTCAAAGGAACTTTATCTTGGTGAAACGATCTCAAACGGAAATTATACCGTGGAGGCTTATAATTTCCCTAAATCTAACCAAAATGAAATCCGGTTCGTTGGGATAAAATTGTATGAAAACGGCATTCTGGTCGCAGATCAAATACTTGTTGAGGACGATAACTACATCTATGACGATGAGATCAGGATGACCGCCCTCGAATTCTCAATACCGGTTCAGGATTGGACAACGGATCTGCCAAAAGAGCAATGGGCGAAGATCAAGATGGAACAACGGGGTATGCCGCGTTTTGATGTGCAATTTGAGACCGATAAGGATGATTACCCTGCATACTCATCATATATTGAAGTAGATCTCACCATTCAAAATACCGGGGATGCTAAGGCACATAATATGGACATCTATGTGGATACAGACGGTCTCGAAATGATCAGTGGAAAGGCATATTATCATTACAATGAACTCGAAAAAGGGGAACTTGTGGATGGTAAAAAGGACACTACAGTGTTTGATCCGATCACACTGCAATTTAGTGCACCTTCTGTGGTAGCAGATACTGCATTCAATATAGCAGTAAACATCGAGTATTATGACCTGAAAGGTATGAAATATTCATATTCCGAATCGTATCCAGTGAAAGTACTGGGCATGTTCAGGATCACAAAATCAATAAATGATAATATTTACATTAATGAGATTGCTACAGTCACGATATCGTTAAGAAATGATGGTGCATATCCCATCAACACAATTAAGATAAGCGATACCCTGCCTCCAGACTTTGAGTTGAATAATGATTCACCTCTGGAATGGGAATTGAATCTCAAGCCTGGTGAGTGCAGGAGTTTTACATACTTATTAAAACCGCTACAGCCAAATGAAGAGGGATATGTTATCCCGGCTGCAATTGTGCAATGGACCGAAGATGGTAAGATTTCTTCTGCGCGGTCGAATTCCCCGTGTATTACTGTGTATGGTCCGAAGATAGAGTTATCAAAAACAGTAAACCCGGATACTATTAACGTGGATGGAATTGTGACCGTCACTATCGAGGTGAAAAATACCGGGAATGTACTGGCGAGTATTGATGTAACCGATTACCTCCCAGAGAATGCTGTGCTGACAGATGGTGTGCCAGGCACGGAGATGGTTTTGAGGCGGGGTGAAAGTCAGACATTCGGTTATAGCATGAAAATGAACAGAACTGGTTCTGTCGAACTGCCGCCCGCTGTTGTGCACTTTGCAGATACTCAGGGTTACGATGGAACCGTCGTTTCAGAAACAATATCGATCAAGGTGAATCCGGTAGTAACCCCACATGCTACACAAACAATCGATACTTTAGATCAAGCAACAACCACCGCGGCTGCCACGAATTCTGCTGCCAAAACAAATGAAAAAGCGGGTGCAGGATTGGTTTGTATGCTGGTCGGCTTCTTCGCGGCTGTATTTGTAATTATGAGGGATAGACGGGCGTAAGATTCTTTTTACTAATTGCGTAAGCGATCATCAATGCTATTCCAGCCGCGATTGTTAATAAACTTGAAATACATAATCCACTCATCAATTCTGGCTCTACCAAGCACGATCCTATCAGAAGCGCTACTCCCAATAGTAAGAAAAAAATTCCGGTAATTAATTTATGTTCAGGTTTTTCCTGCTTTTCCTGTGGCTTCCACAGTCCACGGTCTACCAGGTCGATCTTCTTTTTATGTTCTAAAAAAGCAACGAATGCGTAGCATGCAATCCCCGCGATTATTATCAAAACCCAGTCAGACATAATATAACAATGGTAAAAGACTTATTTATAGTTAATTATTTCATAATATTTCATACGATAATTTTATAAACGATATAATTTATGATAAGATATTATGATTTCAAGAATAATATGTACAATTGGTATAATTTGGATGATAGTCCTGATACCGGCAACATCAGCAGTAGCATACCAAACAAATGTCAATGTCAATGCTCCAGAAATGGTGGACGGCAATTTCGATGTTATGATGGAAGTCGAAAATGTTGTCGATCTCGATTCAGGGCAGTTCGATCTATATTTTGATCCGTCTGCTGTGAATGTCACAGGCATCGATGATGGAAATATCGATGGAACCACCATACCCATAGCTGACTGGGAAGTTAGCGAAAACAAAATAAGAGTGCTCTTCAATCTTCCCGGCATTGATGGTGTGTCCGGATCCGGATTGCTTGCAACGATACATTTTGAG
>Ga0255429_1182_pt1 | contig 12767 bp, 11 predicted proteins | sample ANMaggSeSYBR02H9_FD_182636 | JGI IMG/M metagenome (GOLD analysis project Ga0255429, IMG submission 182636) | Sediment cell enrichment communities from methane seep in Santa Monica Basin, California, United Staets - ANME aggregate JGI... | ecosystem: Environmental > Aquatic > Marine > Cold seeps >... | reverse complement strand
CAAGGAGAAAGACCGCCAGCCCGATGCATAACAGCAACCAGTTTGAAGTAATAAAGAATTTGTTAAGATTGATGAGCATAGCCCATCCGGTTATAAGCAGCATAAATACCATGGGGATTATGGTATATATAATTTGAACCTTTTTACGGGCAAGATACACAGTAATTACTAAAAGTGCCAGCCCTGCCAGCAGTTGATTAACCGATCCAAACAGGGGCCATAGAATAAGGGCTCCCTTGCCGCTGCCGTTATAGAAAGCAAGGGCAAGTGCGGTTCCAACCGCTATAATAGTGGCCGGATGTTTTCTTGCAAAAACCGGCATTTTCCAGGCCGTGCTTAATTCAGAAATTATGTAGCGCTGTAATCTGGTGGCTGTATCAAGGGTGGTAGCGGCAAAAGAAACTACGAACACACCCATTATTGTAATTGTCAAATCGTATGGAATACCGATTTTTTCAATCATATTAGCTGAGCCCGTTACAAATGCACCTATCTTTGATCCGAGCCCGGATGCGGAAGCCCAGCTCGAGTAATGATGAGCAAAGGCTGCGGCTCCGACAAATGTTTCGCCTTCCTTGCTAAAGCCTATGGCTAATCCCGCTCCACATGCAATTAGAACAAAAACGGCAAGCATCCCCTCCATAAGCATTCCGCCAAAGCCAATAGAAAGCGAGTTGGTTTCATTTTCACATTGTTTTGATGAAGTGCCTGACGAGACTAAAGAATGGAAGCCTGATATGGCGCCGCATGCAACTACGACAAAAATCATGGGCAGAACAGGCGGCGCTCCCTGAGGCGTGAGATTAACAGCAGGTGCCACAATAGTCGGTTTTGTAATAATAATGCCGATAACCAGCAAACCCATTGCAATGATTAACTGGTGGGAGTTAATGTAATCCCTGGGTTGCAGCAGGGTCTGAACGGGCAATATGGATGCAATATATGCATAAATAAGCAGCACAACCACCCACAATGCTACCGGACTCAGGCCGAAGATGGCCGGCATCTTAAAAGGGAAATGAGTGCCTATTATCATGGTAAGATACATCAGCGTGACGGCGATGATGCTCATTGGAAGCGGCGGAGCGCCTTTTTTGTAAATCATGTGTCCAAGCCAGACGGCAATGGGGATCTGGAGCCAGACAGGAATTACAGCCTGGGGATAGATGTTGAAAACGACGGCTATGACCACTCCAAAAATGGCTACAACTATTAAAAGCTCCAAGAAGATTATGAGTAAAAAAAGAGTGCGCACTCTTTGATTGATAACATCTGAAGCAAGATCGCCGATACTTCGGCCTTGATTGCGCAGGGAGATTACCAGTGCTCCAAAGTCATGCACGGCTCCCATTAAAATAGAACCTAAAAGTATCCATATCAATGCAGGAACCCAGCCCCAGATAATAGCAATTGCGGGGCCCACGATCGGGCCCGTACCTGAAATGGAGGTAAAATGATGTCCGAACAGAATTTGTTTTTTGGAGGGAACAAAATCAACATTATCCTGAAATTCCCTGCTGGGGCAGATGGCTTCAGGGTTCAGTTTGAAGATCTTTCGTCCCAGAAACTTGCCGTAAGTGTGATAGGCAATTATATACAAAGCCGCCACGCCGGCAGCCAAAAAAAGTGAGTTCATAAGTTTTTTTTGTAATGGTTCACGGTTTTTTAAAATTAATTTTGTAATGATTGAAGCATGGCAACTACTCAGGCGTTTAGGCTGAAGGCTATAGGCTGAAGGCTGAAGGCTGAAGGAAACAGATAATTTCTGAACGTTATTTTCTATGTTTAGGACAAAATTTCTGGCCGCTTTAATAACATATTGGCTTTTGGGAGTCTTTTCCCTAAAAGCCTTCTACCTTCAGTCTATTAACCTGAGTAGTTACTTTATGTTTTGATCAACTGTTAACCGTTACTATGTCGCTTGACTGTCATGGAGTTTTTGAGAATATTTTTATTCTTTTGTTCAAAGGATGTACAGAGACACCATATCCGGCATCTTGGGCCATTTTTCTAATGCTGTATGAAGAATCAGCAGAATCAAGAGGATAAGGTCTTATATCGTCTTCGCTTTCAACAATATTGAATTGAATTTCTTCATCTGTAAGAATTATTACAGGTTCATTGCTGTTATTTAGCTGGTCATATAAGTTTTTCCAATTTCCGGATATATTCATTAATAACTCCTTAAATTTTAATCTCTGTTTTAAAAAATTTTTGATATCAAAGTTCTATAAAAACTTAAACCTAAATTTTGTCCGACATAAAAACTCATGCTCTATGGGTATGGTCAAACTGGTATTTGATAGCATAAAGAGTGCTCCATCAGTTGAACGACATGGATAAAAGGAGCCAAGGCGAATGACAAAAAGGTTAGAATATATCTATCTGAAGAGACATAACATCAAGCGAAACCGGAATTAAAATTTCTTTAACATAAAATAAAACATTCACCGTCAATGGGTCCCATCCTGGAGATGTGTCAATAATAATATAATCATATTGAGTTTCCAGAGGGGTAAGTGCGTCTGCCAATGTCATTTCTCCACCAAAATCTTTTCGGTCTATCAGACGCTTTATTCCGGCAAGAGATTTTCCACCTGCCAAAAGCCACAAGTTTTTTCTGGCTTCAACGATTGCTTCTTCAGGACTTAATTCATTCGTCAATAATTCAGTCAGCCCTGCTTTTGCGTTAATCCCCAGCATATAGCTGTCCTGTCCCTGAGTATCGGTGTCCACAAGCAGGACTTTATATCCGGCAAGCGCAAGCCCGGCGCTAAGATTTACCGCTGTTGTTGTTTTCGCCACCCCACCTTTGCTGATCGACACACTGATCGATCTGGCGGCACGATTTCCTTTAGGCATCGGCTTTTTAATTTTTTCATGGACTTTATCAGTAAATTGTATAGGAAACCGATGTGCACATGCTTTACAGCGGGCAATTATTTTTTCATTTCGAGGAATTCGATTTTTATCAATATTGTGTTTTTTCTTACACTTAGGACAAATAATTGTAATCACAAAGACTCCTCTTTATATAATTTTCTTGGGTTAAACCTAAATTTAGCGATTTTTTACTCAACCTGCACCGATCTCTTGCGCATGCGGACTTGCGAAAAATCTCGCCATATCCATTGGTATGCCTACACTTTTCGCAAACCTTGCTGCATCAAGATTTTGGCACATTTCTTTGCAAAAAATCGCTCAACTTAGATTAAAAGAATCTCTCTATTTACAACTCGTCAATTTTACTCCGAATTTTGAAAATGTATTAGATACAATTATTTTTTTTGACTTTCTCTTAAAATATCTTTCACCAAAGAACTCTTTTGTCCTTTTGTTTCCAGTTCGTTAAATATTGAGTTCAACGCCAGTTCCACAATCCTTGACATAGAAACCCGAGATTTTAATTCTTTAGGTACCATTACTTTGATTTTTGCCTTTGCTTCGCCAAGCTCAACAGAAATCTTTTCAGGAATATAATATGTAACTTTTTTTTTGGCAGGCGTTTTTTCTTTTCTCTTTTGTTTTGGTGCCCTGACACTTTTTTTTGTTGAGGCTTCAGTAGATGGTTGGCCTCTACGGTATAATAGTTCTGTCAAATCTTCCACGCCAGGGATAGAGTCTTCCTCTGATTCCTTCAGAAGATCATCAAAAATATCCTTCTTCTTATTTTTTTCCATTATACCGATCTCCTCGCCGGATCGATCAATAAACTGATCTGGTATTAAAATTATGAAAATAATTTTGCACGATTGATTTTAATGTATTCACTGATTATACGTTCACTTTCCCTATCCTGATCAATAAATTTTATACCGCAACGATAGTTACCATGCTCGTAGGGAGAAATATATACTACCTCGCCATGCAGCTTAAAAATCCTTCCCTGAACGGTCAGCTTTATTGAGTTTAGTTCTTTGCCAACAGAAAAAATTTCAGACCCGGGCAAGTGAATTCCTATTCCTTCACTCAAAATATCAATAATATCATATTGTTGATCATTAATTTTCACTTTTACTTCATCCGGGTTGGTTGCCGGTAAGCGAAATATTTGCGTACAATTTCCTTTAACTCCAAATTATTATCCAGAGGAACATAAACAGTCTTGTTTAAATATTCTTCTATATCCTCGACTTCAAATTCAATACCGTCGCTGTTTTTACTGTTCATATGAAAATCCTTTGGTCTTTTTTAAAAACAATTTTGACTGTATCTATTGAAACAAATGAAGCTTCTATGAGTAAATTGAATGGAATCAAAAAGTACATATTTGATGTTTTTTACCCTTTAGCTTTTGATAAATAAGATGGGCGCAAAACGAATTATTTTATTTATATACTATTTTAAGACCTTATGTCAACTCTTAGAAATGAAGCATATTTTCAAAGCATTTATTGGCAAACAAAAAACTTTGCTCAACCAGTCATAATTAGTGCCTGAATGGTAAGTCAGAGAAGTACGGGTATGGCAATGGCGTATGTTAAGCCGGTTATCAATAGTATGCCGATAATATTCAGCCACAATCCTGCTCGGCACATTTGAGGGATAGTAACGTAGTCTGCACCAAATACAATGGCATTGGGCGGGGTTGCCACCGGAAGCATGAAGGCACAGCTCGCAGAAATTGCGGCGGGTACGATTAAATGAAGTGGATGAAAGCCCATTCCAGAAGCAATAGCAGCCAGTACCGGTATTAATGTGGCAGTGGTTGCGGTGTTGCTTGAGAGTTCTGTAAGAAAAACAATTATGGCGCTAACCGACATTACAATAAATATTGAATGCATGCCGGAGAACCCGTGAACTTGATTTCCGATAAGTTCACCAACTCCGTTTGCCTTTATTGATGCTGCTAAACTCAGACCTCCACCAAATAGTATTAACAGGCCCCAGGGCAGTTTGACGGCTGTTTCCCAGTTCATTGCAAAAACCTGTTTTTTGATGTCAACAGGGATAACAAATAATGCAAGCGCTGCGACAATTGCTGTACCGGTATCAGTCATACCTGAAAATATCCTTAATCCATTCCATTCTATTTTTGCCAGAAGCGGACGGAATATCCATAATGACGCAGCCATAATAAAAACAATAAAGGTAATCCATTCTCCACGAGTCATAGGCCCAAGCTTTTGATATGCGCTTTTTGCAAATGCAGCGCCGCCTTTAATAGGTATATTCTGAATTGGATACAATACTCGCGTCATAAGCAGCCATACTATTGGAATAAATACGACCACCAGCGGCAACCCGATACTCATCCATTTTACAAAGCTGATCTCAATACCCAGATTATTTTTAATGTATGAAGCCATAAAAAGGTTCGGAGGTGTGCCGATAAGGGTGCCGATGCCGCCGATAGAAGCTGAATAAGCAATTCCCAGCATCAGGCATATTGAGAAGTTCTTTTTGCTATCATTTTCAGATGTGTGGTTTGTTTCTACTGATGACTTGTTATCTTTTGATAAGACCAGGTCTATTACACTCAAGCCTATTGGAAGCATCATAACTGCGGTGGCTGTGTTTGAGATCCACATGCTGAGAACGGCTGTTATGCCCATGAATCCGGCAACTATGTTGTTTGGTCTGGCGGGCTACCAACATAAAGCGGGACACTTTCCGCCATTTTGTCCCTATAGCAATTCCGCAATCAAGAGTAGAGGCGGGTTTCAAACCCGCCCCTACTGGCTGGCGGGCTGTCCCGCCTTACGTTGGTAGCCGTCTGGTGCCGACCAATCTCAATACAAAAAAAGAAATGCGTTTATGAAGCTTCCATCTCTGCATTGAGAGAGCAAGAATGAAGCCGCCCATAAATAAGAAGATCAGTTCATGTCCGTAAGGAGCGCACGCTTGTTTAATAGAGGCCGCGCCTGTAGCCGGCAGCAATGCTATGGGAAGAAGAGAGGTGGCGTAAACAGGAATTGCCTCTGTCTTCCACCACATGGCCATCCAGACTCCGGTGGCGGCAGTTACTTTTCCTGCATCTAAACCATTTCTTTTAAACGCATTGCATTATGAGCAGCATATCCCTTGTGGTCGTTATCAAAATAAATATAGACAGCAGCCAAACTTTTCTTCCATGTATTTATACGATCTTTCCATTTATGAAGGGTTTTTCTATCATAACATCCCTGATATGCGTTTTTGGATGGACCGTGAAGACGAATATAGGTGAAATCAGCCGTGATCTCAGGCGTTGATTCAAAGCCTTTGAGATCATAAATGCACAAAGCGGCATTGTGTTTTGCAAGAAGTTTGTAAACTTCAGAACAGAGCCACGATTTATCCCGGAACTCAAAGGAATATTTGGATTCTTTTGGGAGTTGGTTTAAAAACACTTCAAGACGTTCTATGTTATACTTCCATTTGGGTGGCAATTGGAAAATAATAGGGCCGAGTTTCCGCCCAAGAGGTTTTACAGCGTCAAAGAAATATTTGACAGGCTCGGCTGGATCGCTGAGCTTTTTCATGTGTGTAATAAAGCGGCTTCCCTTTACCGCAAAAAGAAAATCGTCCGGTGTATGCCGGTGCCAGGCTTTAACGGTATTTTTTTCCGGCAGGCGATAAAAAGTGTTATTAATTTCGACTGTATCAAAGTGTGTAAGGTAAAATGGCAGCATTTCAGAATCTTGAATTTTAAGCGGATAAAAGGGGCCTTTCCAGTGTTTGTAATACCAGCCCGAAGTTCCTATTCTTATTTCCATTACAGCCTTTCTTTTATTATGACATCAACACATGATCGGTCTGCAAGGGTGGAGAGGTCTCCCAAATCAGTGATATCGCCGGCTGCAATTTTGCGAAGTATTCGCCGCATAATTTTACCGCTTCTTGTTTTGGGGAGTGTATTCGTGAACTGAATCTTGTCAGGCGTTGCTATTGGACCAATATCTTTTCGAACTTGATCAATCAGTTTCTTTTTCAACTCCTCTGATTCTTCAACCCCGCTTTTTAAAGAAACAAAGGCATATATCCCATCCCCTTTTACATCATGGGGATAGCTTACAATAGCTGCTTCCGCTACGTTGGAGTTAGCGACAATCGCACTTTCAATTTCTGCTGTACCCAGGCGATGACCGGAGACATTAATGACATCATCTACGCGTCCCATTAACCAGTAATAGCCATCCTTGTCTTTTTTTGCTCCATCGCCGGTGAAGTACATGCCCGGGAATTGGCTGAAATATGTGTTCTTGAATCGCTGTGGTTCACCATAAACGCCCTGCATCATGCCGGGCCAGGGTTTAGTTATGACCAGATAGCCGTCCTCGTTAAGACGAGCTTTTTTGCCGGTATCTTTAATGATTAGCGGGACTATACCGGGAAAAGGAACTCCGGCCGATGCTGGTTTCGCGGGTATTGCGCCAGGTATAGGGGCTATTAGTATTCCACCGGTCTCAGTCTGCCACCATGTATCAACTACAGGGCATTTCCCTTGACCTATGTTTTTATGATACCAGTGCCAGGCTTCAGGGTTAATGACTTCGCCAACACTTCCAAGTAGTCTTAAGCTGCTGAGATCATAACGCCTGGGCCATTTTTCACCATATTTGGTCAACAAACGGATAACTGTTGGGGCAGTGTAAAAAACAGAGACCTTAAATTTTTCTACAATCTCCCAGTACTTGCCGGGATCGGGATAGGTGGGAACCCCCTCGAACATTATTGATGTGGCGCCGGCTGAAAGAGGGCCGTAAACAATATAGCTGTGTCCGGTAATCCATCCTATATCTGCTGTACACCAGAAGGTGTCTTCATCTTTTGCATCAAATACCCATTTAAAAGTCTGATTGGCGTAGAGAAGATATCCTCCGGTCGAGTGTAGCACTCCCTTTGGTTTGCCTGTTGAGCCGCTGGTATAAAGAATAAAAAGCGGATCAGTGGCGTCCATAACGGCCGGTTTGCAGGAGTTTTTTATATCCGGGGCGTTTATTTCTTCGTGCCACCATGAATCACGTTTCTTTTTAAACGTTATTTCTGTATTGGTTCGGCGTACTATAATACACTTTTTAACCTCGGGACAATTTTTAAGGGCTTTGTCAGCGTTTTGTTTTATAGGTATGATTTTTCCACCGCGGAATGCGCCGTCTGCCGTGATCAGCATTGAGGCACTGCAATCTTTTATTCTGTTCATCAAAGATTCAGCACTGAAACCTCCGAAGACAACACTGTGAATAGCTCCTATACGGCCACAGGCGAGCATTGCAATTGCAAGTTCCGGAATCATTGGAAGATACATAGTAACTCTGTCTCCCTTTTTGATCCCATTTTTTCTTAATACATTTGCAAATCTGGAAACCTCTGTATGAAGCATCTGATAGGTATAGATTTTACTTTCATCCGAATTCTCACCTATCCAAATCAAGGCAGCCTTGTTTTTTCTCCATGAACAGAGATGTCGATCAAGGCAGTTATAGGACACATTAATTTTTCCACCTTCGAACCACTTCACGTATGCTTCGGTAAAATCATACTCAAGCACGTTTTCCCATTTTTTAAACCAGTGCAGATCCCTGGCTCTTTCTGCCCAGAAATCCTGCGGATCATTAATTGAGTGTTTGTAAATTTCTTTATATTGCCTGAAGCTTTTAATTGCCGCCTTTTTCTGGAACTCCCTGGATGGAAAGTACTTTTTGCCGCCCTTCATATTCACCTCCGGTTAATTATGGCTTAATTGCCAGTATGGGAAATATGTTTGATACAATATATTTATATACTTTCTTGATCTCTTTTTTTGTCTTTTTCCTTATATTATTCGGTAGAAATGAGGGCCGGTCCAGTAGAGAAGAGAGCCCGTCTCCCCAGAACATTCCTCCAAAAGTTGCGGCATCTTCTTCTTTTGGTTCTAAATCATTCATAGCAGCCCAGGCTAAGGTCCATGAGCGCTCTATATTGTCAAGCGAATATCCGCCGCAACCAAGCGCAAGCAATTTTGCAGATGCCTGTTTAATTTTTTTCACAGCTTTAATAAAGGCATTGTTGGTTAGTTGAAGATGGGTTAAAGGATCTGAAGAAATAATATCAACGCCTAAAATGGCAAATGTAATATCTGCTTTAAATGCACGCGCAACAGGTGGGAATACCCTTTCAAAAGCCCAGAGGAATTCTTCATCTCCTGTATTTTCAGGTAGAGGAAAATTAATATTATACCCTTTTCCTTTTCCCTTGCCGATTTCGTTTTCAAACCCTGTTTTCCACGGAAAAAGAGTTTTGCCGCTTTCGTGAAAGGATATTTTCATAACATCAGGATTGCTGTAGAAAGTTTCCTGTACCATATCCGCATGGTGAGCGTCGATATCAATATAGAGTATGCGTTTGCCTGTTTTTAAGAGTTTATTAATGGCTATGTTAATATCATTTATATAACAGAATCCCGAAGCAAAATCAGGTCCTGCGTGGTGAAAACCCCCTGTTGGACTGAATACAATGTCTTTTTTATTTTGAACAAGCAGGTTTGCTCCGGTAATGGTGGCCCCTGCAGCCAGATTGTGATATTTGAAAACACCCTTTACAACCGGGCATTCAAGGGTCCCAAGACCGTATCTAAGCATTGATTCATCAAAAATGCCTTTGTCAGCTTTTTTTAGAAAATTAATATATTCCTTTGTATGATATAAATACAGATCTTTTATTGAAGCCGGTTTCGGCTGAATAACCTCTATCCCGTCATGGTCAAACAGGTTAAGTTCCTTGCATTTGCTGTATGTAACATCTGATCTTTCTGTAAGCCATGGATATTCATTACTTACCTTAAATTTTGAAAATTCATCGCTGTGTATGAAGGCTGATTTCATTTTATCGTTTTAGTTTAAGTACCATTTCACGTTCCGGCCCAATTGTTCCAGTAAATTTGAATCCTAATTTTTTAAATACCTTGATGCCCAGCATACTGTGACATGTTACAGCTACCCAGATTTGTTTACAACCTAACTCCTTGCATATTTTTTTAATAATCATTGTTTGACTGGTTCCGATTCCCCGATTTCTGAAATCCTGATCAAGAAAAATCATATACTCTGGAGAAGATTTATTGCGAAATATATCGATTGCACTATGGCCTATAATCTTATTTTGATAAATAGCTATTGTATTGAAAAATGACTTTACTATACAGTCTATCCAGTTATGCCTTAATTTTTTATCAAAATGAGGAAGCCCCATTGCTATTCCTTTGGGCTCAAATTTATCATACATATCTTTAAGACGCTGGTAATCCTCGGCCTGATATGCCCTGATGGTTATGGCAACCCCAAGCTTGTCCTTTATTCCAAAGGATATTTTTAAAAAGTTGTGTTTATTTGTTCTGTCAGGCAAGCACATAGGATGCAATATGGAATTAAGGGTGCGAACTTGAGTTTAATATTTAAAATTTATATACCTAAATTGAGCGATTTTTTACTCGATCTGCGCCGATCTCTTGCGCATAAAGGCTTCGCAAAAATCCTCGACATATCCGTGGGTACGCCTGCGGTTTTTGCAAATCCTTATGCATCAAGATTTCAGCACATATCTTCGCAAAAAATAGCTCAACTTAGGTATATATAAATTTAATATGTTGTGTGCCGGGCAAGGCCCGGCTGCTAAATGGTTCTATCTGAAACAATGACACATATTTCAGGTAAAGTCCAGACCCAGCCTGATGGAGGCGAAGGGTAGCCAATGGCAAGGGTGTTAGCCGCAAGGCGCATCTGAAGGAGGCCGGAGGCAAAAGCGTGGGTCGACGTACAGGTATGCCCCGTATCGAAAGATAGAGGGCAGGCAGATGAGGCGGGGAGAATCCGGGACGAGTCCGCAACACAGGACAAAGTCCTCTATCCATCATGGAAATCTCCGTATATCTGACGATCGTGCGCTGAAAGTAGCCGAGGTTCACCCCGGGAGGCCCGCTGCATCTCGTTATGACATCTGTCTGAAATCACCGGAACAGGGAAGGCCGGTATACTGAATATCCCCGGCGTTGGTGGAAGACCGTGTCCCGACCACCAGCGAGCCAAACTCCGTGAGGAGAGGAAACCACAAATCCAAAGGATACGGCGGCAGTTGAAATATCGAGTGAGCAAACCGCAAGGGGCGCTTATCGTGTAGTGGGAGTCAGCAGAGGGCGGTAAGCCAGGGAAACGAGCCGCGTGAATAGAAAAAAAAACGCGGAGGACTCACCCAGGTGAAGGCCCGAACGGTGCCACCTGCCGAATGGCAGGGGTAAATGAGAGTGGTTAGTAGGAGGTATTTCTAATGTGCTAATTGAGGCACATTGCGTAGTATTATCCAAAAGCCCGACAGGACAGATTCAACTTACGGATTAAATTCTTAAGTGGGACGAACAGGGAATGTGGTTCCAAGTGCGAGCTTGAAACCACAGGAAATGCCTTCTCAGTTACGTGGATAACAGTGTCGATAGTGTTAGAAACGAATTGGAGGGAAAACAAGTGGTATCAATTGCTTGGGTTTTACGTCCTCCTGGGTCTGATTCAGCCTGATCAGCCGAATCGCGCAGTACGGACCCGTATGCTGCGTGGTGTGGGAGGGGCGCCTTGTGAGGGGTGTCCCTATCCCGATGTCAACAATAGTTGTAACCATGCCTGAGTTTTCGATATAAGGTTTTTTATGTATTAGCTATTCCCTCTATTTATGGGGAACTTAGTTATACTTGATGTCGTTTGGATCTGCAATAATATCAATAAGTTAGAAAAACAGGGATTTTTATAACTTATTGATATTATTGACTATTTTCTTGTCAGGCTTTCGCGTTATTTTGTAACGTGGATGTGCCTCTTAATCAGGTGCTTTTGATCTCCACCCTTTTCTAAAGGGGCCGGGGCATTTTTACAAATATATTCTTATAATGCCATATTGTTAAACACCTCTCTACTGCAAAATTTCAAAATTTTAAACCAACCAAGCTGCTCAAGATAATTATTTCTTTTTAATTCCTTTATCAGAATAATGCTGCCCCCCACTATCAAATAATCAGCTTTGCAGATCGACAATATAGTTGCCAATGAAAAAATAATATTTTTTTGATTTTTAAATCAAAACGCAAAAAATCCTACGCAAATAGAATAGCTTGATAAATACTGTTTAAAGTCACCAGGTTGCAATGTGTTTGAATATACCGGGCTGATATCCCCTATATGTTATGCTTCAAGCCCCCTTGCACTCAAGCCCGGTGCGGTTAAATTAACCCATAATATCAAATGGTTAAATCATCCTGATGTTTGACTTGTCCTTATATTCCCTGTAAAATGCAATCAATTGTAAAATTGAAAAGGAGGAATCTATGGACAATAAACAAACAAAAGAGGAAGTTCAACAAAATTTGATTGACAATCTTTTTTGGAAAAGTTGCATTAGAAACGACAAGGCTGTTGCCCAAACCTTATGGGAGGCGCGGGAAATCGATTCTATTTTTGGCCTTGAAGAGACCGGACTTTTAGATGATTTTTTTCATTTTCTGCAGGTTTTCAATATTTGGCCCAATATTGAAAAATTGAACAGCTCAGAAATCAAAAGAGTGATGGTAAGTATTACCCATTTTGTGGTTTTGTATATGTTAAAAGTCATTTATGGCATTAAACATATGGATTCCTTAAGGGAGTTACTTTTTTCTGATCAAGCAGCCATGCGATTTGTCGGCTTTAATGCACATCAAATAAAATATGGTGTTTGCAACCGTGGTGACCATAAAAGAAAGAATAAGGAAAAAACCGGCCCTATCCCCCCTATAGAAAAAGGGGGAAACAATTCCCATTTATACCAAAAACTTAAACCGACGCCCA
>Ga0255429_1180_pt1 | contig 12995 bp, 8 predicted proteins | sample ANMaggSeSYBR02H9_FD_182636 | JGI IMG/M metagenome (GOLD analysis project Ga0255429, IMG submission 182636) | Sediment cell enrichment communities from methane seep in Santa Monica Basin, California, United Staets - ANME aggregate JGI... | ecosystem: Environmental > Aquatic > Marine > Cold seeps >... | reverse complement strand
CCCAGTTCCTTATACACTAACACTAAATACTATTTTGTTGTTTATTGGTACTAAATTGGTATTTTAACGAACATATCTATATCTGGTAGTTGCTCTATAGTATCCATGCTGTTTATGTACATAATTAATAATTCACGGGAAAAATTAAAATACCAAAAAATCAATAATTAGTCACAAATTAGTATTTACTTTGGACGGATTATGCATTACTAATAATTAAAAAATTGGTAATAAATCTTTTGATTAGAACCTATATATTTTCAGAGTGTTACAATGAAAATTCCTTCTAAGCCACCAGTTTTTAGCGAGCTTTTAATTAAGATATTTGAATCAGATCGTAAAAAGGGAATAGACCTTCTCCAAAAGTCTAAGCCCACAGACAAAAAAGGACAGTATCTTCACTGGGACAAACTTATCCATTTGGAGGCACCAAAGGGGCTTACAACGGAAATGTGGTGGCTGGGAATTAAATTTGCCAGAAACAATTTATACAAAACCTTAACGGTGTACGATAAAAACGATCATCCCTTTCAGATCGGAACACCAGACCATGTTCTTAAGGATCTGCATTGGCTTGATATTAATACTGCCAGAAGCGTGTCGTCTGAAATGCCGATTCATAATCCTCACATGAAAAACACATATTTAATCAGGTCTTTCGTAGAAGAGGCAATCAATTCAAGCCAGCTTGAAGGAGCATCAACAACCAGAAACGTTGCAAAAACAATGATTAGGCAAGGAAGGCCGCCCCAAAATAAAGATGAGCAAATGATATTTAATAACTATTTAGCAATGCAATTTATCAGAGAATACAAAATTGAAAAGCTTACACCTTCAATGATCTTGGAATTACACAAGGTGCTCACAGAAAATACATCAGACAACCCTGACGATGCGGGCAGATACCGAAAAAAATCAGACGATATACATGTTGTTGATGGTCAAGGACAAATTCTTTACACCCCCCCTAATGCGGATTCAATACCCAAAAGGATAGAACAGATATGTATTTTTGCTAATGACAACGATTCAGATATTTTTATTCACCCGATACTAAGGGCTATATTGCTGCATTTTTTCCTTGCGTATGTACATCCGTTTGTTGACGGCAACGGAAGAACAGCGAGGGCTCTTTTTTATTGGTCGGTTGCAAGTCGTGAATATTGGCTCATGGAATATCTTTCAATATCGAAAATTATCAAACAAGCCCCATGTAGATTTTCAGATTATTCTAGTACAGCGTTTCATAAGTTTTGTACCTCGAATTGGTAAAATGATATCTCCGTAACTGGAGATTATATTTAATACGTTTTTGATCTTAAAAGTCAATATAATCAAGGAGTTCATTTTGTATATTGTATTAAGTAAGACTTGTTTTTTAATACACTTCATATTACCAGTATCAATAGCGGAACTTATGAGACGCTGAACTAGCAGCAAACCGGCATTTTTTATCGGATTAAATAAATCGACATGCTGATTTCCCAAATTATTTAATCTTTAAAATATTTACCTAAGCCTAGAAATAAGTGAGTTTATGCCATATAAAGTTAACAGAATAATTTGAGACGGAACCCACTTGAGATGCTTTTGAAAAAATCAAAATAATGCGGGAATATGTATAACATATTAATTATATTAGACATTACTTCTGATTTAAAATATTGTGAAATCGACCTATTCTACCTTTTAACGCTTCTTCATTGTTTTATATGAACATGGTAATCAGTGTTGTCAAGAATACGGGCATTGTAACCGCCTGAATAGCCTAGTCTTGACAACACTGATTACCATGTAACCATTCGGGGCATGAGAAATTCCGATCAAAATAATCAGGAAATAGCGGTTCATTTAAAATGGGATTCAACACCCCATCCCAATATGGAAAGGCCTTTTTATATACTGAAACTGATGATGGCGACACAACCTATTTTATAATACACCAACTTGAGGTGATAAAAAAAGCCATTAAAGAATTACAGGCATTTATCGACAAAAAAGTTGAAGATATTAAATCTGCAAGCGCTTTGTTAGCAGGTTCAAATAGATTAAAAAACAAGCTTAATTATCGTCAACTCTCACTGATAGAACATGCGTTAAAACATCCAGGCCACACTTATACTGTGCGTGAACACCAAAACACACACGGAATTGTATACGAGACCGCAAGAACTGATCTTCTAAAAATGGCAGATACTCACAAACTATTAATAAAAGAAAAAAGCGGAAAGGCGTTTGTTTTTAAATCACCTTTAGATCTTGAAGAGAGAATCAATGCTGCAAAATAAGCATGTTTTTAAAAAAATCTTAACAAGTGGTCGCAATTTCAAAAATACTCAATCAATCCCATTCACTAAAACCCCCATGTATTAAGGAGAGATGCCATCAAACGACCATAAAAAAAGGGTTCACAGATTATACAGTCTGCAACCCTTTATGTTTCTGGTAGGCACGGACAGATTTGAACTGTCGACTTCTACCGTGTCAAGGTAGCGCTCTCCCCCTGAGCTACGCGCCTAAAATTTTGATCTTTTAAAAACCGATAACACCATTTTTTTTTACTGTCAAGGGAAATGAATTTTTTTCATTCGCTCTATACCTCATAAGGGGTTGGTCGAATATTTACCAGTCAAGACGCCCGATTTACCATTTAATGGTTTTACAATACCGATTCGTTATCCGATGTTAAAGTAAACTTATAATTACCAGTTTCATCATAATCCTGTTCACTGACAAAAATACAATATTGACCATTATCAGGAAGTGTAGCTGTTAGTTCGCCTGATACACGATGTGCAATTGCCTCTGTTATGAATGTACCATCTTCATCATAGAGCCTAAGTTTTACTTCAAAAGAACGAGTACCACTTGTTTTTTGAAATGGAATTGATATTTTATCATCAGCATTTCCAGTAAAACCATACGCATCAATATCTGGATTTCCGCTAATAGAACCGGTTCGTGTATTTCCATAAGCTATTGTTGTAAGCGCCCCCGGATTATTTGTTCGTTGTAAAGTAAATCTATAACTTCCAGTGCGATCAAAAAATTGTCCATTTACAAGAAAGAAATATTGACCATCATCAGAAAGTGTAATTGTTATTTCTTTTGTTCCATCTGCCATTTCTTCTGCTATTTTGTTGCCATTTTCGTCATAGAGTCTAATCTGTATTTCAAAATGATGACTACTACTATCTGACCTTGCAAGCGCAAACAATACTTTATCGCCAGCTTCTCCTGTAAAACCATGGGTATTCATATCTGCTGATGTTGAGATTGAACCATAATACGTTCCTCCAAAAGTTGCTGGTGTAATTGCACCTGGATTATTTAGCCGCTGCAATACAAACGAATAACGTCCGATATGATCATAATCCTCTTCATTAATAAAAATAGAATATTGACCATTATCAGGAAGTGTAATTGTTTGTTCATTTCCAGGGTCTGCTCTTCCTTCTAATATCAGATTGCCATTTTTATCATAAAGCCTAAATTGAATGTCAAAACGAGCGCTGCTATCAATTGTCCTTGCAACCCTAATTAATACTTTATCGCCAGCTTCTCCTGAAAAATCATAGACATCAACTTCATCCTTGGCAAGGACAGAACCACTATTCGTATTTCCATAATTTACTGTTGTAGATCCGCCAGGGTTATTTAGTCGCTGTAATGCAAACCAATATCCTCCTGTACGGTCATAATCCCGTTCATTAATAATAATAGTATATTGACCATCATCGGGAAGTGTAACTGTTATTTCGTTTCTATATCCCGGATCCGCTACTTCTCTGGCTATTTTGTTGCCATTTTTATCATAAAGCCTAAATTGAATGTCCAAAAAACCATTGTCAGTGTCTGTTTTTGCAAATCTAATCCATACTTTATCGCCTGCTGTTCCTGTGAAGCTGTATGTATCAATATCTCCATTAACATAGACTGAACCGGTTTTCGTAACTCCATATTCAGTTGCTGTAACTCCACCAGGATTATTCAGCCGCTGTAGTGTTAAATAATAATATCCAGTAGTACGATATTCCCGTTCACTAATTAGAATATAATATTGTCCATCATCAGGCAGTGTAATTGTTATTTCGTTTCCATATCCCGGATCTGCTACTTCTCTGGCTATTTGATTAGCATTTTCGTCATAAAGTTGAAGTTGTATATCTAGGGCAGATCTGGTGCCACGTTTCCTTGCAAAACCAATGAATATTTTATCACCAGCCGTTCCTGTAAACTTAAAGGCGTCAATATCACCACGTATACCGATGCTCTTCTTTTCTCTACTGCCAAAACTAACTTCTGTAGTATTATCAGGACCTACATTATGAGAAACATAAGTATAGTCTTTATAACACCATACACCTCCAATTTTTGACCATAAACGTAGTTGCAAATCACCGCAACTTGGGATTCCCGAAACCTCTATAGATCTATTTAATCCTACTGATGAATCATAAACATCAGGATTCGATTCGAGCAATTCTTTTGTCGTTGCAATTGATAACTTATACTCTGCAGCATCAATGCCAGAATCCCATTCAAATTTTACATTTGATAAAATTGCAAGCATTATATTATCAGTATTAGGTTTGGTTATGTTTGCAGCGCCTAATAGTGCAGTGTATGTATAGTCTCTGTAATACCAATCACCTCTAATTTTTGACCATAATCGTAAATAGCGTTTCCCTCCATAAGGCGCTATATATAGATTCACAGATCTATTTGTTCCTTGTGATTCATAATAAATATCGGGATCCGATTCAAGCAGCGCTTGGGTATTTGCAATTCCTATTTTGTACTCTGTAACCTCATTTCCGACAGTCCATTCAAATGTGATATTTTTATCTGTAAAAGTAGAGCCTGGTGTAGGACTGGTTATCTCTGCTGCTCCAAAATGCGCAGTGTATGTATAGTCTTTATAAGTCCAATCCCCTTCAATTTTTGACCATAATCGTAAATAAATTTTTTTGCCTGTTGCAAAAACACATACATTAGCAGATGTATTTGTTCCTTGTGATTCATTATAAATGTCGGGATTCGATTCAAGTAATGCTTGCGTGGTTGCAACTGATATTTTATACTCTGTAGTTGTGGTACTCTCAGTCCATTCAAAAGTAGTGCTCGAATTAGGTAGTGTTGTATAGGGTATTGGCCATAACATTGATGCTGTCCCATTGACAACAACCGGTGTAGAATCATAATAAATATTGTCCATTTCAATATTAAAAGTACTACCAGGAGGATCTCCTTCTCCTGCAAACATAACTAATTGATTTACATTGCTAAAATCATGAAAATAGCTGTTTACTAGTTTAAAAAGAGGGACTTGTACAATATGCCATTTACCATCACGTACAAAATCAAGATCAGTTCCATTAATCCATGATTCTCTAAAACCATTTTTAATTCCAATTTTAAAGTACTCATTAGAACTAGTTTTTAAAGCAACATTTAAAGAGCCTCGAGCATAATCCATTAAGTCTTTACCTGTTAAGCCAAATCTTGGTCCTGGTCCATAAGTAATCCCCATGCCCCACCATGAGTAATAGTTTATATTTAGAGACCATGCTTCGCAACCTTCATAAGGAGAAGCGCTGTCTTCTATATCAAGGCCCTTCCATACATATAAATGACCATCAATATCAAATTCATATGTTTCTGTGGGGGGAGTCGTTTCACTATAAATTACATATTTATTTTGTAAACTTGTTGGAGCTGCGCTTGCTATTGAGCCTGAGGCATAATTTGGCACTTCATCATAGCTAAATGCAGTATAGTAATATGCTGTACCATTGGTTAACCCTGCATCTGTATAACTTGTTGCAGTAGAATCAAATACAACTGTACCATCTGTTGGACTTGTTGGATAGCTTGAAGTCTTTCGTAATATTTTTATACCTTGCAAATCACTATCATCTGGATTAATCCAGCTTAGAGTTATCCGCGTATCACTTGCTGTTGCATTAAAGTTTATAACATTTCCAGGGGGTGTTGTATCATTACTAACTGGTGTAGCGCTTGCTGATAAGCCTGAGGCATAATTTGGCACTCCATCATAACTAAATACTTTGTAGTAATATGTTACACCATTAATTATATTTGTATCTATGTAACTTGTACCAATAGCGTTATATACTAATATTCCATCTGTTTGATCTGTCGGATACCCTGATGTTTTACGTCGTATCAATACTCCTACAAAATCACTATTATCTGGATTAATCCAGCTTAAACTTATTTGCGCATCACCTGCTACTGCTGTGGAGCTTGTTACATTGCCAGGAGGAGTTGTACCGCCATCACCACTCCAAAACTCGCCATAATCCGTTCCCATCCAGAAAGCATTTTTCCTTGTCTCAGCCATTACAGCCCAGCCTGTTGCTCCTACATGCTCTCTTCTGTAATAACGCCATTCACCATCCTGTAACCAAAACCCAGTGCTGAGTGATTCAACTCCTTCAGGCCCTACTGCATACATGGCTCCAGAAGAAGCCCTGCCTCTAACTATTTCATTTAATACATTACTTGCTGTTGCATTTTCCCCTATAAACATATATGCTGTTGCCATTTGGCCTGTGCCTTCATACCATATACCGTCAGGGTGAGTGGTATCCCATGGAGCCATATTACAATTAAAGTCATATCCCCATGATCCTGGATACTGGCTATTGTTTTCATTGAATGTAAGCCCTCGCCAGTAATTACTGTCCAAGTCAAGGAATGCAAGAAGTGTCCAAGGTTGAGCGTCTGTTGGAATAACATCTGTTGCTAGTGTGACACCATCTTCTTCTGTTCCAGCCCAAAACTTGCCATCTACATCATCCCACATTGCAAGTGTAAAAGTCCTTGCATGCTGAGCTCTTGTGTTCCATTTAGACTCCCCTGTTATGTTATAGAGTCTTTTAAATACAACATAAAGGTCAAGATTATGCTCTGTTGACTTGTATGTTCTTATTACAGCATTAGGCTCCCATCCTTCATAGCTTCCCATGTAGCCTCCGGCTCCTCTTGTATCCTTCATTGTGGCATCCATCCAGTCGCCAAGCTTTATAGCAGCTTCTATGTACTCATTTCCGCCGTAGTAATTATAGTAGCTTAAAAGAGCTATCATTGTCCATGCAACATTGCCGCTGTCAGTGCTTATAGAAAACTGATCTTCAAACCAGTTGTAGTAATTACTATCCCAGAAACCAGGCATTCTTATTGTGTTTACTTTGCCATTTGGTATCCAACCAGGAGGAAGATACAATTCTCCTGCCTGATATGCATTCCTTATCCTTCCATCTGTGTAATAGCGGTCATTGTTTTGTGCATAGACAAGAGCGTCAGCAATGAGTTTTGCGCGCTGTTGATTTCCTACCGCTATAAAAGAAAGAAGAGTCATGCAGTTGTCGTAAGTGTATGACATATTACGTAATACAGTATCAAAAGCATTTATTGATTGTATTGCCTTATAGCTTACAAGAAAACGGGGCTGGTCAAGTCTAGGAAGATTAAACTCAATATCATCCAGGTAAAAGACTGTTGGGTTAGTTTCCCATGATTTTTTTTCAACCGTCCATCCAAAAGCTCCAAGAACGTAGCTAAGATCGTGTCCTACAAGAGAAATTGTATACTTTGTCCACGTTGTCGAAAGTGTTACAGTTTCCAGAGAAATTTTTGTAGAAGAACCAGGATAGTCTTTGATTGGTTGTCCTGTATCAGGATCTCTACCTATTCCAAAACAAAAAAATTGAACCTGTTCGCCGCCTTGGTCGCCTTTTGCCCAAAATGTCAGTTTTGTCGCTCCTGTAAGGTCTACACCTGCATTAGGTGTATCGCCCCAGTTAATGCTGGGTGTCCTCTCTTCCCCCTCTAAAGTTCCATTGAGGAAATAAAATCCTGCAAAGGTATTAGTTCCATTTGGTTCTACAAAAGCTCTGACACAATCAATTCCTGAATGAGGATTAATTTGCCAATCATGCGCCATAGCTATTTCAAGATTACCCATTTTTCCTCTACTGTTAAAATTATTACCAGCGCAGGAGCCATCCCTGTAAATAATATAACTCTCGTGATACTGATCCATAACTTCGGATAGCCATAGTGTCCCAACAGTATCATCGGCTGTGCTTAATGTCGCAATTAGAAGTAATACTATTAGAATAACTACTAATCTTAAGTTTAAAAATCGAGTAAAATTCATAATAATTTCCTCCTTTTTGAAAATTTTATTCTATCATAGAAAACCAGGCCATTTGGGACAGGTCACAGTTCAGTGGTTTTACCATCTGAACAACATTTGTTATTCCAATGTCGAGTTGTCCCACAACTTAACAAAGGAGTAACAAATGAGTAGATTCCGTAAAATATCACAAACAATTTGGCATTGCCAGTACCATATTGTATGGACTCCAAAATACCGGTTTAAGATACTCAAGGGAGAAGTGGCAGAAGAGGTTGAAGAATGTATCAGGACATTTTGTTTACAGCAAAAGTGTGAAATTATTGAGTTAAGTGTCCAAGTTGACCATGTGCATTTGCTGGTGCTCATACCTCCAAAGATTTCAGTCTCGAAATTTATGGGAATAGTAAAAGGGCGTACAGCGATTCGTGTTTTGAATAAATTTCGTAAATTGCGTCAACAGCCCTATTGGGGTAACTGTTTCTGGGTCAGAGGTTCTTGTGTTGATACAGTCGGTTTAGATGCTGAAATGATAGGAAAATATGTAAAATATCAGGATGATCGAAAAAAGCAAGTCGTTAAAATAAGGATAAATAATATATTGGGGGCAACTCAACCTTTTCCTCCTCTGTAGGCAAAGGCAATTTCATCCCCTTTCAGGGGTTAAACCAAAGCCAGCCCCTCCGGTGTCGGATTTTTACTGATGATATGTGTGAGATACCGATGTGTCGTGTCGGTTATGAAAATAATACTCACGAATATAAATGCGTAGCTGCCCCTGGAGAATGTCTTCGTTCAGGTATAGACTTTCAGATAAATAATTTCACTGCGTTATCAGTCGTCGACGTATAACTAATACGCCTTCCTCCTTCTATCCTTGTGAAATTAATTATCTGAAAATCTATAATTGCCCTCAATTTCGAAAAATCTCTTGTGACCATGGAAACTTTCAATGAATCCCGAATGATAAGAATCAAGTACAGCAAGCCCATGATATTCGCAAAAACATTGAACGGCCTTTTAACCTGCTAAAAAATCAAACTGGACTTGAGCAGGTTCGGGTACGCAGTCAATACAGCCTGATAGCAAGGAGTATCTTCAGCAATATCGGGATATTACTGATAGAAATGGCTGGTACTCGCAGAAAGAAAAAGGTTAATAAGCCACAGCAAATTAAACTTTTTGATCTTGCAGCCTAAACTTTAACACACTGCCTGATCCAGCATAAAATACGATGACTATACCTCGGAAGGTCATAAATTGCGTTTTTTTCGGTGAGCAATGAGCATCAAGAGCAAGGCGCGAAGATGCGGAATAGCAGGCTATTTCTTAGCCTGAGCAACACAGCTATTGATGTTCATGGCCAGCGAAAAATCGTAAGTTGTGGCCTTTCGAGGTATATGTAATTTAACGGAATTATTCCGCAAATATTACAGCCTTGTTTGAAAGTCGTTCAAGACGATCTGTCTTAAAAAATAGGACCCGGCCATATAAGGGATAAAATGGGTCAAACAAAACCTGACAGTTCGATAGTTGAGCAAAACAGACAAGCAAGCAAAAAAATTACGGCGAATACGCTTGATGGGGAATCTTAATAAGGCAATAACAGCCTACTTTTCAACACCATTTTAAAGCGTTGCACACAAACTCTTTATTACTTTGGTAACTGTTTTACGGGTCTTTACGAACCGTTTTGTCCTGAAGCCGGGCCTCCACTCACCTTTTGACAGTTCATCGGAAACGACAAGAATACTTCCTATTTCTATATTGCGAAACCTTCCGACTGTGAAGAGCGCAGAAAGTTCCATGTCAACTGCCAGGACGTCCTTTGCCTGATAATAGTCAAGTTTTTCGCGTGTCTCTCTGTATATGGCGTCAGTAGTCCAAACAAGGCCATCATGAAATTCGATCTTATTTTTATTAAAGATGTGCTTTATCTTTTCTACAATCAGAAAAGACGGCTTGCTTCTCAGGCTTTCATCCGCATTGTAATGCTTTGATGTGCCTTCATCAATTATTGAATCTGTTGGTACTACAATATCTCCTATTTTAACTTCCGAAGAAATCGCTCCGCACATCCCGAAAAATATAACTTTACTTGCACCCCATGCAATAAGTGTTTCTAAAAGCACAACAGCATAAGGAGCACCAATAAAAGGGCCTGCCACAGACAAACTTTGCCTGCCTGAATCCTCAACATATACTTTGCTCATCAGGAGCCTGGTAAAATTATCTTCACTTATATTGAGGAGCCTGCAAAAAAACCGGATATCCTTATCATCGGCCATCAATACAGCAACCGGCCCCAGGCTTGGAGAGTTTTTTCTTTTTAAAGGTTTTATTATTGCATTATCATAAGGCATTTTATCAACTTAAAATCATTCCGGCTTTGCCAAACGCAAAAGTTCATCTTTAACTTCATCAATAATATCATAAAACCACATAAGGTCCTCAATAGAAAGTCGTCCTGCCTTAGCAGGGGCTCTATCTCCCCCATCTTTTTTCTTTAATATTCTGGGACCAATCTGAACTTTTGGCTGAGCTTCGCCGTATTGATTTATGGATACAACAAGGCCTGTATCTTCGCATTTCCACGTTTTTAAAACTTTATCCTTTTCAGGGTCAAACGCCATATTATTCTCCTTTTATTCGCTACGGATATATTTCAAAAAGCTAAAATGTTACAATTCGTTAAATATGTCAAATTCATTTTCACGCTTGCCAAATAGAGACCTTTGAAAAATGTTCAATTTTGTTCAAGTTCAAGGAAGGCGAAAATTTTAAATGTAGGAATACATTGAGTATTTCGAGGCTTAAAATTTGAGCCTGACGCCGACACGAAGTGAAGCTTTAGCGCTATTTGAGCAAAAGGGGGCGTTTTGCAAAGGTCTCAAATAATAATCGCCGGAACAATTCCCTTATTGACAGGAATTCATTCTTTTATATAAGGATTGTAACTAATCGGGTGGATAGACTGAAGGTGGAAGGCTGAAGACTGAAGGAGAAAGGGGCTGTCAGAGAGCTTCGGCCTTCAGCCTAACCAACCTGAGTAGTTACTATTTGTTTACAGGAATAACTTATGAAAGAAAATCCTCAAAAACAGAAAGTTAATGGCAACAGGATATTACTGGAAAAAGATACATTCAAATTTGAATGCCATCCTGGGGTGGCCTGTTTTACAAGATGTTGCAGAAATGCTGACATGTATCTTTATCCATATGATATTATTCGCATGAAGGAACAGCTTGGAATTTCTTCTGATGAGTTTCTAAAGGAGCATACGATTTCAGCTTTTAGAGACAATAAATATTTTCCAAGTCTTATGCTGAAGATGTCGGATGATGAAGAAAAATCCTGCCCTTTTCTTTCCGACAAAGGATGTACAGTGTATGAAGATAGACCTTTTTCATGCCGTGCTTATCCACTGGAGCGCGCAGTGGCAAGATTGAACGATGGATATGGGCGTTTGGTTCAATATTTTATCGCCAATCACTCACACTGTTTCGGCCATATGGAGACACACGAATGGACAGTCAGGGAGTGGACAGAAGATCAGCAGCTTCAACAATATGATGAGATGAATGACCTGTGGGTTGATATAGATACCATATTCCGAAGAAATCTCTGGGGCGATAAAGGAATCAACAGCCCTGCATTGAAAATGGCATTTTTGGCGTGTTTTAATGTAGATAAACTAAAGGATTTTATTTTTGAGAGTTCTTTTTTATCCAGGTTTGATGTGTCTGAAGAAAGAAAGGAAAAAATAATGGAAACAGATGTTGAGCTTATGAAATTTGGATTTGACTGGGTGCAGTATTTCCTTACCTCTAAGGGGCCACTTGCCCCGAAAAATTCATGAGGTAAGAGGTTGAGTTTGATCTGTATTCACAGGCAAAACCGTTTATTCGATGTGGACGGCAGATAAAAAGTTAAAATCAGGGGGCAACTAAAGTTAAAGGGAGGAGCTTTCATGGCCAGGGTAAGTATAAGCACACAGGCACCTGAATTTACATCAAAAGATGTTCATGGAAATACAGTATCGCTCTCCGGTTTCGCCAATAAAAAAAATGTACTGCTTGTATTCAATCGCGGATTTATTTGACCTTTCTGCCGCAGGCATATGGCACAGTTGCGTCAGGATTATGAAAGCTTTAAGAACCTGGATACTGAAGTTTTAGTTGTTGGTCCGGAAAATACGAAGGCTTTTCAGGAATACTGGACAAAAGAAAATTTACCATTTGTCGGTCTGTCTGATCCGGAACATACCCTCTCGGGACTCTATGGACAAAAAGTCAAAGTGCTAAAGCTGGGAAGACTGCCCTGCCAAATGATTATCGATAAGACGGGAATACTTTGTTTTGTGCATTACGGCCGATCAATGTCCGACATTCCGTCAAAATAGCGAAATGCTTGAATTACTGGAGACAATTGAATCCAGTTCCTAAATACCTGCTTTCCAGAGAGTCGAGATATGGCGAATTCAGGTTGGTTCTTGGTTGTGCGTCGTAAAACATTAGCCAGGATGATGGCTGCATAAAACGTGGTACGCCCGGCAGGATTCGAACCTGCGGCCTACGGATTCGAAGTCCGGCGCTCTATCCAGCTGAGCTACGGGCGCGTAAAGAGGAATGGGGTGAGTGAAGGGGATTGAACCCTCGACAACCGGGGCCACAACCCGGTGCTCTACCAACTGAGCTACACCCACCACACAAAAAAATTTAATTAACACATCATATATATTAATTCAAGAAATTTATCCGTTCGAAACTTTAAAAACAAGAGAAAAAGTAACAATTTAGCCTTTTGAAAAAGAATCTGAAAGGATAAC
>Ga0255429_1178_pt1 | contig 13122 bp, 14 predicted proteins | sample ANMaggSeSYBR02H9_FD_182636 | JGI IMG/M metagenome (GOLD analysis project Ga0255429, IMG submission 182636) | Sediment cell enrichment communities from methane seep in Santa Monica Basin, California, United Staets - ANME aggregate JGI... | ecosystem: Environmental > Aquatic > Marine > Cold seeps >... | reverse complement strand
TGTTATAGTTGTGGTCATTTTTTTGATATATTTTAATCAATATTTTCTATCAATGCTTCATTTTTCGTCATATCCACGCGCAATATCCGTCCGGGTAAGGTCATGGTATCTCCAAAATTCCTGTGATGGTGATCTCATTTCCATCCACAGCCAACCGTACAACATCTTCCATTAATGTTGTTTTATCCTTCCCGTTAATTAGAATAGCAGTTAATTCACACATGATGATCAAATAACTGATAAGCGGTATAAATAAATAAAATGTTCTAAATAGCGCTTGAATTGTGCTACCATCCGTCAGTAAAAGCACCAGGTTTTGTTACGTACACCAGCACGATAGGGCAATTTTGAGCATTAAGGCTATTGCAGTATTTCTTCATGTGTGCCTCATCTGGAAAATAATGACTTGCACTTGCTGTGCAGCGTGAACCTACTAAAAATATACATGTATAACCCGTATTATCTCACCTGCCATATTTTGTTAATAATTTGCGATTACTATTATATCCTATGATTTGCTCCCTCAAAAAACTTTGTTTTTCTACCTCAGCCTTGAAATATCATATTCGTGTCGCCATACATCACACTAACCAGCAGCTGCTTAAAGCACATCCTCGAACAACCACCCGAACTCCTGCGGCCTGTTAAGGAAATCCAGCTTACCCAAATCCTTCACGAGCCCGTAGATCTCCCTACCCCGGGCCAGCCCCACGTCACTGAAACTCTTGGGCTTTACCTCCCTGACCTCAGGCACATCCCTGTAATCAGGGTTGGCAACAAAACCATCCTCTGTCAGATAGTAGGCCGCACCATGCAGTTCCACATATGGCTCATATACAGATGCGAACTCCCCGGACACCCAGTTTGCCATCTTTAGTTCCTTATTGCTGGTATTGATGGTAACATGGCCGTAGTCCGGCGGAATGATCACTTTATCTCCGACCGATGCCCGTACCAGCACTACATCGATCACCGAACCGCCGCCGGTGCGCTTTTGCAGCAGGTAATGCCCCTCGCCAGCGAGTACCTCGTACACTTCCGGATACGATATGTCAGTGCCGGGCACAGCAGGGTGGTAATGTCCCACGGTCTTCACATATTCCCTGCCCAGCATGGCTGGGGGGATAATGGTGATATCATAGCGCAGGCCGTGTTCGAGCATGGTCTCGCGATCGCGGCGGCTCAGTGCCAGGTCCCGGTACATATAATAGAGTTCCCTGTCCCTGCCCTGGAGTATCTCCCTGTCAAGCAGGACTGCTTCAATATCAGACAGCATGCGGATATCCGGTTCCTGCGTCCTGCCCCCGAACGTCAGTGTCTTGTTCATATCTGGCCCCATAATTACATTGTACAGGATACTATATATTGTATTCGAACAGCCAAAAACAGCGGCACAGCACTTCAAGAACTCCTGCCGCCCGATCGCAGTAACCTGGCAATGCTTCCGACCTCGCCCGGATAGAACGACAGCACCGTACCCACGGTTATCAGGATGGTTGCCACCCAGAACACTGGAATATGAAGCTCGCTGCTGCGCATGCTAACGAAATCGAATACAAATATTACTGTGCCCAGGTGCAGCATGGACGAGCCGGTCCGGACAAAATACCCTTCCCGCTCATAGGTCAGCCCGCCCCGCCCCAGCATGGTCAATACCATGACCGCTGCCTGTACCACTATGGATACGACCAGCAGGAATGCCAGGCTGGTGCCTATGTTGGTAATTAGTGCTATAAAGAAAGTAGCTGCCAGTATGCCGGTTCCCGCGGCCAGGAGCGACTGCCTGGGCACTATCCGTTTGGGTATACACAGTCCCAGTGCCACCAGCAGCAGCACGACGAACGGGTAAATAAGCTGGTTCATGCTGTCGATATAATCACCGTACATTTGGGTCTGGGTCCACTGGGGTGCAGTCTCGTTGGTGTACGTATAATAGCCTATACCGTACAGGCACACCAACCCGATCAACGCCAGCACCGCTGATGTGAGGATCATCAGGTAGAAGTCATAGGTCTTTGGTTTAATATTTAATTCCAGCGTCATCTTCTTTTCTCCGATTCTCCTTTTTCAGTCTTCCACTTTCCTCTTCATTGTGTTATGGCATGTATCCCTGGCGCAATGTATGTCAGCAGGTATGTGAACACCAGTGACAGGAAACAGATAATACCAAGTATGGCAGTGGCCCGCCACATATTGCGCCGCTTCAGGTATATCCGTGTGTGCAGGTACGCACTGTACAGTACCCACATCATGATGCTGCCATTGATCTTTGGGTCCCACCACCAGTCCGTCCCCTCCCATGCCACCACAGCCCAGGGGTAGCCGATGAGCATTCCCACTGTAAGCAGTAAGTACCCGACCTTGGCATGGCTGTATGAAATGCGGTCAAATATCTTTTCGCGCCGAAACAGCATGAACACACAGCCCACAAAGGTGACCACTAGGGATGCATAAGCAATAAAAAGCATCGGCGGGTGGGTCCACATATACTCTGAATTGTAGAAATATATGATGCGGAAATACAACTGGTACAGTGCACCGTATAACACATTTGGGTCGCCTACACCTGCGGCCTGGTACCAGCCTGTTATCTCAGAATGCAGGCCGGGCAGGGGTTCCCTGAACGGGTTAGAGGTATAATATGTTAGTATGCCAAAGGCTGCAAGCATGATGTTCAGGCTTGATGAGAACAGTGCTGTTATTTTTGTCTTTATGAAATCATAGCGGTAATTGGTTACTGCAAGGAAAATGGACAGGCACAGGGTCCAGAAATATAATTTTTCGGTTTCTATCCATAGGGGCACGGCAAATCTCAGGGACGTTGCACTGATACCCATGGTACTGGCCATATAATTTGCCAGTTCAGGCGGGTAGACCAGTTCTATGGTCTGGTAGATGCGCAGGTGGAACCAGGCAATGATAATAAATCCTATGACCAGCAGTGCCGTATTGATCTCCCTTAACTGTGATGCCAGCCTGAAGGCGCGACTGTCGTTTGAAAGCATGTGGTAGATAGCAATAATACCAAGGGCGAGCGAAAAGATGAAAATTACATAAATAACAGGCTGACCGATAGTGGTTACGGTGTCCCTTGCAGCAAGGTATTCCTGGTACGACATTTAAGGTTTAATGATTTTTATCAGATAAATAATATGCCGAATTCATAATTTCTGGAATAACGCCGTAATATCCTTCATGTCCGGATATATTCAGATATATCCAGTTGTTTTCGTCTATAATGATCGTCTCACGATTTGCGTTCCTGGTGTTCTGGTATTTGATTTGTATCAACCAAAAACCGACGTATGTTTTCCCCTGCTATACTATAATTTGACAAACTATTTCAATACAATTGAATATCAATATAGAAATACAATAACATAAAGTTTCATTTTGTGAATGGTGTTTGGTTTGAACGACAATACCTACAATGGCCTGTATGATGCAGTAAGTGAAATAGGGCAGTCCAGGACTGTAAGAACTGGTAATGAGTGGATACTGGTATTCAGGACCTTTACACAAGAACCAGATGTAATACAGGATGTAAAGGATGTGCTTGCCAGCCTGGATATCGAGGATATACGCTACATTGATTCACTGCTGCTTATCGGCAGTAAGAAGTCAGTAAAGGTTGACAGCAGCCTGGTGGAAGACCTGGTTGGGGACAGGACCAGATCGCCTGTGATAATCAGCAGCATAAAGGATGAGATAGATAGGGATTTCGGGTTCAATATCTATGACAGAGGTCCGCACAGACGGCTTGCAGCCAGGATACCCATAATCAAGATCAAGGATTTTAAGGATGAATTCACAGACAGGATAAAGGACAACATCCTGGATGACGGCAGCATTACCCCTGATACCCTGGATGATATACTTTCAGTTTACCTGATAGCAGATGAGACCTATGTCAGGATAGATCCGGGGACGTTCTTCCAGGAGATATTCGATCTTCCGCAAAAGGTCACGGCTAAAACCGATGGATCCGGAAGACCGATACCGTCTGACCGGATAATAGTTGGCGAATCACCCATGGAACTGGTTGAACTGGCACTTAGCAGGCTAAAGCAACATGATATATACCGTGATGTGCAGTTCGTGGAGGCGGCAGGTCTGCCTTATAGCTTTGATGCACTGGCAGTGCAGGAAGATGACGGAGTGTTATTAAAATACATTGATGCCCCCTCGGATGATAATGTATTGCCTATGAAACTGTTTATGGAAGCGCTGGATGTCAGGCAAGGGTGGATACTGACAAGAATACCCGATGATGATGGTCAACCGCTCAATAAATGGGAAAAGGATAACATCTCTGTATTGACAATAAATGACCTGTGAACATAATATTAACAATACTAATAATACGAACGGAGCATTCACCCTGATGGCAGATACTGATAATGAAAAGAACATGGCCATTGATAAACGCATGCAATCGGGAAGCGTGAACCTTGACGACCTGCTGGGAGGTGGGTTCGAACACGGTATTATCACACAGATATATGGTGCTTCTGCGACCGGTAAGACCAATATATGTATGCAGCTTGCTGTGGAGTGTATAAGGACCGGGAAGCGGGTAGTGATAATCGACACTGATGGCTTTTCTGCTGAACGCTTCAGCCAGATAGCGGGTAGTGATGCAAGGGAACTGGCAAAGGACCTTATCATCTACGAACCTGCTGATTTTCATCAGCAGTATTCTGCGATCACGGATGTTGAAAAACTGGCAGGTACCGGTATCGGGCTGATCATCGTGGACTCAGCCACACTTTTCTACCGGATGGGCCTGGTTCCGGATGATAACGGGAATGTACACATCAGGCGGCAACTGGTCGAGATGCTGGCAGGTCTTCACAGGCTGGCAAGAAAGTTCAACATGGTTGTGGTGATCACAAACCAGGTATATACTGACGTGGATAGCGGAGAATTGCAGCCTTTGGGCGGCAATCTCAGCGAACATCTGTCAAAGACTATTATCAAGATGGAACGAGCAGGCCGGGATAAGCGCAGGGCTATCCTGGTCAAGCACAGGTCAAGGGCCGAGGGACAGTCTGTGGAGCTTACTATTTCCGAAAAAGGTGTAGAGTAGGGATTGCAATGACTGAATTGTTGTTTACCGCTGCCATGCCTTTTAAACGCAAAGGGACAGATACCATTAAGGAGACCGAGTTTGTCATGGCTCTTTCAATGGACCTGGGCTGGTTCAAACCTGATGCTGCCAGGGATTTTATCAATTCAGCCATTGAAAAGGGTATTATTTCCAGGGAAGGAGACATGCTCAAGGCACGGTTCGGTATCAATGACGTACAGATACCTATGGGTTTTAAGCCCGATGTATCCGGGTTCCAGAAGAAAGAGGTGTTCGAGCAGATCATTGAACGCATTATGATCAATACAGGTCTTGAAAAGCAGACGATCATTGCCGAGATCAATAAAAGCCGAAACGAAAAAGGGGGGCTGTTCAGTATTGAGGTGCTGGGGATACTGATGGCAAGGGAATATGGTATCCAGGTTGATGACCTGATCGATAAATCGTACAGGGGTTTATTGAAGAGATAAATATCAGAAATTGGAGTAGGGGTAAAGGTAGGAATTTAGGTAGGAATAAAATAAAAAAAATGGGGGATGGGGGAAGGATTGTATGACGGATACGAGGGGGTGTTTTATCCAATTCCTTCCCGCTTGTTTATTGTACGATCAATGATTGTACCTTGAGCAAATATACTTGAGCCAAGAGCGGGGTGAAAGTAATAGGGATTGCGAGGGTAATTCCTGCTCTTTAGAATATATTTACAATTTTACGATCAACTGGATGGCTCCTGTTCTCAATGGAACTGGAAACATTCCCGAGATACTTGCGCGCTGTATTTACTGCATCCTGTATCTCATGCACCCCGGGTCTGCTTGAAAAATTATTGGCTGGTACATACCTCATGATCTTGTACCTGATGTCCCCGACCCCTGACAGGAAGCGGGCGATATTCTTTATCTCCATGGTCTCCACAATTCCTGGAATGTAGACCGTGCTCACCTCAAAATCGAAATCAAGGTCATGGAGCATCCGTACTGCCGCAAGCACAGTAGCGTTATCTTTTCCTGTGTACCACCTGTGCAGTTTTGGGTCAAGGGCTTTCAGGTCAATGTGCACGGTGATATCGCCAAGGTTCTCCAGTAGTGTCCTGTCCAGCAGGTATCCGTTTGTAGACAGGATGACCTTTTTCCCGTCCAGTTCATGTATAAGTGACAGCAATTCCTGCCTGTAAAGGGTGGGTTCGCCTCCTGCCAGCATTACTTCATTTCCTGGGGGGATGTGTCCGGCTATACGGGCCGCAGATACTTCTACGCCGCCGTTGTGCCGTTGGTTACTGAAACAGCCCCGGCAATTGAAGTTGCAACCCGGTATCTGCACTGTACATCGTGTATCTGACAGGGCAAGGTAGGATATGCGCATTGTGTGGAGGGTAATACCTGATAAAATATAACCTGTTCGTCTACTGCTTGATCTTTACGGGAAAATGCTCACTCGTTCGCATATTCTAATCCAAAGGGGAAGTATAATCTTTCCGATACGTCAATAAAAAGGCAGCAAAGCGAATTTTTAAATACAATTCGAGATTTTACATAGTAAAAAAGGGGTCAATCAATTTAAAATTTCGTAGACAATACGGTCTATCTGCGCTTTAAATTAAAAAAAGAGGATGAAAATTTACACTCATAGTAATTATTGGACAACCTCAAAAGGAAATAAAAATGGCAATTAAGAAAAGTGAATTATACAGCTCCCTTTGGAAAAGTTGTGACGAGCTTAGAGGCGGAATGGATGCCTCGCAATACAAAGACTATGTCTTGGTCTTGTTGTTTATAAAATATGTATCAGATAAATACGCAGGTGAAAAGTATGCTCCAATTGCAATTCCTGAAGGTGGCAGCTTTCAGGATATGGTTGCCCTGAAAGGAAAAAAAGACATCGGTGAAGGCATTAATACCATCATAGCAAAGATGGCAGAAGCCAATGAGTTAAAAGGTGTAATTGATGTAGCAGATTTCGACAATTCAGACAAGCTTGGCAAAGGTAAGGAAATGGTTGACAGGCTCTCGAATCTCGTGGGCATATTTCAAAATGAAAGCCTTGATTTTAGCAAGAACAAAGCAGACGGTGATGATATCCTGGGCGATGCTTATGAATACCTGATGAGGCATTTTGCTACTGAATCAGGTAAAAGCAAAGGACAATTCTATACACCATCTGAAGTATCGCGAATAATGGCAAGGGTAATTGGCGTTGATCAAGCCAAAAGCCAGACCCAAACTATTTACGATCCTACCTGTGGCAGTGGGTCATTGTTGCTAAAAGCTGCTGATGAAACGCATCAAGGTGTTACTATTTATGGACAGGAAATGGACAATGCCACGACTGCTTTAGCTAAAATGAATATGATATTGCACAATAACCCGACGGCTGAGATCTGGAATGATAACACTCTTTCAACACCTTATTTCAAGAATCCGGACGGGACACTGAAAACCTTTGATTTTGCAGTTGCCAATCCTCCATTTTCTACAAAAGCGTGGAGCAATGGCTTTGATCCGTTTAATGACCTATATGAACGCTTCAAGGGTTATGGCATACCACCAGCCAAGAATGGCGATTATGCTTTTTTGCTGCATCTCATCCGGTCACTGAAAAGCAATGGTAAAGGGGCAATAATCCTGCCGCATGGCGTGCTCTTTCGTGGCAATGCCGAGGCTGAAATACGCAAAAACATCATTCGCAGAGGATTTATTAAAGGCATTATCGGCTTGCCTGCAAACCTTTTTTATGGTACGGGTATCCCTGCCTGTATCATTGTGATCGACAAAGAAAATGCCGAGAGCCGCAAAGGTATTTTTATGATGGATGCGGGCAAGGGTTTTATGAAAGACGGAAATAAAAACCGTTTGCGTGAGCAGGATATCCATAAGATTGTGGATGCATTCAACAAGCAAACTGAAGTTCCCAAATACTCCCGTATGGTAACAGTAGAGGAGATCGAACGAAACGAGTACAACTTAAACATCCCCCGCTATATCGATAGCCAGGAAGCTGAGGACATTCAGGATATTGAAGCTCATTTGCTGGGCGATATTCCAGAGCAGGATATCGATGATCTGGAAAACTACTGGCGAGTGTGTCCAACGCTTAAAGATGCTCTGTTTACCACAAGCTCAAGGGAAGGATATTTTACGCTAACAATACCACAGGAAGATATCAAGCATACCATTTTTTCGCACCCTGAATTTGCAGATTATACCAGGGAGATAGATACAGCTTTTGAATTATGGAAAGATGAATGCATACCCATACTGAAAACTCTGGATGTGGATACTAAACCAAAGGAAGTGATAGACAACTTATCGGAATCCATACTTGCATCATTTGCGGATAAAGACCTGATCGACCAGTATGATATATATCAGCATCTTATGACCTACTGGATGGAGACTATGCAGGATGATGTTTACCTGATCACTGCTGATGGCTGGAAGGCTGAATTATCACGTGTTAATGGAAAGAAAGATGAATGGGATAGTGAACTGGTGCCCAAGCAATTGGTGATCAACCGATATTTTACTGATGAGAAAAAAGCTATTGAGCAACTGGAGACTGATCGTGATGGCATTGGCCGCCAGATAGAGGAAATGGAGGAAGAGTACAGTGGCGAAGAAGGTTTGCTGGAGGAAGTGAAATCAGACAAGGGCAAGATCAGTAAGGGAAATGTGCAAAAACGTATCAAAGAAATCAAGAAAGATATTGCTGCTGATGATTTAGAAGAACTGAATCTATTAGAGGCGTATTTGAAGTTGATCGATAAAGAGGCAATGGCAAAGAAACAAATTAAAGATGTCCAGAAGGCGCTGGATAATAAGGTAATCGATAGGTACAAGGTATTCACAGAGGACGAGATCAAAACCCTTGTTGTGGACGAAAAATGGATGGCTGCCATCAGTGGGGATGTGAGGTCCGAGATGGAGCGTATTTCCCAGCGTCTTGCAAGGCGCATTAAGGAACTGGCTGAACGCTATGTTGCGCCTATGCCAAAACTGAATGCACAGGTGGATGAACTGGAGATGAAGGTGAATGGGCATTTGGAGAAGATGGGGTTTGATCTTTGATCATCAAATAAAGGAGTAGTAGTTATGCCAAAAGATAAAAAATCAACAATCAAAGTGCAGGGTACAGCCATTACCATCATTTCACATAAAGAAGATGATTTTATTTCGCTTACTGATATGGTTAAGAACTTTGATGGTGGGAGTGCTCTCATTGAACAATGGCTTAAAAATAAAGATACTGTATTGTTTTTAGGGATTTGGGAACAAATTAACAATCCTGATTTTAATTCCATCGAATTCGAGGGAATTAAAAGTGAGGCTGGACGAAACAGCTTTTATCTATCGACTAAGAAATGGTTAAAAGCCACTAATGCTAAAGGTCTTATAGCCAGTGCAGGGCGTTACGGTGGTACTTATGCTCATAAAGATATTGCTTTTGAATTTGGTTCATGGCTTAGTCCAGAGTTTAAGTTGTATCTAATAAAAGAGTTTCAGCGTCTGAAAGAAGATGAAAACAAACGCTTGTCTTTAGATTGGAATCTCAACCGCACTCTGGCGAAACTCAATTACCGCATACATACAGATGCCATTAAGACGCATATAATTCCACCTTCTATCACTAAAGAGCAAGAGAGTTTTGTATATGCCAGCGAAGCCGATGTGCTCAATGTAGCCCTTTTTGGAAAAATGGCTAAACAATGGCGAGATAAAAATCCATCACGGGAAGGCAATATTAGAGATTATGCCACAATAGAACAGTTATTGGTATTAGCTAATATTGAAAGTATGAATGCCGAATTCATACGCATGGGTTTACCTCAGCCGGAAAGGCTGCGAAAATTAAACCATATAGCCATTATCCAATTACAATCATTAATAGGTAATGTGAATATTAAAAAACTAAATCACGGCAATCAATAAATCAAGAATAAGTATAAAATTAGAGATTGATATGGAGAAAATGGGGTTTGCATGAAAATAACTAATGAAAATGTCACAATTATGAAACAACCTGTTTCCCAATTTGAACTAACCCGCACCCTGCCCAGCATTGAGGAGCTTGAAGCAGAACTGAGCGGGATACATCAGGAGGAAAGCGGCGATGAGTGATGTGCCAGAGGGGTATAAGATGAGCGAGGTGGAATAGATGAACGTTTTACTGTCAATTAAACCGAAATACGCGAATCAAATCTTAAAGGGAAATAAAAGATACGAATTCCGCAAATCGGTGTTTAAAAACCGCGATTTAGATATGGTTTATATTTATTCCTCTTCCCCTGTAAAAAGAATTGTAGGCGCATTTTCGATAAAAAAGATTATCGAAAAACATCCTGAACAGTTATGGGGTGAATGCAAGGACTTTTCAGGAATCGATGAGGGAGATTTTTTCGATTATTTTAGAGGTAAGGAGAAGGGATTTGCCATTGAGATTGGAGATGTTGAAGTATTTGACCCCATAAACCCAAAAGACGTCATCCTTGACTTTGTTCCACCTCAATCATTCTGTTATACTGACAAACACTGGGCTGGTGTAGTGTAAATGGATATTGAAAATACTAGAATTGTGGTAATTACTCAGCTTCGGTGATCAAAATGACTCCATCTGCGTTCATCATTTTAAAGAATATTGGGTGTGAAGCGATCAGGCTAAGCGAATTTGGCAGGGTAAAATCAAAGGAGAGGGATATCTTTGATTACGCATAAATCCGTATGAGAGAACTACTAATTGGTAAAGATTGATCGATTTAAATGCAAGATACGAAGTGATTAGATATGAAAATGAATGAGGTGAAAATTGATGACTCCGTCAAGGTAAAGAGCGGAATACTTTGTCCTGATCTAGAGGATTTATGCATAGGGGGATGGCAGGGTAGAATTTCACAAATAACAGAGGCCGATGACGGCACTGCTATTGTTCGCATTGAATGGGATTCTATTACTTTAAAAAATATGCCTGATTGTTACATTGATCAAAGTGAAGAAGAGGATCTAGACTGTTCAGCAATGTATCTTGAACCTGATGATGTTGAATTGACCGAATCCAGAGATAAAAAGGAAGATGCAGCAGAGACGCTAAAAGCAATTTTCAAAGCTTACAGGTGGGACTGGTTAGGTGAAGAAGGTAAGCGAATTCAGAATGTACTTTTTCATGTTGATGAAAACGATGAGATGGAAGTTTTAAAAGCATGGGAGAAATATCTTGAAAAAACATTGAGTTATCCTTTCTATGCCGTTATTACAGAGGTGTCGAGTGGGAGGCATCTGAAACAAGGGGATAAGGTCAGCGTAAAGAGAATTTCTTTGGTGGAAGATTTTCATGGCATAATCGTTGAATTAAGGCTGAAACGCAATAAATACGATCATCCTCTGTGCAACATGGAAGTTATTAACCGCAAATCATCAAACTATCAACCTATAAACGATTACTGCACCTGGTTTTGGAATCGATAATTAGAGGTCAAATATATGGATGAAGAATTTTTTGAAATTGTCAGTGAACATTGGGGCCAGATCCTCAATTTATATAAGAAAATCGAAGATAAAAAACCAATTATGCTTATCGATATTCAGGAACAAAAACTATATGCTTATCCGTATCTCGATTATAAATCATCATTAACTGAAAGATCACAGGCTATGCTTGAAAAAGAATATGAGGCTGCTCTATTAAATAATAAGGTAGTTGTTTTTGTGCAAGATAATGAAAATAAACAGCTTTGGTCACAAAATTTTGATTTGGAATAGTTAGAGATATGTTTGAAACTCTCATCTAAAGCAAATGGAGTTTGCATGGAATTAATGAATAATGAAACGCCCCGCGCCCTGCCTGAAAACCTAAGATACAGCCTGCCGAGCATTGAGGAGCTTGAAGCAAAACTGAGCGGGATATATCAGGAGGAAAGCGGCGATGAGTGATGTACCGCGGGGGGATAGGATGAGCGAGGTGGGTGTTATTCCTGAGGAGTGGGAAGTTAAGACGTTAGAAAATATTACTACGGAGATAGGAGATGGCATTCATTCAACTCCGCAGTATGTTCCGTATTCGGATATCTTTTTTGTAAATGGTAACAATTTAGTAAATAATTCAATTAAAATCACCGATAATACAATGTGTGTCAGTGAGTACGAATACAATAAGTACAAAAAGAGATTAAATGATAGAACAATATTGTTATCAATTAATGGTACAATTGGAAATATTGCATTTTTCAATGACGAGAAAGTAATTTTGGGAAAAAGTGCAGCATATATTAATGTCAATAATTCCACCAATAAAATTTTTATTTTCTATTTAATGCAATCACCCAGCATCAAAAATTATTTTGAAGATGAATTAACTGGTTCAACTATTCGCAACCTTTCGTTGAAAACAATAATAAATACCCCAATCGCACTCCCACCAACAATAGAAGAACAAGAAGCCATCGCCTCCGCCTTAAGCGATGTGGATGCACTCATTGCCGCACTGGAGCAGCTCATCACCAAAAAGCGCAATATCAAGCAGGGCGCCATGCAGCAGCTCCTCACGGGTGAGAAACGCCTGCCGGGATTTGGTGGGGTGTGGAAAGTGAAGACGTTGGGGGAAATTACAAAAATTTTTGTTGGGAAAGATCTTAAAGAAGAAAATTTTTCCTCATACGCTGATAATATTTTTAAATATCCTGTTTATTCAAATACTGTGGACAATGAAGGACTCTATGGTTACTATAATATTGCAGAATATCAAGGTGACAGTTTATCAGTTGTTGGAAGAGGTGTGGGATTAGGAACTGCATTTAATAGAAATGGTGGTTATGGTGCAATTGGCCGACTACTTTTATTATTTCCTGACATAAATGTAGATACAAAATATCTTTGTGAATACATAAATCAGAGGGTGAAAATATTTAAAGAGAGTAGTGGTATCCCACAATTAACGGGAATATCATTAGCCAAATATGAAATCCCCCTCCCGCCAACTATTGAAGAACAAACCGCCATCGCCCAGATACTCAGCGACATGGACACCGAAATAGAAGCCTTAAAACA
>Ga0255429_1176_pt1 | contig 13426 bp, 14 predicted proteins | sample ANMaggSeSYBR02H9_FD_182636 | JGI IMG/M metagenome (GOLD analysis project Ga0255429, IMG submission 182636) | Sediment cell enrichment communities from methane seep in Santa Monica Basin, California, United Staets - ANME aggregate JGI... | ecosystem: Environmental > Aquatic > Marine > Cold seeps >... | reverse complement strand
ACGCTTTTTCATTATTTGCTTCAGCGGTAATTGTATATAACCTCGGTTTTCAAGCTGTTCTAAACTATCTAAACAGGAATTTATTTTGTCAGAACCTTTTGGTGTTACCCAGGATAGGTGTTCGCAAATAGTAAAAGCTAATTCAGTTCGACTTAAATTAGGAAACATCTTCACAGTTTCTTGAATTTGACGTAGTTCTTTTTTTGAAAAATATCTCCCTGAAAGCATCAAGGGTTTTGAAATAGCACATTCCATATAACACCACCTCATGAATAAAAATTAAGTTGATACTATTATTAACGAATGTGTTTGATATAGTCAAGAAAAAAAATAAGTTTTTTATTACTATCTCAAAATTTAAATAAATTTAGATAGTTATAGCTATCTGATAAATTTTGAAACTATTTATTTTTAAGTGAATGCCATTGCACATCACCCCACCTGTCGTGCGTGCGAACACGCACTAGCAGACAAGTTCACGCCCATGCGGGGCGTACACAATTTTCTTCACCTGACTGGTGTTCCGCTGCCGCTCCACACCTGCCGGTAAGAAATGGATTAGATCGCAGAAGAAAGGGATATGTCAATTGAGATCAGATACCTTGACGATGGAATAGGAGTTTGCTGGCTTGGACAAGGGGTTGTAACCGGGCAGGATTTGTTAGAAGCAAGCAAAGAAACTTTCAAATCCGAAGAGATATTAAAGCAGATTAAGTATGCAGTTATCGACTTTACATCCATTGATAAAGCATCTATGCAAGCTGAAAATATAAGAGCAAAAGCCGGCATGGATAAAATAGCTGCTGAGACAAATCCAAACGTTGTTGTTGCGTTGATAGCCTCAAAAAATGTTATGTTTGGCCTTACTCGAATGTGGGAAGTCTTTGTAGATCAAATTGGTTGGAAAACAAAAGTATTCAGATCAAAGGCTGAGGCTGAAGTATGGATAAAGGAATTAATACCTGAATTTTCCACAAAGCATGAATAAAAGAAAAAACCTGTTCAAAAGAATTTAACCTAAGTTGAGCGATTTTTTGCGAAGAAATATGCCGAGATCTTGATGCAGCAAGGTTTGCGAAAAGCGTAGGCATACCAATGGATATGTCGAGACTTTTCGCAAGTCCTTGATGCGCAAGAGATTGGTGCAGGTCGAGTAAAAAATCGCTCAATTTAGGTTTAAAGAAGACGGCCTCACCTGCATCCAGGTAGAACGAGACCTTTAACAGTTTGAGGCTGAAATTGGGGGAAATAGCAATTTTCGTTCGGACACTATAGACTTTCAGATAATTAATTTCACAAGGCCAGAAGGAGGAAGGCGTATTAGTTATACGTCGACGACTGATAACTCAGTGAAATTATTTATCTGAAAGTCTATATCTGTGACCGTGAGGTCTCCGCCCCATACGGTGCTTATTAATCGAAGGGGTTACCCAAATATAATCCGCAAAAGAAAGTTCGGCTTCAGCTCCACTGCCTGCCGGTGCGAGAAAAATAGTTTTGAACGAAGCTCCTGTGCGGCGAAATGCTCTGTCTGGAATTCCAAATTTATGCACAATATGACCATTTCCAACAAGTACTATCATTGGATTCCCCTTTAAATTTTGTGAGATTGATTCAGCCATTATCTCTTCCCATACACATTGAGCCATATAGAAATTCTCAAATTTTTCCCTTCCTTTGACTTTGTGTTGTTTAAATATTTTTTCTAAATAGGCTTTGTGGTCAGCGTTTGAGGTATCTACGTCGCTTGGAAGGTTTTTCTTTTCATCGTCAGAAAGGGTCTCGATTCCGCCAATGGCTATCTTTGGCGGAATATGGAAAGGGAGATTAAGACCAACTATTCTTATTTTGTTATTTTTTAGAAAAAGTAGAATGTCCTTATATAATTCAAAATCAAACCTCCAGTTAGCGTACCAGTGCATTTTTTCCATAAATTCTTTTTCATCCAGTTCACCATCAGACCAAAGATAAAGAATCTGCTGGTATGATCTATCAAATGTTTCCATGCCTACAGAAATATATGGATGCGACTTAAAAAGCTCTTTTATTAATCTGAGCTGAATATCATGATGTGAAGGCTCATTATGCCTTTCTCCGACATAAATTACCTGGACATCTTCAAGATCATTAATAAGACCCCCATAAGATATTGGCTTGCCGGTTTCTACAGAAATAATGGTGCCCACTTCAAATGATTCTGACATATCTTTTATAAAAAGCTTCTTTACAGGCAAAGCACACCCCCAAATATTGCCAAGAAACAGGCTGAAGAGAAAAATGTTGATTAAGGAACGGGGACGAAATAACTTCCCTAAGTAGGCACATAGATTTGGGTCAAATTTGTTCGATCTCAAATCACAAAAGTTGATGGAATAGCGGGCTATTTTGATATTTTTGTGCTTTGAGATCGGGCAAAGGTGGCCTGAAGCTGTGATGCATAGTTGGAGAAGTTGTTTCGTCCCCGTTCCTAACCATCTATTTGTAAAATTTATTCTTGTCATAATGTAATTCCATAGCTTGATCTATCAATGGATTGCTTGTTATAATTAATTTGAAATCTAAAGGAGTAATATGCCTCTTGACCAAAATCCCTTATTCAGAAAAGTAATACTGCCGTGGTATGATACTGAAAAGGCTTGTTATACAGTTATTGCATTCATGTTGCTTGTCTTTCTCTTTGGCATTGCCGGCATATTAGAAGCGGTTGAAAAAACAGAATATAATGAATATATCTGGGTGCCTGTCCTTCTGGTAGCAATGAGTACCGTGGTAACAGTCTCTATTGCAATACGTCTGATAAAAAGATATACTCATCAGTACTCAAAACAGGGGCCAAAAGCTTTATAACTCATTGTAAAAGTGAGACCTTTGAAAAATGTTCAAGTTTGTTCAAGTTCAAGGAAGGCGAAAATTTTAAATGCAGGAATACATTGAGTATTTCGAGGCTTAAAATTTGAGCCTGACGCTGAAATTGGGCAAAAGGGGGCGTTTTGCAAAGGTCTCAAAGTCAAAGCAGTTACATATTTCCCATAAATTTTCTAAAGGCCATCTCTTTAAAACTATCTGTATTTATATATTTAAGAATATCAAGCAACCTTTTAGGAGGTATGTAACCAGGCAAGTTGCTAATTTTTTCTCCATTTTCTGCAACAAACCAGGTAGATGGCAACCCTTTTACACCAAAATCCAACGCTACCTTAACATCTCTGTCCGAGTTTACCTTTACAGGAATAAAGTTGTCATTTATATAGGAAGCAACTGAATAATCATTGAACGTTTCTTTCTCCATCTTTTTGCAGTAAGTGCACCAGTCAGAATAAAAGTATAAAAATATCTTTTTCTCCTCTTTTTTGCTCAGCTCAATCCCTTGTTTGTATGTATACCAGTTTATAAATTTTGAAGAAGCAAAACTGCAAGACAACGTAAATAAAATAAAAATTATTGCTGTTAAAAAACAAGCGTATTTAAATATATTTTTCATCGTTTTATCCAAAAAAAGTTAATAAATACATTTTGTTTGATATAAGAAACAGGCCGATAAGAATAAGAAAAATACCTGCAACAATGTTTGCATAATTCAAAACCTTAGATGCTTTTTTGATAAATTTAAGCATAAAATTAACAAATATAGACACCAAAATAAAAGGCATTGCCAGTCCTGCAGAATATATCACAAGAAGCATAACTCCCTGCCATACATTCTCCTGATTGCCGGCAAGAACAAGTATCGAGCCTAATAAAGGACCTATACAAGGGCTCCAGCCTGCGGCAAAAGCCATGCCAATTATAAAAGGCCCTAAAAAATGCAGTGGTTTTTTAACTATGTGAATCCGTTTGTCATGATAAAGATGACGGATGCGGATTAAGCCGATTAAGTGCATCCCAAATATTATTATTAAAATACCACCTGTTATTCTTATAAAATTACTATACTTGTATATGATATTCCCAAACAATGAGGCTGAAGCTCCCATAAGCACAAAAACAAAAGAAAAACCTAAAACATATGATACAGTAGCTAAAAATACTTTCATTCTAATTTCTGCATTACAGTCTGTGGTCAACTCTTCTATTGAAAAACCCGTTATAAAAGTAAAATACGATGGGATAATCGGCAGGATACAAGGAGAAAAGAAAGAAAGAAGTCCTGCAAAAAAAGCTGCCGGATATGTTATCGTCTCAACAAACATAGTTTAATCCTTTGGATAGGCTGAAGGTAGAAGGCTGAAGTTCTCTGGCAGCCTTCCACATTCTACCTTCAGCCTTCCACCTATCTACCTATATTTTACTTGCTTAACTCTTTTGAGCGCCTTGCGGCTGCCTTTATAGCCTCTATTATATTTTGTTTTACTTTATTTTTTTCCAGAATCTTGAAAGCTGCTTCAGTAGTTCCTCCGGGAGAAGTCACCTTCCGGCGCAAAATTTCAGGCGATTCATTACTTTCTTCCATGAGTTTAAGGGCACCCTGTATAGTTGCAACTGTCAGCATGGCGGCTTTATCCGGCTCCAGTCCGACTTTGATACCTCCCTCTATCATAGCTTCAGCAATATAAAAAACATATGCGGGCCCTGATCCGGAAAGAGCGGTAACTGCATCCAGATCTTCTTCTTTAAATTCAATTGCCTTGCCTATAGCTTCAAGAATTATTTTTATTGTGTTTAAATCTTCTGCTTTGGCATATTTATTGGCACTCATTCCGGACATTCCTGCCAAAACCAGGGCCGGCGTGTTTGGCATTACTCTTATTATCGGCAATCTTTCTCTGGATTCATTATTAAGAGAATTGTAAAGTAAAGCCTCAATTTTACGTAAAGGAATTCCTGCTGCAATAGAAACAACTATCTTTCGATTTGGTATCTCGTAGCCTTCATGCTCTGAAATTTGTGAAAGGACCTGATATATATGCTGAGGTTTTACTGCAATAACTATAATTTCGCATTCCGAAAAAACTTTAAAATTATCTTTCATTACAGAAATACCATAAGTCTTATTAAGAATATTGAGCCGCTTTTCACTTATATCACTTGTATAAATCATTGACGGAGAAAAAACTCCAGTCTGGATAAGAGCACCCACGAAAGCCTCTCCCATGTTTCCGGCACCGATGAAACCAATCTTCTTGTTAATTTTTGACACACTGCCTCCTTAATTTTAGAGACCGTTCACGGTTAACAGTTAACGGTTAACGGTTCAAGGTTTAGCAAGCAATAAAAAAATCAAGGAAACCAACCGTGAACAGTTACTTATTTTTCGATATCGTCTATCGTAATGTGCTTCGTTTATACTTTTTTACGACTGCACCTTTGATCTGTCAATGATTTTGCTTGAAATTTCTTGATTTTCTATATATTTTTTTGATACAAACTTAGCAATTAATAATTACATTAAATGAAAGGCTTTTATATTTATGTATGTAATCGGATTTCTGTTAAAGGCAATCGCAAATGTTCTTGACTATGTTTTACTTCTATTCATGTGGATTGTTATAGCGAGAGCAGTGCTCTCCTGGGTCAATCCGGATCCCTTCAATCCTATTGTTCGTTTTATCCATAATGTTACAGAGCCTGTTTTATATCGCGTTCGTGCATTCATACCCGTTAGTTTTGGAGGTATTGATTTCTCTCCAATTATTGTCTTGCTCGGAGTGATTTTCTTACGAACCTTTGTTGTAAGCAGCTTAATAAGACTGTCTGATAGTTTATTATAGGTGAGATATTATGAAAACCACACCACTTGATATTCAACAACAGCAGTTCAAGGTTAGATTTAGAGGATTTGATATCCGTGAGGTAGATAAATTCCTTGAACAAATTGCCGATTCTTTTGCTTCATTGCAGCAGGAAAACGTGAACCTGCATGAGGAAATTAGAAGGCTAAATCTTGAAAGCCAGGGGTATAAGGAACGCGAAGAAACCTTTAAGCGCGCTATGCTTAATTCTCAGAAAGTTCTTGAGCAGATGAAGAAAAATGCTCAAAAATCATCTGAATTAGTCATAGCTGAGGCAGAAGTCAGAGCAGAAAAAATACTCAACAGAGCCCATAGCAGGCTGGCGCAGTTGCATGAAGATATAGCTGAACTTAAAAGACAGCGCATGCAAATCGAAGTTCAAATCCGTTATGTAATAGAGACTCATTCAAAACTTCTTGAAATTGGAAAAGAGAGTATGGAAACATCGGATGAAGAAGACTCTAAATTGAAATTACTAAAAAAACGTAACTAGTGTCCGAACGAAAACTAGAAAATTTTTTCAAGTTCAAGGAAGGCGCAAATTTTAACCACAGGAATACATGGAGTATTTCGAGGATTAAAATTTAAGCCTGACGCAGAAATTGGGAAAATTAGCAGTTTTCGTTCAGGCACTAACTACTCAGGTGAATAGACTGAAAGTGGAGTAGCAAATGGCAAAAATAGACGCGTTTTTCAAGTTAATGAATGATCAGGGCGCTTCAGATCTTCATCTTGTTGCAGGACAACCGCCGGCACTCAGAATAAGGGGAGATATAGAAAGGGTCAAATATAAGGTGCTGGATACTGATGAGCTGAAAAGCATGCTCTATGAAATAGCGCCCGAAGACAAGGTCAAGATATTTGAAGAGACAGGCGATGTTGACTTCGGCTATGAAATACCAGGACTTGCCAGGTATAGAGCAAATTTTTTTATGCAGAAAAATGGCGCTGCTGCAGTTTTCAGGGAAATTCCAGCTACAATATTGACCGCTGAACAGCTTGGCCTTCCTCCTGTAATACCCAAGCTGGCATTACTTCCAAGAGGTCTCGTCGTAGTAACAGGTCCTACAGGTAGCGGCAAATCAACCACATTGGCAGCCATAATTGATGTAGCAAACCATAGCCGTAAGGATCATATCATTACTGTCGAAGATCCAGTCGAATTTGTTCATGAAAGCAAGGCTTGTATTGTAAACCACCGTGAGGTTGGTCTTCATACCAGGTCATTTAGCGCAGCCCTGCGCGGCGCTCTACGTGAGGATCCGGACATTATTCTGGTTGGTGAAATGAGGGACCTTGAAACTATATCACTTGCTATAGAAGCCGCATCTACAGGACATCTTGTTTTCGGTACATTACATACTTCCAGCGCTGCTAAAACAGTTGATCGTATTATTGAGGTCTTTCCTGCAAGCGAACAGTCACAGATACGTTCCACGCTTTCTGACGGACTCAGAGCTATCATAGCACAGGTACTGTTTAAGAGAATTGACAAGAAGGGGCGTTGTGCCGCTCTTGAAATATTGATTGCAACTCCTGCGGTTAGAAATCTGATAAGAGAAGCAAAAACCTATCAGATTGCTTCAATGATTCAGACGGGAAAGAAATACGGCATGCAGCTTTTAGATGACGCTATAATGGAAATGTGCACCAAAAAGATGATAAGTCCTGATGAGGCCTACGCAAAAGCTAATGATAAGGCAAAATTCAGGCCTCTTCTGAAGAAACCCCCAACGGATTTCACCGAAGCATAATTTTAGGGATAGGTTATTTCATGAAAAAACAGGAAATCGACCACATACTTACCAGGATGCTTGATGCATTCGGCGATGTCTCAGACCTTAACATCACTGTCGGCAAACCGTTTCAGGTAGAGAGTTCGGGCGAGCTTGCCGGGGTAGAGATGGATCCTCCTTTTCATGAACTCACACCGTTTCAGACTGAAATTTTTACTCTAAACCTGATCAACCAGAACAGACGTCTTACAGATATCCTTCTTAGAGAGGGATCGTGCGATCTGTCTCATGAACTTCCAGGCAAAGCACGTTTCAGGGTAAATATCTTTTCCCAGCAAAGCAACTACTCCATTGTCCTCCGAAAACTCGAAACCAAAATTCCAACCTGCAAGGAACTGGCGCTTCCCGAGGCATTCTACAAGCTGGCCCAGGAAAAAAACGGTATTATTCTGGTGACCGGTTCCACAGGAAGCGGAAAATCTACTTCTCTGGCCGGGGTACTTAATGAAATTAACGAAATCAAATCAGTCCACATAGTAACGCTCGAAGACCCTGTGGAATTTCAGCATCCGCACAAAAAGGCTACTTTCAACCAGAGGGAGATGGGAACTGATTTCGATAGCTTTGCCAGCGGTTTAAGGGCCGCTCTCCGCCAGGCCCCAAAGGTAATACTGGTCGGTGAGATGCGTGACAGGGAAACTGTTGATATCGGCCTCAGCGCAGCCGAGACAGGCCATCTGGTACTGAGCACTCTCCACACAGTGGACGCTGGGCAGACTATTAACCGCATCCTCGGTATGTTCAATACCGAGGATGAGAACCAGATTCGCATCCGGCTTGCCGACACGGTCCGCTGGATCGTGTGCCAAAGACTTCTTCCCAAAGTAGGCGGCGGTCGCGTGGCGGCTTTTGAGATCATGGGTTCCAACCTCCGGACTAAAGATACGATTTTGCACGGAGAATCCGAGGGAAAAACGTTTTATGAAATCATACAGGCAGGAAAGGCCTTTGGTATGATCACTTTTGATGATTACATCGTAAATCTGTACGAAAATGGCTACATTACCGAAGAGACAGCTATGGCTTATGCATCCCGTAAGGGTATAGTCGGCCGTGGAATAGACTCGGTAAAGAGCGCTCGCGGAGAAACTACCACCGATATCGAGGAACTAGAAGTGGACATAGATTATAGAAAAACCAAGTAAGAGACGAAGATTATGGAAGTTATATGCAAACAGTGTCAGAGTAAGTTCAAAATTCCGAATGAAAAAATCCCAAAAGGAAGAGTCTTTTCGCTCACCTGCCCAAAGTGCAGTAATAAAATTTCCATAGACACCCGGCCCACTGCTTCTCCATTGCCCGAAAAGACCCTGGCCGTATCCGCCGAACCGAAACCTGGCCCGAAAAAAACAATATTCGACGAGATAGATTCCGGCACTTATGACGCTTCCGAAAAGCCTTTTGATTTTGTGGAAGAGGGTATAGAAACAGCTCTTTTGTGTGAACCTGACCCGGCCATCAGAGCTAAGATCAAAATGGCTCTGGAGAAGATGAAATATAATACCATAGAACCAAAGTCGGCCGTTGAGGCTCTCAAGCAGATGCGCTTTCATGTTTTTAATCTGGTGGTGCTAAACGAATTGTTCGACACTCAGAATCCCGACAAGAATGATGTCCTTAAATACATGGCTCAACTTGCTATGAACACGAGGCGCAACATCTTTTTAGCCCTTGTCACCAACCGCTTTCGCACTATGGACAGCATGATGGCCTTCAACAAAAGTGTCAATATCATTGTCAACGTAAATAATATTGATGAAATGCAAAAGATCCTCAAGCGTAGTGTAGCCGACAATACTGCATTTTATTACGTATTTAAGGAGTCGCTGGCCAAAACCGGCAATGCTTAACTAAATTGAGCGATTTTTTACTCGATCTGCACCAATCTCTTGCGCATCAAGGGCTTGCGAAAAGTCTCGACATGTCCATTGGTATGCCTACGCTTTTCGCAAACCTTCCTACATCAAGATTTCGGCACATTTCTTCGCAAAAAAAATCGCTCAACTTAGGTCTAATTTTGTTTTTTAGCACTTTCAGATAATTCATTTCACAAGGCTATAAGGAAAAATCTGAGTAAGTCGTACTGATGTGTACGTCATCGAAGATTTTGACTGATAACGCAGTAAAATTATTTATCTGAAAGCATATAGCACTTTTCATATATAATGCGCAGCCCTTCAAGGGTCAGTGAGGGCTCAACCTCTTCTATGCTGTCACAAACATCAGCCATAAGATTTGATACCCCCCCCGTAGCAACTACCTTGGGAGCAGTGCCCATTTCAATCTTCATTCGCCTTACTATTCCATCCACAAGACCTGCATATCCATAAATAATACCAGACCTTATGCTACTTGCCGTATCTTTACCTATAATTTTTTCCGGGTGAGAAAATATCTCAACCCTTGGGAGTTTGGATGCCTTTAAGAACAGAGCTTCAGCGGAAATCATGATTCCGGGGCATATTGCTCCACCCAGGTATTCACCATCTTCTGAAACTGCATCAAAGGTTGTTGCTGTACCAAAATCAACTACAATCAGGCTGGTTTTATACTTTTCAAATGCAGCAATTGAGTTGGCAATTCTGTCTGCCCCCACCTCATCAGGATTATTGTAAAGTATCGGCATTATATTGACAGACTTGGCATCTACCCATAATGGATACTGCCCTAAGTATTTACGGCAGAAAGAATCAAGAACGCTTACCAGGGGCGGAACAACGCAGGAAATGACAATGCCGCTGATATCTTTAGATTTTATATCACTTCCTGTAAAAAGATTGGCTGCGATAACATTAAATTCATCTTCCGTTATTGTATTTACAGTTCTTATTCTCCAGTCTTTTACCAGTTCCCTGCCATTGTAAATACCAATTACGGTGTGTGTATTTCCAACATCTATAACGAGAAGCATTATAAGTACTCAGGTTGTTAGGTTCACGGTTCACGGGTTCACGGGTTCACGGGTTCACGGTTCACGGTTGGTTGTCTCAATATCTTCAAAACATTCAATTTTTATCATAGTGGCCTGTCATTTATATAATGTCGTAAAGATGAGTGTCATTCCAGCGGAAGCGCGAATCCAGAAGCGCCGAGGTAGCCAGAAATGCTTGTCCTCGACCTGATCGGGGAATTGATTCCCACCTTCGTGGGAATGACGAGTGCCTGATACGATATTTCACACATGACAATAGCCTGCCGTCGTCAGGCGGGGCTCTCTAACCTCGAACCGTGAACCGTTGAACCGTGAACCTGAGTAGTTACTTTATTTTTACTGTAAATATTTCCGGTTTTACCCTTACAAGGATAGTTTTGACAGGCAAAACTATTGACGCACGTCTAACATAAACACCGGGCTTCAATCCTTTAAGATCTACGCAGACTTCCAATCCATTCTCTTGATAAAACTTTTCAAGTAGATTAACAGGGCCTTTTATTTCAATATCTATAGCAGGAGGTGTAATGCTGAATGTGTAAGTAGAATCTTTCCCTTTAACAGGAATATTTTTAAATTCTCTTGCCACAATTTGTTCTTCAATATATACTTCGGCGAGAATGATTCCTGAAAAAGAAATAATATCAAGACATTCAGGCAGATCAAGAGCTATCTCCTTTTTAAAGGATTCTGACAGCCCGTTAACATCAACAGGCTTTGTAAATATCTTTTCAATTGGTCCAAGAATATTTTCAGGACCTTTCAATATTACTGAGGATGGCCTGGTAACCGCATATGTAAAAAAACCAGGCGCTGGTTTGCCTGAAAAAGAAACTATAACCGGCAACTCTTTTTTAAGCTCTTTTTCAACTTTTACAGTCAAAAAGGACGGAGTTATATTTATAATAGAGATTCCACTGGGAAGTTTAATACCGTCCTTTCTTATTGGAATATTGTTGACTCCTTCATTTATATAAGAAAGATCAAGCAAATATCGCGACTTAATTTCAGAAAGAGTTTTAACCAGTGATTCAGGGCAACTGATACTTACTTCTATTCCTTTTAATAGAGGGTCGGTTATTGATAACCCGTCAGGAATTTTACCGGAATCTATTGGGATGAATATATCTGTTTCATGAAAAGGTGAGTCATGCCATAGTAAAAAAAAACAACTGACTAAAAAAAAACACAGGATAACCCATTTCCAGACCTTATTAAAAATAATTTTTATATGGTCTTCAAGCCCTTTATTCATAATGGATCTTATAAAACCCTAAATTAAACATTTGGTCGGTCTGGGTTGTCATATAGATTTTCAGATAATTAATTTCACAAGGCTAGAAGGAGGAAGGCGTACTTGTCGTACGTCGACGACCGATAACACAGTGAAATTAATTATCTGAAAATCTATAGCTAACGCTTCTAATTGAATCAATCAGTTCCAATGTCGAACGTGTTCTGGCAACGTCATGAACCCTTACAATGTGAGCGCCGTTTAAAACCGCAGCGGCAATCGCTGCCTGAGTTCCTGTTTCAAGCTCCAGCATTTCAAGCCTGGTATCACCGTCGTGACTGCCCTCAAGAATATTTCGAATAAATGATTTCCTTGAAGGCCCTATCAAAACAGGATTATTCAGAGTTTTAAATTTATTCAGATACTTAATTATAAGAAGATTATGTTCGACTGTCTTGCCGAACCCAATTCCAGGATCTATTATTATTTTAGACCTTGCAATTCCGTTTTTTTCAGCTCTGCAAATTGCTTTTTCAAGAAATTCTTTGATCTCTTCTATAAGATGGTCATAGTGAGGAGAAACCTGCATTGTTTTTGGAGCGCCCTTCATGTGCATAACTACTACCGGAACTCCATATTTTGATACAACGCCCATCATATCAGGGTCACTGTACATGGCGCTTATATCGTTGATAATAGAGGCGCCGGATTCAATAGCCTCTCTCGCCATACTTGCCTTTGTTGTGTCAATTGAGATAGGAATTGAAACACGTTTCGCAAGTTTTTCAATAACCGGCAAAACACGCCGGCCTTCCTCTTCAATAGATACAGGCTCGGAAAACGGCCGTGTGGATTCGCCCCCTATATCAATTATATCAGCGCCGGCCTCAGCCAGTTTTTCGCCATGAGCCACCGCTGCATCGCATGAAAAAAAAAGCCCTCCATCTGAAAAAGAATCAGGGGTCACATTTAAAATGCCCATAATACACGTACGATTACCGAACGAAAGGCTGTGAGACCCCCATGAAAGTTTATATGATTCGGGCATGCTTCTAAGCAAAAAATTGTTGATTGATGATTTGTGGAATCGCTTCGCTCTGTTTTTTTGTTATAAAATTAATAGAATACCTTCAGTCAACAGTCAACAGTCTTATCTTATGAAAGCTCAATATCCGGTCTCATGGAACGAATTAGATCATCAAGCTCATCTCCTTTGACGGTTTCCTTTTCAAGCAGAAGTTCTGCCAATTTATGGAGGATATCTATATTCTCACCCAGAATTTCTTTTGCACGTTTGTATGAATTCTTTATCAGAATAGTTACTTCTTTATCAATTTTTCTGGCTGTTTCTTCGGAATAATCTCTTGGGTGTGATATTTCACGACCTAGAAAAATCTGTTCTTCACCCTTGCCATAAGAAAGCGGTCCCAGCTCTTCACTCATGCCCCATGACCGCACCATTTTCTGGGCAATATCCGTCGCCTGTTTGATATCGTTGGCTGCCCCTGTGCTTATACGGTTAAAAATAATATCTTCCGCAACTCTTCCTCCAAAAGAAACGGTCAAATCGTTTTCCAACTGATCCTTAAATTTAAAATCTCTCTCTTCCGGTAAAAACCAGGTAATACCCGCTGCGCGTCCCCTTGGAATAATTGTAATTTTGTTAACCGGATCAGCTTCCGGCAGGAAACGAGATACAAGAGCATGGCCCCCTTCGTGATATGCCGTTACTTTC
>Ga0255429_1173_pt1 | contig 13657 bp, 11 predicted proteins | sample ANMaggSeSYBR02H9_FD_182636 | JGI IMG/M metagenome (GOLD analysis project Ga0255429, IMG submission 182636) | Sediment cell enrichment communities from methane seep in Santa Monica Basin, California, United Staets - ANME aggregate JGI... | ecosystem: Environmental > Aquatic > Marine > Cold seeps >... | reverse complement strand
GCAACAGAAGAAGAGATTGGAGCTTGCGGAAGGTATAACTAAAAGGCCAGGCTCTAAACAATGTTGGAGCCTGGCCTTTATATATTATGATTACAACGGTACTCTTTTATTATTATTCAACCGAACTTTTATTCTTCCTTTGGTTTCAGGTGCTCTGGAATCTCCATTGCCTCAATCAAAAGCTCGCTGAAAAATTTGACGTGCATCCCAAGCTTATATCCGTCAACAATATCCTCAACACCACTGTGGCAGTTATGACAGGGTGTTACAATGGTATGAGCGCCGGTTCTTTTAAAATTTTCCGACTGTATTTTAGCTGACTGGACCCGGATTTTTTTCCATGGCGGGCCACAGTTAATAGTATCGCCGCCTGCATTGCAACAAAAGGCATGTCTGTCATTTGGGATAAGATCTACAAAATCTTCGCACACTGCACTCATAATATACCGCAGTTTTGAGCCCAATCCAGCGTTTCTTATAATATTGCACGGGTACTGTGCAGTAACCGGTCCTTCGACTTTTTTTGCTATCTTGATTTTGCCGCTTTTGATCAGGTCATAATAAAATGCTACTGCATGAACAATCGGTATGGGCGGACTCATCCAGCCCAGCCAGGTTGGGCCGTCATATTCTCCCCCCCTGAATGCATGACCGCATTCACCCATGACTATCTTTTTTACCTTAAGCCTTTGAGCTGTTTCATGATGAAGCCTTTCCACCCTGGCCATGATTTCAAAATCACCTGAATACATAGCCATATTGCTGTTATCCCAGCCGGCAGTTGCAGGCATTGTCCAGTCAAGTCCTGCCACCTTCATGATTATTGTGATATTGCCAAGGAGCTGGGCTAAAAACTTTGGTTCAGGCCCAATAACCGAATACATTATCTCAGCGCCTTCTTTTTCAAGTGGCAAACGGGCGCTTGGCACATACCCCTGTGCTTCTTCTTCCTGCCACTGGAGTGTGTCTATCCATTCATCCGGTTTTACCCACATCTGGTTCATTGTGGCAGCATGGCTGTTAACCGTATCCTGCAGGTAAAGAGGCACCATTTCCAACTTTGCGCATATCCTACGAACAACAAGCATCATGTATGCGATATCGATTCCAAACGGACAATACATGCCGCAACGCCGGCAGACATTACATTCGGTATGGGCGATTTGAGAGCATCTTTTGATAAATGCTGCGTCAACCTTTCCTTTTTTTTCCAGCATTACCCAGATGGTATCTTTTACCTTTGTAACCGGAGCAAAACTGACATCCCTGTCATTAGAGAGATACCAATGACATGCCTCTGCACATAATCCGCAGTGAATACATGTATTAACGTAAGTTTGCAAACGCACGCCAGTTTCTTTATCTATAACTTCATTGATAACTTTTTCTATTTGTTCCTCGGTGAGTATTTTCTCGGTCTGGTCCATGAGATCATCTACGACCGGTTCTCTTATAGCTATGGTGGGTTTCATAATATTCTCCTTAACATTATTGTTTTGCTGTTAAATTTTACCAGTCCTTTGAATGTTTCCAATAACCCTGTTCACTCCCGAATAATGCTCTTGTAAAAACAAAGAAGAGCATGTGGCTTAGCCTTGTAAAAGGAATGGCTATCAGCATTATCTCACCTGCAAGGATGTGAAGTATCAGAATGGTTTTATAGGCAAATAATTGATGGTATGCAATGAAGCCGGTTATAAATGGAAGAGCGGTAATCGCAAGCAGAAGATAGTCAGAACCATCGGTGACGTTTTTTACCACCGGGTCTGTTAATCTTCTATATAAGTAAAAGATACACCCGGCAATAACTATAATTGTCATCCAGTCTGCGACCCCGTCTGGAATATTAAACCAGCTTATATTCCACGATTCATCCAATAGAACAAGATGACCCAAAAGAAAAATAGGCGTAAGTATTAAACATATATGAAAAGCAAAAGAGACTATAGTAAAAATTGGTCTTTTTTGCATATACTGATTATTAAAGGGTATTACCCAGTGCACAAGAGAAGCTAAACTGTGCTTTAATGACATATGTCTGAACAAAGTCATATCCTTTTTAGCGCCGGACAACATGTTGTATATTTTATACAGGCTCCCGCCGATAAAAATTATAAAGGCTATCCATACAAGCGGCCCGCTAACAAATTCATACATTCGCTTTCCTCCCTTTGAAAATATTATTCAAAACTATTAGCTTTATATTTATTAAATAAAAATCTTAACCAATTAACTTAGTCGTTAAGTAAAAATAATTTACACAACTTGCTTGTCCTTTTGCTTGTTTTCTGTGTTGCGTCAAGACTTACATAACTTGTTGTGCTCGCCTTAACGCGCCTTGAAAACAAACAAAATTTCGGCGCAATCCGTACAACTTATTTTTACTTGCCTCCTTAATTTTACATATCACTTAAGGAAACTACTTTGCGATAATATTTCCCGTCTTCTACGCCGCATATCATCACCTTGGTTCCATCAGGCGATACAACAGGATTCCAGAGAGCTTCATAATCTTTTCCCCGGATTTCGCCGTTAACCGCGACAGCATACTTACCGTTTTTCTCTACCTTGCATATTACCTTGTCGCCGTTGGGACTGAAAACAGGCGGCCATATATTATCAAAAGCTCCTCCAAGTACGGTTCCATCAACAACGAGGAACCAGTTGCCGCTGTCTTTTGCAATTGCGGCTACCTTTCTACCGTCCTGGCTGAAATATGGTTTTAAGATACATTCATTGAATGTTTTTGACCATGGCTGTCCATTAACGGCGATTGACCATTTGGCAAAAGATGGGGCAACTGCTGCCGCAATATTGTTGCCATCAGGACTGTATGTTTGATGCATAAGATTGATAAAACCTGTGTTCCAGACAATCCTGCCGTTTGTCGCCAGGAACCACTGGCCTGACTGCCTGACCGGCACAGTAATTTCATTGCTGTTTGTGGGATGAAATACCGGTTCCCATGTACAACCGAATTTTTCATTCCACGGTTTTTCATTTACGAGAATGCCGTATTCACAAATACTATTCCTGTATTCTGCAATAATATTCTTGCAGTCATCGCTGATTGCCAGGCCGTAAACATCAACATAATTATCCTTCCACGGCTTGCCGTTAACAACCACCGACCAGGAGCCTTTCGTAAATGCATTAACATCGGCTTCTGCAACAGCAACGGTTTGAGCTATTACAGCCGATGTTTTACCATCCGGGCTTATTACATGACTTGCTATGCTCTCAAGCTTAATCGGGCATTCCCATACCTTTCCATTAACTAATATTCCGTAACCACTTTCCTGCCTGACAATTGCCGCAATAGTTTTTCCGTCAGCACTAAATTTGGTCTCCCAGATGTATTCGTATGTTTCCTCCAGGGCAGCGCCGTCAACAGCCAGTGTCCATTCCATATCCTTTGAAATAAGTGCAGTCAGTCTGCCGTCAGGGCTGAATCTTGAATACCACATCTTTTCAAAGGGTTCTTCCCATGTGTTTCCATTTACACATATGCTGAATTCTGCTTCCCCTATTTTGACGATAGAGGCTATCTTCTCGCCATCGGCACTGATATAAGGCTCCCAGACATCTTCAAACTGGTCTTTCCATTTTGCTGGCTCGGCAAGCATTTTTTCTTTGATTTCCCAGTCCCAGCTTTCAATATTACTCATTTAAAAACCTCCTAACCTTTAATCTGTTAATAACAATCTTTATATTTTTTGACAGGATATAACAAAATATAAGAAAAGTAAAGGAATCATGTTAATCCTGTCAGTCCGTACTTAAGGGCTATGTCAAAAATAACCAACGTATTTTTTTCCGAGCCCTAAAGCCTGGCCCACTCATTATGAAATTTCTGCAATCTCTCTATCTGCAATTTTTCTTTTGACTTTGAAATATAATCTACAATCTCTTTAAGCACTTTTTTGTTAAAAGGCGTTATCATGTAAAAAAGCACGCCCTGCTTTCTGATTTTTAATTCCAGTTTTCTATAGTTTCGATCTGTCATAGTAACAATTTTAATATCCGGACATATACTTTTAACGTGCTGAATTAATTCACAGCCATCAAATGCTTTTGAAGAGATATTAAGCAGCACCAGGTCAAAATTATTGTCTCTGACCTTTAATAAGGCATCTTCGGCTGAATTAGCGGTTTCTATGCTGCGCACAAGTTTCTCAATGCTTTTTTTGACGGCACCGGCAGCAAAAAAATCATCAATAATCAGAATATCCATAAGATTTACTGTAAGCGTTCACACCGACAGGTGCCATGGACAAACTTGTTTGTCCGTGAACCCTGAACCTCTGAACCCGATAACGCAGTGAAATTATTTATCTGAAAGTCTATAGCTCTAAAATTCAGATTAGCAGTATATTTGGATATTACTTTGCAATGGATGTGCCAAAAATTAAGGGGGATATCTATCTATTGGTATTTATAGATGATATTTATATTTATCTGGTATGAATTGTTATAGGGAGAAAAAGATAGACTGACATTAATGACATGATGGATATAATAATTGAGCTTTACCGCTTGATATAATTTAGTATTTTATACATATGCCACATATGGCATATATCATGACATGGTTAGCTTAAAATGTTTTAATTTTCTGTAAAGAGTTCTTTCGGGTATGCCCAGCGTTTTTGCTGTCTTGCCCCTGTGCCACTTATTCTGATTTAACACTTTAGAAATATAGTCTTTTTCGAACAGCTCCACTGTATCGCGCAGTCCTGAATTTTCTTGCAGCAATTCTTTGCCTGAATCATCAACCTCATTTGCTGCCTTGGAGCCCCGCGGGTTTATAAAATCAAGGCGCTGTATAGTAACATAACGTTTTAAAACATTTTCAAGCTCCCGAACGTTGCCTGGCCAATCATGGTTGTCTATAGCTTCAAATATCTTTACCGGAAGGCTCTGCCTTTCTTTACTATCACAATGAAGTTTTAAGAAATGTTCAACCAGCAAAGGAATATCTTCCTTACGTTCTCTTAAAGGCGGTACAGTAACAGGTATAACATGCATCCTGTAAAAGAAATCTTCCCGCATCAAATTCTTGTTAACCTGTTCCAGCAGGTTTTTATTTGTAGCAGATATAATACGAAAGTCTGAGTATTTAGCTTTATTGCTGCCAACAGGCGTATAACCTCCGCCATCAATAACTCTTAGTAATTTTACCTGCAGGCTGAGATCAAGCTCACTAACTTCATCCAGGAAAAGAGTACCTCCCCCGGCAAGGTCCAGGTATCCATGCTTATCCATGTTTGCCCCGGTAAAGGCTCCCTTTTTATATCCAAAAAATTCACTCTCAAGAAGCGTTTCAGGGATAGCTCCGCAGTTCACAGCAACAAAAACCTTATCTCTTCTGTTGCTCATATCATGTATAGCTCTTGCAACCATTTCTTTGCCGGTCCCGGATTCACCAGAAATTACCACATTGGCATCGGAGTTAGCCGCCTTTAAAATAAGTTCATATATTTCCTGCATTGGCTGGCTTTTACCTATAATATCTCCAAACTTGTATCTCTCCTTTATGGAAGATCTAAGTCTTATGTTCTCATTTCTAAGACGCTCTGTCTCTTCCTGAATTGCAATTTCCTGGAGCCTTCTTTCAGTAATATCCCTGATGGTCGTGAGGATAGCGGGAATGCCTTTCCATTTAATTATATTATGATGCCCTTCTACCCAAAACTCACGTCCTTCACGTGTAATGCAAGGCGCCCTGAAAATTTTTTCATCTGACAGGCCCAACTCAAGCTTACTATAAATTTCCTTTATACCCTGGTCAAAACCACATGAAATCAGATCAACAGCTCTTTTCCCAACAATCTCACTTGCATCAGTATAACCGAGCATTGAAACAAAAGCATCATTCACAAACAAAAACTCTCCGTCCTGAACAAGCGTAACGCCATCAACGACATACTCGGTAAGCGTTCGGTACCGCTCTTCACTTTCCCTGAGAGCCCGCACTGTAAGCTTGTACTCGGTAATATCCCTGAAAATGGTCATTTTCGAGATAGATTTATCTGTGTGAAATATAGGTGAGTGTGAAACATGGTAAACGCGGCCATCCTTAGGGCTAACCAACTCAGTTATGGAATGCTCGCCTTTCTGTATTTTATCGTGAACACACCACTGACACTTTTCGTCAAGTCCGTGCATTAATTTATAGCAGGGAATTCCTTTGATATCAGAAGTTCCGATCCTGTTTATCATGACTGGATTCATATAAGTTACACGATAATCATTTGAACAAATATAAACAGGATCATTCATAGCCTCCATCATAGAACGGTATTTTTCTTCGCTTTCGCGCAGCGCTTCCTCTGCCCGCTTTCGCTTTTCTATTTCCCGACTAAGCTGGTCGCTTGCCTTAACTGATTCTGCAGTTCGTTCTTCCACTCTCTGTTGGAGCTCGGCATGAGTCTTTTTTAACTCCCTTGAAGCTTCAATGTGTTTCACTGGTTTTACCTTTATGCTTTTTCAACCTATAGACTTTCAGATAATTAATTTCACAAGGCCAGAAGGAGGAAGGCGTATTAGTTATACGTCGACGACTGATAACGCAGTGAAATTATTTATCTGAAAGTCTATAAAAGCTTTCGTCGCAACAGATCAAGAGCTGTTATCGCAAAAATCATTTTATTTCTTAATCTTTCATTGAATTGAAAATTTAAACGATATGCCTCAACAGAATCTGCTGTGGCAATTCCTATGCAGACCGTTCCAACCGGCTTTTCATTGGTTCCTCCGCCGGGCCCGGCAATACCGCTTGTTGATATACCATAAGTTGCGCCGGCAATACGCCGCGCACCATCTGCCATCTCTTTTGCAGTCTCTTCATACACAGCTCCGTATTTCTTCAAGGTTGCCTCTGACACGCCAAGAACTTTGATCTTTGCTTTATTTGAATATGTCACACCGGAAAAGAGAAAATAATCAGAGCTGCCTGGTACATTAGTAAGCAAGTGTGATATCAGACCGCCTGTACAGCTTTCAGCAACCGCTATTGTAGCCTTTTCCCTGCGAAGAAGGCTGCCTGCTACAGTTTCCATAGATTCACCGTCGGCGGAAAATGCAAATTTGCCGATTTTATTCAATACAAATTCCAAAGCCTTTTCCAGAAGAATATCTGCTCTCTCTTTATCCTTGCCTCGAACATATAGTTTAACATAAATTACAGGAAACCTGGCACGCAGTCCCAGCTTGATCCCCGAAAACTTCTCTGTCAAACCAGCCAGCCGTTCGTTTACAGAAGCCTCGGTCAAACCAAATGTTGATATGGTCTTTACAAGGCTAAAACTTCTTTCTCCCTTCTGAAGCTTATCTATCCAAGGCAGAACCCCGTCTGAAAGCATCCTTCGCATTTCAGAGGGAACACCGGGAAGAAAGAAAAAAACGCACCTGCCTGTTCTCAGCACAAAGCCAGGGGCTGTACCAACAGAATTGAAAAGACACTCAGCACCCTCCGGCAGCATGGCCTGTCTCTTGTTTAAAGCAATAACGTCTCGACCTTGTGTTTTAAGAAAATTTTCAATACAAGACATTGCCTCTCTGTCGAACACAAGTTCAATGCCTGCCGCCCTTGCGGCCGCCTCTGCTGTAATATCATCTAATGTAGGACCAAGCCCGCCGGTAATCACTGCCAGATCAGCGCGTGTGCCTATCTCTTTAAGAATAGCTGCAATAGCTTCAATATCATCACCAGCGCATCCATGCCTTACAACCTCTACCCCTGCCTCTTCCAGCTCTTGGGCAATATAGACGGAATTGCTGTCAATTACAGCTCCTGTGAGTATTTCATCGCCTGTTGCAAGAATTTCTGCTTTCATATTTTAATAGTATAGGAAATTCCATTTTTCATCTGGTGAAATATATCACCTTTATTTTAACAACAAACTGGCTTCTTGAATAATTATATAGCGATGTTTGTCAGTTGACAAGCCAATAATTGATGTGTATAAATACATATATGGATAGCCGAACGATCATCAAAAAGCTTAAACAAAACGGATGGTACAAAGTTGATCAGGATGGTTCGCATGTTCAGTTTCGCCATCCGTCAAAAAAAGGCAGAGTAACTCGTTCCGCACCCAAGAAAAGACTTTCCGATTGACACTTTAAAGAGTATTGAACGTCAATCTGGTCTTAAATTCAGATAGGAGGATATTATGGCTAGTTATATTGCCGTTATTCATAAAGACCCTGACAGCGACTGTGGGGTTTCTTTTCCCGATTTTCCAGGCTGTATTACTGCCGGAGCTACTATTGATGAAGTAAAGGATATGGCACATAAAGCACTTCCTTTTCACATCAAAGGTATGCTTGAGGACGGCGAAAAAATTCCTATCCCCTCACGACTTGAAGAAATTATGGCTGATCCGGACTATGCTGATGCAGTAGCCTTTCTGGTAGTTACAATTCCTGACCTGAAGCCCCGGGCTGTCCGTGTCAACATAACAATACCAGAAGATACTCTTCACCAAATTGATGTTGCTGCAAAAAAACGCGGTATGTCCAGATCATCTTTTCTCGCCCATGCAGCCCAAAATGCCATACATTCCAATCAACATGGAAGTCCAGTATAATCGAAATAAGGCAGTAGTCTCGGCCTTGTGCTTTCAGAAAATTTTCAATACAAGACATTGCCTCTCTGTCAAACACAAGTTCAACGCCTGCCGCCCTGACCGGCGACCAGTCTGCCCTGATCTTGTTGCTGTTAACGACATGAAAAAGGAAATAGTTATTGCTGAAATAAAGATGAATCCATCCAGAATCAACCCCGGCGCATTAAAACGAAATTATTCAACAAGGTCAACTACGTTCTTCAGTTCAATTGCCACGTCAACTTATAAACGTAATGTACGTCCCGAACGTTCGCCCCCGAGAATTAAGTTTATTGGGAGAAACTGATGAAATCAAAAAGATTTTTAATCTCATTGTTTATTGTTTTTGCCATGGTTACAGGAGTTTGTGCGCAAGAGAAAAAATGGAGTGACCAGGCGGAACTTTCCTTTGTCGATACGGGAGGAAACACCGACGTTACAAGCCTGTCAGCCAAGAATCTTCTGAAGTATGAATTCAGCGATGAGTTGCAGGTGGCATGGAAACTCGGTGTCCTATATGGAGAAAGTGACGGTGAAAAGAATGCGGAGAGTTACTTGAGTGACCTCCGCCTGGACTATCTATTTACGAAGCATTTATATTCCTTTGTCAATGCGGGGTGGTCAAAGGACAAATTCGCAGGTATTGACTCGCGGTACTACGCGGGTCCTGGTGCAGGGTATAAGTTTTTCACTGGACCAAGACATTTCCTTTTGGCCGAAATTAGCCTCAACTACGTCAATGAGAAATACATCGATGACACGGACAAAGAATACCTCGGAGGCCGTGCTTTTGCCGAGTATGAATACGCGTTCACGGATAAGAACAAATTTTCCCAGTCCGTGGAATACCTGCACGATTTCGACGATAGCAATAATTATAATGTGAATTCGGAAACAGCGCTGATATCCGCATTGAGCGACTATCTCTCGCTAAAGACGAGCTACGTAGTCAAGTACGACAATCAACCTGTTCCTTCAACACTAAAAGAGACCGATACGATTCTATCGGTCACGCTCGTTATTAATTTTTAGTATAGACTTTCAGATAAATAATTTCACTGCGTTATCAGTCAAAATCTTCGACGACGTACACATCAGCACGACTTACTCAGATTTTTCCTTTTAGCCTTGTGAATAAAAAAGGGGGTTCTTAATGTCGCGTGCGAAAAAGGGTGCAATTATCACCGCTATTTTGATTTTGCTATATGGAGTCTTTGGCTTCCTGATTGCGCCGTATATTATCAAGTCCAACCTGATATCAGGCATAGCCGGACAGCTTGGCCGAAACGCCACCGTGAATGAAGTCAAGGTGAACCCTTTTGTGCTTTCGGTAACAGTGAGGGGCTTTGAAATGAGTGAACCTGATGGCGAGCTATTTGTTGGCTTCGAAGAACTGTATGTCAATTTCCAGCTTTCCTCGATTTTCCTGCAAGCATATACCTTTGACGAGATTCGTATGATCGCACCCGATGGACGGGTGAAGATCTTACCTGATAGTAGCCTGAATTTTTCAGACATCCTTGCCTCATCGGATCCAGCGGAGGCTCCTCCAGATAAAAACAATGAGTTGCCGCCTATTTCAGTCTCCCGGCTGAAGATCGAACAGGGACATCTCGCGTTTAGCGATCTTTCGCGGCCCACGCCGTTTGAAAAGGACTTTTTTCCGATAGAGATTACGTTGAATAATTTTAGTACCCGTAAGGATAGCAAGAGTCTGTATGCGTTCACTGCAACCACAGGAAAAGGCGAGATCGTGAATTGGGAAGGCAACTTCTCGGTCAATCCGTTTCGATCGCAGGGACGTTTTGTGCTAACCGGCATCAAGTCGCGGACGCTATGGAAATACGTTCAGGATCAGGTGCGTTTCGAAGTAACCAGTGGATCAATTGACCTGGCTGCCCGGTATGATATGGATACCGTCGAAAAGGCTTTACATTTTGAAGTTATTGATGGCGAGTTTAAACTGAATGAGTTCAGGCTGGCTGAAAAAGGCATTGATGACACGCTTATTTCAGTGCCTTGCTTTTCCGTCAAGGGGGTTCACATAGACCTCAGCAATAAGAAGGCTATATGTGCTTCTGTTAACTCCAACAATGCTTTCTTTAAGAGCTGGCTTACTTCCGATGGCACCTTGAATTACCAGGCGCTCTTTGCAATGAATAGCTCTGAAGATGAGAGTAAGGCATCATCCGGGCCCCCTGATCAACTAGGAGCAAACAGCCAACCATGGCGCATAAGCGTTAAGGACCTGACGCTGGAAAACTTTGGTGTGGCGCTGGAAGACCGCACGCTGGTTAAACCGGTGCATGTCAATCTGGAGCCGATCAACCTGAATCTGAAAAACTTGAGTAATCAGAAAGATTCGCAAGCTGAACTTGCACTTACCCTTAAGGTCAACCAGACAGGAACCGTCGGAGTCAAGGGACTGGTCGGCATTAACCCGGTATCCATGGATCTTTCCTTGCAGGTTGCACAGATCGCCTTGAAGCCATTCCAGTCGTATGTGGATTCCGTTGTACAGCTTGAACTTGTGACCGGCACAGCAGGTCTCGATGGTAAATTTCAGTATCTGACTTTGGGTAGTGATGGACCTGAAATGCGCTACAAAGGCAATGTAAGCATCGATGGCTTTGAGGCCGTGGATAGATTACATTCCGAGGATTTTCTGAAGTGGGAGTCGCTTTTGTTTAACGGTTTGGTGCTTGATATTCAGCCTGACAAACTGAGCATTTCTGAGATTGTTGCTGATCAACCCTACGTCAGGGTTATCATCTGGCCCGACTCAACGCTTAATCTGACCGGAATCTTTTCTACTCAGGATGGTGAGACCACCAATGATGTAGATTCAGAGGCACAGGCTTCAATACCGGTCACCATAGATACGGTTTGCATTGAAAATGCTTCGGTGAATTTTTCCGACCTCTCCCTTAAACCAAATTTTGCAATGGGTATCCAGGGTCTGAATGGGACTGTAAAGGGACTCTCTTCCAAGTCTTTGGCGCGGGCTGATGTCCTGCTCGAAGGCAAAGTGGACAAATACGCGCCGGTAAAGATTGCCGGTCAGATTAATCCTTTAAGCGAAGATGTTTACACGGATTTGGCGCTCTTTCTCAAGAACATCGAACTTAGCATTTTTACGCCATATTCCGGCAAGTTTGCGGGTTATGCCATCAACAAGGGGAAGCTGTCACTGGATCTCAAATACAAGCTCTCAGAGAACCTCCTTGTTGGCGAGAATGAAATCTTTATGGATCAATTTACCTTTGGTGAGCGCATAGATAGCCCCGATGCCACAACATTACCAGTCCGTCTCGCTGTGGCTCTGCTAAAGGATCGTGAGGGGAGAATTGACATTAATCTGCCAGTGCGGGGTGATCTGAATGACCCTGAGTTCAGTTATGGCCGTATTGTGGTGAGCGCTCTGGTCAATCTGATCACCAAAATCGTCAGCTCTCCGTTTGACATGCTGGCTGGTCTTATCGGGGGAGATGGGGAAGGGCTGAGTTTTGTGGAGTTTGAATTCGGTAGTGCGGCGCTTGGGACTGAGCAGATCAGAAAGCTTGAGCAACTGGCTAAGGGGCTTCACAAGCGACCGGCGCTTAGACTTGAAATCAAAGGAGTTGCGGATACGGAACACGACCGGGTGGCGCTGGCTGAAGCAAAACTGTTAGGCCAACTGAAACGTGCAAAACTCAAAGAGCCGGTATCCGTTGAATTATCGCTGCCCGCTCGCACTGAGGATATTTCGCTGTCCGATGACTACGCACGTCTCATAACTCAGGCCTATACGGACAGATTTGGAGAACACCCCAGGGCCTTATTTGAAATCGAGTCGGAGACGTCCGAACCACCACGGATCGAGCCTGAGGTTCTCATTGCCGCTGCCAAACAACGATTAATCGAAAAGATGGCGGTCGATGAAACCAGCCTGCGGCGTCTCGCCCAAGAGCGGGCAAGACAGATCAAGGATCACCTGATCCAAAAAGGAGAAATCCCGAACGAACGAGTGTTTATGGTTGAGGTTAAGATCGACCACGCTTCGGATGCTGATACGATACGCATCAATCTCACACTGTCAGGCATTTAAGGGGACAGTGGGACGCAGTTAATAAATTGACAAAATTACATTGATCATGTTATTGTAACACAAAATAGAATCGATGGAGGTATAGTTATGCAAACGGTCACTTTATCACCAAAATACCAGATCGTTATACCCAAGTCAGTAAGAAATGTATTGAATCTTCGTCCAGGTCAAAAGATGCAGGTTATTGAATATAACGGACGGATTGAGTTTATCCTTGAACGAGATATTGCCGAACTTCGCGGGTTCCTAAAAGGCATAAATACGGAATTTGAAAGAGAGGAAGATAGGATATGAATATCGTCGATTCTTCCGGCTGGCTTGCATACTTCGCAGACGAACCGAATGCAAAACATTTCATAACCCCTTTGAAAGATACGGCATCTCTTGTTATCCCTTCGGTAACGATATACGAGGTCATCAAGGTTGTTCTCAGGGAAACAGGTGAGAATGAGGCGCTTCAAGCAGCCGCTGCTATGCAAAAAGGAAAAGTTGTGGATCTAACAGCCATGCTGGCGATTGCAGCCTCAAAACTAAGTCTGGAACACCGTATTCCAATGGCAGACAGCATTATTCTTGCAACAGCGAAGGCATTCGATGCCGTAATCTGGACTCAGGATTCAGATTTTAAAAATATTGCCGGAGTGAAGTATTTTTCCAAAAAATAGAGCCTTGGAGTCAAAGCTTGAAATAGAGCCTTGGAGTCAAAGCTTGAATTGTGAATAAAGGAAAGTTTAATTCACGCGTCCCGCACGTCCCCCGGAAGCCTGATAATAAATGTCGATCCCCTTCCGGGTGCACTGATCGCCTCAACATGGCCGTTGTGGGCTTTTACAATGCCTTTAACCAGGCTCAGTCCGAGCCCGAGCCCTTTTTCCATGCTGCCTTGGCTACCACGATACAGGCGATCCCAGATCATGGGAAGTTCTTCGGGAGAAATACCGCTTCCGGTATCCTTTAC
>Ga0255429_1171_pt1 | contig 13725 bp, 19 predicted proteins | sample ANMaggSeSYBR02H9_FD_182636 | JGI IMG/M metagenome (GOLD analysis project Ga0255429, IMG submission 182636) | Sediment cell enrichment communities from methane seep in Santa Monica Basin, California, United Staets - ANME aggregate JGI... | ecosystem: Environmental > Aquatic > Marine > Cold seeps >... | reverse complement strand
TTAACAGAAATCTGAAGTATAAAAATATATTTTAAAATAATATTTATATGCCAATTGATGAGATAATTAATTTAATTGTGGAAAAATATGTATTGCCATTTTGAATCTAATGAGTAAATTTAATTTATTAATCAGTTGTAATACAAGCTCATGTGGAATGAAAAATTAAATCCTGGATAGGTTGAATCAATGAGACGAAAAATATTAGACCCAATGACTAATCAAATTGAAGTACTTAAAGTTCCATGGTATCCACAGCAAGATGTGGAATGGACGTGTGTCGTAAACTCATTGAAAATGTGTTTGGAGTACATGAAAAATACTTATAACAATCGTGCCACAAGAGAAATTATACCGAATATGAATATCGATGAAATTATGAAGATTACTCATACAAGAAGATTTGCTGGAACTGTCGTAGATTCAAACTTCGTTAGAAACCTCAATTCTAATATTGAAGGGATTACATTTTCATTAGAACAAGATGTAGATATCAATAAACTAAAGATAAAATTGGAAAAAGGAATTCCAAGTATTGCAATATATAATTGTGAATATTTGATTTATGGGATTCGTGGTGCTGGGCATGCTGGAGTTATAATCGGAGTCACAGAAAATGACATTGTGATCAATAACCCTTGGTTAGGTTCTGAGTATTTTGTAGCCCATGAAGATTTTGTACCAGCATGGGAGTTAGAGTTCAATCAAGCAATACTCCTTGAGCCAGATACACAATCTAAATTGGGAGGGGAATAAAAATGATTCAGGAACAACTGGTGGATTTACCGGTAGATGAAAGAAATGCTGAAAAAATAGCATACAATTGGATTAAAGGCAATATTGGCAATATACCACATGTAGGAAATCCAACACTAAAAGGTGAAATATGGAGTGTGCCAGTTCATGTTAACTATCCTAGAATTTTCAAGGATATTTCTACAGACCGACCACAAAAGGTCAGATTTATGAGTTTTAAAAATCTCGGTGAGATAAAAATTGATGCAAATAAAGGTTTAATTATAGACAAACCGACATTTTATGATATTACCCATAAAATCAACGAGAATCTTAATTTTGTGCAGAGAACCGTTCAAAAAGCTCTTGTGAAAGTTGGTGCCAACAAATTTGCAGAATTGCCTTTTTCTTCTCATATGCATTCACCAATGCTCGATATTTTATCTTGGATACTAGTCAATGATAGAATTGATCTATCAATTGATTTTGAACAAATAAATGAAGATGAACGTAATAAATATTATCAAAATATAGAATTACTTATTAAATATGGATTGCTTGAAATGGAAGGAGATATTCTAATTCCAGGCAATTATTTAATTGAAATCGAATCAAAAGATAATCATTATCATGAGAAATTATCAAAAGCACTTTCATTTTTTTTCGAGCAAGGTTATGAAGAAATCGAAAGTGTTTTTCAAGTAATTGGTCCACATTTAACAATATCCAGCATCTGCTACGAACAATCCTTTGAATTTGGTTCTGTCATACCGCTTAATTATTCCGAAATTGAATCTGCATTTATGAAAACTTATAGAGCTGAAATCAAAAGGATTAAACTTCCGAGATATTTAGTACAGCTTGAAGCTGTAGACATACTTGAAAGCAAAACCATTGCAGGTACAGTTACATGGTCTGCCAATAAGAATTTATTTAACAAAATGTGTTCTGAAAAAGAAGTTCTTGAACCTATCACCGCTTTAATTGAAGCTTAAAAAAATTGCCTGTTGGGAAATAACCATGATCAGGATTATTCACGGACATCCACTTAGATGCTCTAGACTTAGCGAAACAATCTGAGTTCTATGACGAATCCACCACCCTGGCTTTCATTCAAGTCCCCGCTGCCCCATTATTCTTCTCAGCAAAAGCTCTTGAAAACACCTTATAAAAATTTAAAATCCCGAACTATATGGGCTCGCTCGACTCCCGCATCAACTCCAGCCCCCTCTATAAGGATAAGATACATGACGGGCAGTTGGGTCAGTAGCTTGTTGGCACCCTGTCCCTTTGCCATTTCTATCCTGTGTGTGGAATGATTAACAGGGAGATGTGGGGCAGAAGTATCTTGACCGGCAAGTGTACCAAACACTTCGCAGTGAAACATATCATTATATTCTGCGAACAATGGGCAAATTGCCTTTAGAAGCAAAATTCAGGAGAAAATAACTCGTAAAAGAAATGAGCGACTCAGAGTGCAGGAATTTTGATAATTTTCGTCGAAGAATGGAAGAGCTTGGAGTTTTGACAAAGGAAGAAGCCAGTACACATAATACTAAAGATACAATCCACACATTTAAAGCTTGCAACAATTGATGTTATCGTGAAGCCCAGGCAGATGCTATGAACTCACATACGAATTTTGCGCCCAGAAGTGCGGTATTTCCGCTATCGAACCCGGGAGCGATCTCCACCAGGTCAAAACCAACAGACCGGGGGGCCAGCCGCCTGATAAGTGAAAGCACCTGCCTGTCAGTTAGTCCGAATGGTTCGGGTGTACCTAGTGCAGGAGCATATGCCGGATCCAGGACATCCATATCCAGTGACAGGTACAGGTGACTTGTATCAAGGTCAATGTGCCTGGAAAGTTCTGCAAGAACATGTGGGATGCCTTTATCCTCTACAAGATCTGCCGGATAGTAGGTAATACCCCTGGACCGGGCAAGTGAGTATTCATCCCTGGTGCCGCTACGTATGCCTATGGATATATAATTGTCTGTAATGTCTTCGATGATACGGCGGCTCACACAGGCATGACTGTTGACCTGTTCCTCATATTCCTGACGCAGGTCAAAATGGGCATCCAGCACCACCACACCCAGGTCATTGAAATAGCTCTTTGATCCCCTGACACACGGCACCGTAAGGGAATGTTCACCACCCAGCATTATGGGAATCTTACCATCACTAAGGATGCCGGTTACCATTTCACCAACCGCAGCCTGAGCCTGTTCTACTGTGCAATTATCAGATATGTCCACATCTCCCGCATCATGGAAGGGTATGTCCACATCTCCCGCATCATGGAATGGTATGTCCACATCCCCCGCATCATGGAATGGTATGTCAGCAAGGTTGATATCGAAGTAAGGGTTGTAGGTCTCAAAGTTATACGAAGCTTCGCGTATGGCATCAGGGGCAAGCCGGCTGCCCTTCCTGAAAGAGGATGTACCGTCGAAAGGTGCACCGAAGATCACGAATTCAGCATCAGAATAATTAGAATCAGCATCCGCAAAAAAAAGTTCCCCACCCATGCGAACATTCCTGAAAAAAATTAAAAATAAAATGCAGGCTCAGAGTCGCATATCGATTTTCATCTTCCCCATGGCAACCAGATACTGGATATCCTTTCCAACCTCGATCTTATCCTTATACTCATCCGGTAGGGTAAGCTCGATAGTGGAATAATCGCCCATGTCCATTAACTGTACCACATCACCAGAGATAGAGATAACCTGCCCGTTCTTCCTTTCCACAAGGGGAACGTAGATCTTCTGTGTAACAGGCGATATAATGGAACGTTTCTGGTTGTCAAATATGCCAACAGCGTCTACCCTTGCTTTGGCACTTCCGTGTTTTCCTGGTTTTGAATGTGAGAGTGATTTGATCACGCAGGGTTCATCATCGATTATAACATATCTTCCTTCTTTTAATGTACGGACTTCAGTCTGCTCTTTCATGGAATAAGTTCCTCCGATAAATAGACATTGCTAATATCACGAACTTAATATCGTTACGGCTTAAATATATATCGTAAATAATACGACTGGGTACATCCAGATGACCTGGGGAAGGGAAGCTACGTGTATATTCCCATTTCCCGTTCTTTCTCTGGTTTCACTTTCTCCCTGGCTTTCTTGATATGCTCTCACCTGTAACCCTGTGCTTTTGCATCTCTTAGGTAGGGGCAAATACAACCTTACTGGCAGCAGCCGTCTTGATCTTTTTAATGGTCACCTTGTCATCGATACCCACACCCGCATTTCGCCTGATACTGCCATCGATCCTGATGACACTCCTTCCGGCATCCTCCAGGTATCCGGGCCAGTTGATAGCAGCGGTTTCACGGCTTCCGAAAATGCCGATCACGTCACCTGTTTCCAGTCCCAGTTTTCCTACCAGTTCAATATCGAATCTGGCTATGCCTCTGTTTACATCCTGCTGCCTGGCCTCCTCTACCTTCAGGGTGACCTCTTTGACTTCCTCTGCCATGTATAATCCAACCAGAAAATCGGTTATTCGACCTTGATCCTCTTGCCTTTTGGTTTTGTCTCACCTTTCAACTTAAAGGTAAGTTCCAGGACACCGTTGTTATATTTTGCCTTGGCACTGTCCGGGTCTATGGGAGACTCTGTTGGGATCTCCTTGTAATATTTGCGGTCTTTTGTTTCGGCTTTTAGTGTTACCATATCCTCGGTAGCATCCACTTTGACGTCCTCTTTTGTAATGCCAGGCATCTCGGCAGTTATACACAGGTTGTTCTTTTCACTGTCAATGATGTTGCACGAGTATGGTTCCCTCACATCCCCGCTAATCATACCGGAAGCAGATGGCCTGATATTTCCGAACTGTTCAATATGGGGAATTCCATCAGGTCCTACTTTCATACTAAAACCATAGACCAACGGCTTTCCGGGTTCAAGGTCTGTCCTGGATTGGACTGTTCTGAGCATGCGCTCCAACATATCATTGATGTCTCCAAACTCCCTGTCAAATTCGTCAAATATATTCCATCTTGGATCTCTTCTTCTCCACATAACATTAACACCTCACACCCATTTTGGGTATTCAATTATTTGCAAGTATAAGTATTTGAAACTTACGTGATAAACTTTAACACTAAACCCACCCGGAAATTATATCAGATCTTCAAGATCAAAAGTCAGGTGCCCCATTGCTCTTAGCTTTTTTCTTGCAGCCCGTAAAGTATTATTAACCGGCCATTGGTTTTGTTCCATTCGTCTTCCAGCAGAAAGAGCTCTTTTTGGCGGCCGATGAATTTACTAATCATGATTAGTACTAATACAGATTAGTTTTGATATTTTGTGGATGTTCCTGCTACTATGGGGCTGGCTCTGTCAGTGTCCGGGATCATAGGCTGCCGGTACCTTACTGTGGATTCAAGGCCCGAGAGTATGAGTTTCTATGAGCGGCCCGGGTTCAGTGTGATGGAGAGGTAAAAGCATACCGATTTTCCTAACTCTGGACCAATATGCTGTTTTACAGAAGGCGCAGGTTATGGGCACATAAAACAACAATGTATACCTTACACTTCATCAGCTATTTTGCAAGGTATAACTTGAATATCAGCAATTTACAGGCTTAACAAATAATTCGATATTAAATGAAAGTTTTGATACTGCAACATCAATGCAAGTCGAAGTGTAAACTGAGACAGTGCCTCAACTTGATGATAATGAAGATGCACCTGATGCGCCATTACCAGTATTATTAACACTGTTCATCCTTGCTGGTGCAACTGTATATTTACTAAGACGGTAGATGAATATTTCTATTATACCGCCAATCCCTCCCTTCCAAACACCTGTTCCTACCCCCTGCACTCGGCATATACTCCCTGTTAGCATCCTTGCCAAGCCACAATACCTGTATAATCCAATTATGCACAACCAAATTATTCATAATCTATTTATGTACAAGAAACAGCCTATAATCTTAGAGATCCGGGGTGATGTGAAATGGATAGTAACACAGCAGTGCGAAATTTTGGCATAGGCATGGCCGTTATAGGTATCATCCTGCTGGTAGGATACGTTTTCTATAATATTTTAACCATAGAGAGCAACCTGATACTGAAATTATCCCTTGCAGCCATTATATCAGGTATAATAATAGCGTTATTGTCTTTGATAATGGAAAGAATAGGGACAAAGGATACTGAGATTGAAAGGAAATACTGAGGCAAGAACATGATAATCGTGAACACAGATACCATAGCAGGAAAAGAGATCACACAGACCCTCGGCATGGCCCGTGGCAGTACTATCCAGGCCAAGCATATCGGCAAGGACATCCTGGCAGGTTTGCGCACAATCGTAGGCGGCGAACTGACAGAATACTCAAAGATGCTTGAGGAGGCCAGGGAGAAAGCCATTAACCGCATGGTACAGGATGCCGAAAAAATGGGGGCTGACGCCGTAATAAATATCAGGTTCATGACCTCAATGGTAATGGCAGGGGCAGCCGAGATACTGGCATATGGTACGGCTGTCAAGTTGAGGGATAAGGAATAATTTTGTTCAAATCTTTACGATAGTATTAATAACTTATAGAATGAAATAATTGCAAATCATAAGACTATTAAGGTGATGATAATTTTGGAACCAAAGAAAGCTTTTTCAATTTTTCTTGTAACAACATTGTTGGCAATATCAATATTTGCTGCAGGCTGCACTGATATTAAACCTGAACCTTATATTGAAGATACAGCCACAGCCACTGCAACACCTAACGCTACAGCCAACGTAACCCCTGAGCCAACTGAAGTAACACCCACATCAACTGCAGTACCCCAGGAATATTTGATCAGAATCACGAGTTACATGTTCATACCTGTAGGGGATAAAGAAATAAACGTGGGCGACACCATTAAATGGAGGAACTTCGAAAATAGCAAGCAAGCAAGATACCTGGTTAATGAGAATGGTATATGGGAAGAAGAACAATATCTTCCTTATATGCGGTATGTAAGCCATACCTTCAATGAAACCGGTGAATATACTTTCTACCTGAAAGGCAGGGATACAAAGGTATTAACCATTACTGTGGTTTAATAAATAATGAATCGCAAGTTCATCAGTGAAGGGGGTGTCCGAATTGAGGTCCCCCTTCCCGATGATCCATCATCTATTCCATCTTCTTCTGCAGGTGTGTTCTATAACCCTGAAATGGAATTAAACCGTGATATTACCATTTCTGCTGTTGCGTGTTTTATAAAAGATCATGGCCTTGACACTAAAACGCTTTCCTACGCTGATGTTATGTCAGCCTCAGGCATCAGGGGCATACGTATGGCCACCGAGGTGGGACCCAAGTGCTGCCTGAACGACTGGAAACAGGATGCTTATGAACTGATTCAAAAAAATATAATGCTGAACGGTCTGGAAGATATCTGCACCTCCTCCCGGCAGAATGCCAATACTCTCTTGCACCGTAAGTATTTTGATATTGTTGACCTTGACCCCTTTGGCTCACCTGCTCCGTTTCTGGATGCTGCGGCCAGCTCGGCCCGCAGGCTGCTGTGCATCACTGCCACAGATACCGCTCCCCTCTGCGGTGCCCACCTGAACTCGGGAATGCGCAAGTATGCGGCAGTGCCGTTGAACACCGAATACCACAGGGAGATGGGAGCTCGCATCCTGCTGGGTGCGGCGGTGCGGGCACTGGCACGCTGGGACAAAGGAGTAAAGGTGCTGTTGACCCATGCAACACGGCACTATGTCAGGGTATATATTGAGATCATAAAGGGTGTGGCCTCTGCTGATGATGCCCTGGAAAAAATGGGTTTTATCGTCCACTGCCCAAATTGTGGATATAGGTCATGGAAATATGGGCTTGCTGCACAGTTGGGATCTATCTGCCCCCACTGCAAAGGGACACTCCAACCTGCCGGACCACTCTGGCTGGGAAGTATCCAGGAGCGGGATTTCTGTGAGGCAGTGCTTGTCGAACTGGAAACCAGGAAGCCGGGCAAATGGGAGCAGGCAGTAAAGATCATTGAATTTTGTCGTGGTGAAATAGATGTTGTGACCTACTACGACCAGCATTGGCTGTGCAAAAAAAATAAAATCTCGCCCGGACCTATTGATGGACTGATAGAGGCACTCGTATCTGCAGGATTTTACGCTTCACGCACCCATTTTACAGGAACAGGGTTCAAGACAGATGCAGGGCTTGAGCAGATCAATATATTATTACGTGACCTCAATGACAGAAGGTAGACTTAGCAATAGGTTCATGGGTGTGCACATATTATACAGAATAGTAGAAAACAAAATATATCTATTACAATCCCTATAGAAGTTTGCGAACTATGACCAATCCGGTAAAAATACTGAAAAAAAATACATTCGGGCCAAAACCAAGAATCTCAGATAGCCCTTATGTCAGGCTGTTGGACCTGAAGTCAAAGCCTTATTTCATTGTAGCCTCGGTTGAAGTGGGCAACACTACAACTAAATGCATACTGACAGCTACTAACCTGGAGGATGGCAAGACCAGCCTCGTTAACAAGACTGTAAATATGACACGGGACGTCAGGAGCCCCCGGCCAAACGAAGAAATTTTCGGTAAAACACTTACAGGCATTTCACTTACTAAAGAATCTGTAGCCGAACTGGTACGTGATACTTTGCAGGAATCGCTGTGTACAGCTAACCTTGATATTAAAGAGGACCTGCACTTTGTGGTACGCTCCACCGGAGTTGTTGCCGGTTTTGATTCGCCTGACGAAGTAGGCCATTTTGTCAAAGCCCTGGCCAACGGGTGTATGATGGCCGGGGTACCGCCCAAACACATGATCCCTGCCATGTCAATAGACAACGTGCCACAGCGCTTCAGGAAGTTCAGTTTGATAGAAAAGATCGTATTTACGGGTGCAGTGGGAGGTGTACTTCCCCCAGTAGGTGCCTCGGGACTTGAAGTGGTCGCCAATGAGATGGAGGGTGAACTGGCCACTGCCGGTATTAAGGAAGGCGCAAAATGGGCGGGCATTGATTTCAGGAATCCCTGTCTCTCCATAGACTTCGGCACAACGCTGGATGGTCGCATCACCAATGACGATACCCCATATGCCAGGGTTACCGGGAATTTTGCAGGGTATGCCGGTGCCGTTCCGGATGCCATAATCCAGGGCACACATCTTGTGGATGAAAAGGTAGGTACTGCTCTTGACCTGTTTAAAAACAAACCAGTAGGACTGCTCACCTGGATGAAGCGGGGTAAGGTTATCAAAGAGTATACGAGCAAGATACATGAACTGATATCAATTGAGGTGATTCCTGAAAATGTGGACAAGTACGGCAGCGTACCGGTCAGCCCGAAAACAGCAAAGGAAATCGGGGTCACCCTGATAGGGTGTGATGTGGGCAAAAACGGTTCTGATCTGGAAAAACTATCAAAGATAGGGGGCGAAGTGTATGAAAAATATGGGTTGGAGACACTGTTCGCTATAGTAGATATGGTGTGTGCCATCATGGTGAAACGGCTGGTGAAAGTTGCATTGGATGAGAAACTTGTCACAGAGAGAACTGCCTTGGGTTTGACGGGAAGGGCAGCCATTACCGGATGCAAACCAAGATTGATACTCAGCCAGATAAAAAAACTGGGCATATTCGATTCACCAGAGGAACATGTTGCATTTATCGATGATGGTCTGGCCCGGGGAGCTGCGGTAATGGCCAGATGTATGAATTCACTTGGTACGCCAAAAAATCCCCTGGGTGGTTCCAGATATGGAAAATGTGTCCTGCGGGAACGCATGAAGCTCCAGGGTGGGAACATGGATGAAAAAGAGATGAAAAAAATGACTGCCGAAGAGGCACAGGTTAAACGATCATCAGCATAAAGGAGAATGATCTTGAACTATCATCAGCATAAGGAAAAGTAATCTTGAACTATTATCAGCATAAGGAAGAATTATCTTGAACGATAAACGCAAAAAGGCATTGTTAATGTTAGGCTGCCCTGAAGTCCCGGTACAGACCAGCCTGGCTATCTATATCCTAGACCTGCTGGTAAAAAGCGGTGCCATGGTAACCATTGCAGGTAACAATGCAGCACTTGGACTGGTTCGTACGGCCGACCCTGCCAGGCATTACATTAAAGATACGGCTGACCTTGATGCTACTATTGGCGGTCTTGCCGAAAAAAAGGTTGATGCTGACATATGTTATGTATTCATCCATAACGATACAGGGGTGTCATATCTTGCCACGGCAGCCGCATTAATAAGCGGTGAGGCCGTGGGGATAATATTCGGGAACGATGCCATGGCCCTGGCACAGCAGTGTGATGATGCAGGCTTGGAAAATATCTGGGCCGGAGCTGTGCATAATCCAAAACCAATAATATCAAAAGTAAACATGGAGGTAGAACGTTGGGCTGCATCGAACAGTTGAAATATGAGATTTTACTATCCAAAGCAAGATTCAAGGAATGTTCGACATTCATAAGCTCAAACTATGATGAATATTACCAAGTCCAGCCAGGGTATCATATGATGAATGTGTTCATTATTGGTGTTCCGCCAATCTATGTGGCAGTAGACGGCGATAATATCATATTTCCATATACAAAGCCATGTCACGGTACATTTTTGCTCACAATTACCAGTCCTGAAGAAGTGGAGAAAATCAAAAAAAATGGGCGAACCAGTAAAGTAAAACCTCTATATACTGGCATGAGTTGAATGTTCTAGTGCCCACCTGATAAATTCAGGTGTGGGAAATTCATGTATGGTCGTGGCGATTATCATACCCTTTTTGTACTTGATCTCTACTAATACTACCTCATTCAAATCATTGAGAAAAATACATTCACCATCTGCCGAGCAGAAAAAGCCGTCGCATTCCAGTGATGTGTCACCTGCTAAAAGCGATACATCGCTCTGGCAGCGCGGGAACAGTTCAACAGGACCATACCGCTGGATATATTCAAGGTTGACTGGCAGCCATTCATAATTATGTGATTCTGTCAGGGCACCGTACACCAGCAGCATACCCCCGTTTTTAATAAATTTCTCTATCCTGTGACTGCTGCGCATCAGAGAGGATAATGTGCTGGAATAATCAGTATTGGCGAAACCGGTTGGTATGATCAATAGTTTGAATTCAGGTAAAAACGGCGTGCCAAGGGATGCGGGATGTATTAACTTGCAATCAAAACCGTGCTCAGTAAAAAACTTTTCAAAAAGCAGTTTTGTATCCCATAGCAGTCCGATATCGGTCATAATATTATATATTATTCACCGGATGTAAATAATTTTCTTATTGCATTTGATGGATAACATTACATACTTGTGTTGTTGAAGGAAACATATATGAATAGTGGGGTAGTATGCAGGTTATAAAATATAGGAGCATAAAAATGGGAATCAGACCAAGTTATATCAAGACTCTTGCACTCCAATTGATAAATGAAAAAGGCGACCAGTTCACTGGTGATTTTGAGGTTAATAAACCTCTTGTCACCCAGTTCACAAATGTTCGGAGCAAGGTTATAAGGAACCGGATTGCCGGATACATCACAAGGAAGAAGAACCGACAGGCAAAATAATATTATAATGTAGGTGATCCTGCTATGCTGGATGGCGTATTGGCTGCATTGATAACACCTTTTACTCCTGACGACAGGATTGACAAAGAGGGGATACAGTCTAACCTGGATTTTCTGGTGGAGGGAGGTATTTCAGGTGTCGTCCCCTCAGGGACGACAGGAGAGTCTGCTACTCTTACTTTCCAGGAACATAAGGAAATCATTGACATAACTGTGGAGTATAGCCAGGTGCCGGTTGTTGCTGGCACAGGGTCCAACAGCACAGTCGAAGCCCTGGAATTAACCAAATATGCTGCTGATGTAGGGGCTGATGCAGCACTATTGATCACACCCTATTATAACAAGCCCAATGATGAGGGGCTGCTTAAACATTTTACTAAGATAGCTGATAATGCGGATATTCCGCAGATATTATATAATGTGCCAAGCCGGACATGCCTTAACATGAAGCCCGGGATCACTGCACAGCTTGCCTGTCATCCAAATATTATTGGGATAAAGGAGGCCAGTGGAGACCTTGACCAGATTTCTGATATTATCAGGCTGACCCGGGATGAGGATTTTATTTTGTTATCAGGAGATGATGCCATGACACTACCTATTATGGAACTGGGTGGTGTTGGTGTGATTAGTGTGGTGGCAAATATCGTACCTGGGAAGATGACGGCTATGGTTACGGCTTTCAATGAAGGGGACCTGGACGTGGCAAAGCGTCTGGAAGTAGAGCTTGCACCGCTTATCAAGGCATTGTTCCTTGAGACCAACCCCATACCTGTGAAGAAGGCGGCCGAACTGGTTGGCCTGGTTGCGGGACACTTAAGGCTGCCACTGGCGCCCCTGGGCTTAGGGAACGAGGCAAAGCTGATGGCTGAATTAAAAGCAATCGGGGCGCTGTAGTATGATACGTACCGCCGTTACCGGTGCATGCGGCAGGATGGGCACCCTGATCATCCAAAATATCCTGGACAGTGGGGATATGGAACTTTCTGCGGCATTTGATATTATTAATATCGGCATGGATGTGGGCGAGGCCATCGGGACAAGGCACCTGGGTGTGCCGGTATCAGACCCTGCCGATATGGAAACCGTGATAAAGGACACGGGTACGCAGGTTGTGATCGATTTTACGATAGCTATGGCTGCGACCGGGAATGTGGTCAGTGCCGCCAATGCCGGGGCAAACCTGGTAGTGGGCACTACTGGTTTTAGCGAGGAGCAGACACGGCAGATGCACCAGGCCATCAGTGATAATGGCGTGGCTGCAGTTATATCGTCTAACTTTGCTGTGGGCGTTAATATTTTCTGGGAACTGTTAAAGGAGGCTGCCGGGTCCCTGGATGGTTTTGATGTGGAGATCATCGAGGTCCACCACAATCAGAAAAAGGACGCTCCGAGCGGCACTGCGGTAACGGCAGCGCAGGTAATCAGTGATGTGATGGGTGGCAGGGAGTATGTGTACGGGCGGCAGGGACTTGCGCCAAGGGGAGATGAGATCGGTATTCATGCTGTAAGGGGCGGCGATGTGGTGGGTGATCATACTGTATTATTCTTTGGCGATGGTGAGCGTATCGAGATACGGCACCAGGCCCATAGCAGGCAGGCGTTTGCCGGCGGGGCTGTGAGGGCTGCACATTGGGTGATGGAGCAGGGGGCCGGGGTGTACGGTATGGCTGATGTGCTGGGGCTGGGTAAGTAAGGGTGCAAGAGCGGGGCATAACATGCATCCAGGACTGTGGTTCTTTACATTTTACTCAAATCGCACTACTGTCAAGTCAACATTAAACTCTGGAAAAAAAGACAAGTGAAATTTATAGTGCAATCCTGCTTGTATATGAATATCTTGATTCAGGTTCTTCATATTCGATGATTGGATATGAAACCCTTGATGATGTGTTGTTTGATGTTACTGAAGATATCGAAATGTCGATTTTTTTAAGTATTCATAGTAAATATAGGCCTGCAAATGCTTTATTGCGACGATGGTTAGAAACTGCTATTACTGCCATATATTTTGATTGTGAATTAAAAAAACATTTAAATGATGTCGAAAATTACGATAATACTCTTGCGAAGAGTTGGGAATGGTTAAAAGAATCAAAATATATTTCTTTTACAAAGAAAGGTTTTGTTTTGGACACATTAATAGACCCCAATACAGATAATTTTGCCCAACAATTACTGTCTGAAAAAGCTTATTTTGAACCTACGACTTTTTAAGATTTACTTTTTCCAGAATAAAATAGGCGTGCTCCCATTCACCCCCAAAAATCCTCTCACCATTACCTATTTAACACCCCACATCCCTATATTTTTCCCAACTATATGTTTTCGTAAGCTTTTCTGCGATGATCTACTGTCAAAACAAGAACTTGAAGCTCATTATTTTTGAGGGTGTACAGTACTCGATATTTTCCA
>Ga0255429_1169_pt1 | contig 13875 bp, 9 predicted proteins | sample ANMaggSeSYBR02H9_FD_182636 | JGI IMG/M metagenome (GOLD analysis project Ga0255429, IMG submission 182636) | Sediment cell enrichment communities from methane seep in Santa Monica Basin, California, United Staets - ANME aggregate JGI... | ecosystem: Environmental > Aquatic > Marine > Cold seeps >... | reverse complement strand
TGGCCACGATCTTTCTGCCTACTATTCCGGATTTGCCGATACCGCCTACTATTACACGACCGCTGGAATTGAAGATAAGTTCCACCATCCTGGAGAAATTGCCGTCAATCCGGTCTGTCAATCCAAGTATGCCCTCTGCTTCTATTTTAAGAACCTCAATTGCTTCTTTAATGATCATATATGTTATTTCCTTATTTGTAATAGTTCACCACGGATTTTCACGGAATTACACTGAATTATCAAAATACTCTTCTCATCATTGCGAACGTCTCTGTTTGCAATTTTCAGTGAAACTCCGTGTTGTTCCGTGGTGAACTTTTGCCATTTTTTAAAAAAGGCCGAACTGTTACCCTTAATTAAAAGGTTTAAGCTAAGTTCTCAATTTTTCGATTAAAAATCAAGCCCTGACGTATGATTATGCGCAGTCAAGCTATCCAAGGATTTATGAAGAACGTTCTGGATAGCCTTTTTGTGTGGAAATAAACACATTTGCCCAAACATCAAAGTATTTAGAAACAATGGTTGTTTTGACCAGCGATTGTTCAGTTTGCTCATTGAAGAAACTGTTTTTTGACATATTTTGTCCCTGTTTTTATTAACAAATATGGGATTTCTCCTTTACGTCCCCGATTTACATCATGTTGATTAAAGAATCTGTCTTATACGCATAGGCTTAGTATAAGCAACAAACATTGGATTCTCCGGAAGGTTATGCGCATGACCCATTGCCGTCATCCGGAGCAGGGTTGTGGTTTTCGGAATAGGAGGTGATTTGTAAAAAACCACAAAACGCTTTTGACACTTTTCAAGCAAATCGCTATCGTGAAAACGGTTCAGAATGCTGCTGCAATAATCCATAAAGCATATGGAACTCATAAATTGTTTGGAAACCCTGTTTTTATTGATTGACTCGGATTTCATTTCGATAAAAATCAGATAGTTTTGATCGTCTATCCTGGCAACCAAAACATAATCACAGGCTTTCAGATGATCCCCTGATTGAGACAGATACGGACTCAGGCCCTTTTTCCCGTCAAAAGAAAATTTTACGGAATCATCCGTTTGGAATCCTTTAACCACGACTTTTGGCAGTTTGCTGCTTTTGTCCGTCACTATGAGCTCAAATTTACGTCGGCCACCGCATGTTTCCGAGTTCCTTATTATCTGCCTGAACGTGTCAAATGCCATTATTCATCGCCTCCAAGCAGAATCTCTTCCTGAATTTGATTCATTTTAATGATACTGTCATCAAATCCCTTCACCTCTATCCCCAGATTCGGATCAATATCGCAGTATGTGAATGTAACAACTTTTGTTTTTTTCTTTCTGTTCGCCATTTTCATCAGGTTCTCACCCGCACTGTAAACTTTAACCTGCTGAGGCAACAGTAATTCATTATCGATATATCCAAATGTTTCCATCACTTTTCGAGAGTACTTCGTGCCGGCCTTCAACATAATCAAAGTATTTAGCTCTTTGATTATGTAATCGCTATGTGTGGTAATAAATACCTTGATGCCGATATTTACAAGGCGAGCAAAAAGACGCGCCACCCTTCGTTGATTTTCCGGGTGCAGATTCAGCTCTGGCTCATCCACGATGAGCATATCTCCGGGCTGTGCCATGTGCTTCAAATAAAATCCTATATCCAGCAATGATCGAACGGCGCTTGAACTTTGGCCCATGGTCAATTTAACTCTGCCTTTACGTGGCATATAATAAAGCTCGTCGCGGAGAACCCTGTATTCACCACCGATAATATCCTGAAAATCAGTAAGGATGTGAGAGTATTCTTTTTCGATGAAACTGTCCTTTTTAGCTATATTTTCTAAGTTTCTTGTAAAATCCACATTGTCTTTTACCGGCAAGGCGTATGAATCATACACACGATCAAGCAGTTTAAACGGATCTAAATCCCTTTTCATGCCACCTATTTCTTCTAAAAGTCTGTTCCGGGCAAAATCAAGTTCTTTTCTGAAAATAGCAGCCCCCGTCCTTTCTGTGCTGGCAATAAACGGGTCAGGAAAAAGCGGGGCAAATAAAATATCCAACAGAATATTGTTAATGAATTGTTCTATTGCACTTGCCGAAATTGGTTCATCTCCCTTTTCCCACAAACCGGCTATTTCCAGAATGCTGCTGTTTTCTTCTTTGGAACAGACAATCAAATCCTTTTTTCTTGAACTAATGGTTTTCTTGAATTCTCCGCTTATATCTATCTTTGAAGTGTCGAGCTCCACTTGAAAAACTGAATCAGCAAAGAGCTTTTCAGAAGAGGCAAATATTTTATAGAGAATTTCTGAATAACGGTTACACGCTCTTTGCAATAACTCAGGAATCCGTTTTTTGAAATCCTCCAATTCAATTCTAATTACGCCGCTATCAATAAGTTCTCTGGAATGTTTAAGAAGCTGCTCAATGCTTATAATGTTTCTCCATAACTTCAAAAAACCATAAAACGTATAAACGGCATACGTTTTACCCGTATTATTTTTTCCGCAAATAATGGTTAAATCGCCAAGTTCAAATTCCGCAGTTTTGAGAATGCCCAGGTTTTGCAACTTGATTTTCATGATAACCTCCATTTACACATCTTTTACGTCAAACATCCGGCGCTTAAACTCCAGAGCGATTCTTTTCCCCATAGCACCCACTACATTTACAGTGTTAACCGGCGTCAAATACCCTCTTCAATTCAATTACCCCATCAACTTATAAACTAATGTCCCGCAAGTTATGTCGCTTGGGAGCGTTGGATTTGCGTTTAGCCACTCTTCCTGCCTCCCTTAGTTTTGGAAGGCAATTTCTTAGCGGCTTGCTCCAGTTGCTTTATACTTTCCGCCTCTCCGATGGCCTCCTTGTATTCACGACGCCGAACTTCAAATTGATCGTATTCTACTTTCGCATGTTCTTCGGCGGTTTGTTTGCTCACTTTGCCCGCATTAGGCAGTATCTCGCGGTCGTTGAACCGCAAAAACTCATCCAATTTCTGCTCCCAATCCTTCATAAAAACCTGCTTGCGGCGTTTGGCCTGGTCTTCGGCAAAATCCAGCCACATAACAACGATCCGGTTTAATTCATCAATTTCCTCTTCTCGCAGATAATTCTTGGCCGTAGTGACATCGGTTTTGCGAACCTCGTCGCCCTTCCAACTGGTCAATCCCATATTAGGGAGCAGGTTGTCGGCGCGGGACTGAATCAGCTCAGCCGCCGTCATGCCGGTAGCCGCAAAATGAAGTTTGTTCTGGATGATGCTGAAAAACTTTGTAGTTTCACCCCATGACGGATCGTAATCTCCCGCCATAGCGAAGATTTCCTTAACCCGCAGGTACATCCGCCGTTCGCTGGCGCGAATATCTCGGATACGCGCCAGCATTTCATCGAAATAGTCAGGTACGGATGAACCTGCCACGGGCGGATTCTTCAGCCGCTCATCGTCCATGACGAAGCCCTTGACGATGTACTCTTTAAGACGCTGGGTCGCCCAGATTCTGAAGCGGGTAGCCACCAGGCTTTTGACGCGGTATCCCACCGAAATGATCGCATCGAGATTATAGAAGTTTGTGCTGTAGTTCTTCCCGTCCGCGGCAGTTGTAAAGAATTTCTTTACAACTGAATCCTGCACCAGTTCCCCTTCATCAAAAATATTCTTCAGATGCTGCCCGATATTCTGCTTGGTGGTCTGAAAAAGCTCCGCCATAAGCTGCTGGGTCAACCAGACAGTCTCATTTTCCAGACGGACTTCCAGCTTTACCCGACCATCATCGGTCTGGTAAACAAGCACTTCACCTTTACCTGGATCTTCCGGTAAAAATTCGTGTTCATCCGTGTTCATTCGTGGTTTCCCCTCATACTTCCACGTCCCACATACGTTTCATGAACTCCTCTTCGGTGAGACGGACTTTCCAGGCATCTCCTACCTAATTTTTCCCCTTTATCCTTACAATTATTCAACATAGCCTGTCCGTGAAATCATGTTTGCTTTTATTTAACTGGGGTCAACTACCTTCTTCAGTTCAATTACCACGTCAACTTATAAACTGATGTACGTCCCGCAAGTTGTAACGTCCCGCAAGTTGTAATTACCACGTCAACTTATAAACTGATGTACGTCCCGCAAGTTGTAAAACAACGAGAAAACGGCAAAAAGAGGGTCAATTTACCACACCAGTTCCGGTTGAGCCGAAATTTTTGACTTCATCTAATCTATTCTCGGGAAGAAAGGCTAAATCTTTGTTAATTTCAGCTATTTTTAAGCCTGTGTTATGCATAAAATTTCCTCCTTTCATGTTCGTTGTTGTTTGTAAATAGAACTCAATGTAATATTATTCTCCTCATTTATTTTTCTGTTCTCCTACTAAATATTCAGACAAAATAACTTCTCTTTTTGATAATACAACCGGCTGGCCCGGTCTTTCCACGCTCAGGATATTATAGGGGATACTTTTCTTCAGTATTGCCAGAACCTTGAGAGGGTTGATCTCTTTTTCGATCTTTTTCTTGATTCCTTTAGTGGTGTTCTTTGGAATTACACCGTATTCGTATCCTTTCAGAACAAGCCTGATGTATTCCTCATCGTCATCGGTAAAACCCTGATATTTTCTAAATTCATTCGCCTTCAAACGCATTATTACATAACGTTCATTTGAAAGTCCTCCCCTGCCTCCTGATCTTCCGGCCCCCATCACATCGCCTGATGTTATTAAATCAAACCGTGCTTTATTTCTGTCCAGCATCGTGTAGTATTGTTCTGGAATTTTCCGTCGTGCTGTGTCAGGCTCACATTTAAAAATATCCACAGCCTCAAAAAACGTAAGCTCTCTGTAACTTTTGCCGCCGGAAATAAAAAACTTTTTCAACTTGCCCTTTCTAAAAAATGTAAGCAATCGGTCGGTTTCTGCATCATTATCTTTGGCAGAGCGAGCCTTTTTAGGGAGCAATTTGATCTTTTGAAAAAGTTCGGGCTGGTCGTCTCTGATATCCCGAATGAACTTGAGATATTCCAGCTCAGAACGCCCTTCCTCCTCCTCATCGCCCTGATACATCTTTTTGCTTGTAAGCCGTTTATATAAGCTATCACCAAAAAGTTCATGAGATGATACAATCTCTTTCTCTGTAAGATATCTGGCATCTTCGCCCAGCGTGTCATGAAACGCTTGGATCTTGGCTTTGATGTTATCTTCAAGACCAATATGCCTGTCTGATTGCTCAGTAGGAAAGAAGTTAAAAATGTAGATGTTTTTGTGTTCAGTGCCGACGCGATTTACCCGTCCTACCCTTTGAAGCACTTTTGTCGGATTCCACGGCAGATCGTAATTGATGATAATATTGGAACGGTGAAGGTTGATGCCTTCCGCAAGGATATCCGTGCTGATCAGAATGCGCAATTCGTCATTTCGGACTTTGCATGTTGGATCGTAATTTTCCTTTATCAAGTCTCTTGCAACAGATACAGGCTTTCTGCCGTCAGATAACAGACCTCCATTGCTGGAATAGAACAAGACTTTATCCGGAAAATGTTTGTTCAGATTTTCAAACAAATAATCGCCTGTTTCCTTAGATTCGGTGAAAATAATGATCTTTTTGCCTTTGAGTTCTTTATTGGTTTTCAGGTCATGAATAAATGTTTTTAGCTTAGGATCTGAATCTACCACTGCCCATAGATCCCGAATGGCTTTGAGTGATTTAAGGTCTGCATTCAGATATTCTATTAATTCCGGCTTAAATTCATCGGTATTATATCTTTCAAGCTTTTCCTGCTCTATGAGCTGAAGTATTTTTTCTTCATTGTCTTCATCTAAGAGATCATAAACATCCACTTTTTTGCTGATAAGAAGCGTCCCTTTGTTGAACATATCAATGAAATTAACATAGGATTCAACAAAGCGATCCAATGTCTTGCGGAAGGCATAGAAGCTGCTTTCAAGCCGCTTAACTATAATGACCTTCATAAAACCGCCGACATTTCGCTGGCTTTGCTTTTCAAATTCAGGAAGTTCCTTTTTCAGGTAGAGAAGAGGCGTGTAGCGTGCGTATTTAATTTTTTTCAGCAAATCTATGGTTTGACTAAAAACAGCGCTTATATATTTATCAAACTGGTAAATGAATCGCCTCGGATCTTCGACTTCAGGAAAAAACAGACCCTGTTCATCAATATCATTGCCGAAATATTTGGTAACCTCGGCTCGTGTTCGTCTAACCATGATGTATTTGAGTATATTCTCACGGATCTCCTTTGATCCATCTTTTATGATACCCATATATGCCGGGTCGGATTTAGTGATGCCTTTGAGTTTATGCTCTAATCTTTTAAAAAACTTTTCAAGGTTCGGCACTCCGGGAATGGTGGATTTCTTGGGAATTTGAAAGAGTTTTAACTGGCTGAGAATATCATTAAAAGTATTATTTAGCGGTGTGGCTGAAACCAGTATAACCTTTTTGCCAAAACATATCTGATGTATGCTTTCAAAACTTTGCGTGTATTCATTCCTGAAACGGTGGGCTTCATCTATGAAGATATAGTCATATTTATCCGCCCCATCTTTTATTACTTGATCAAGTTTTCCAAGGGATTCTACCCTGAATTTTTGAATCCCAAATTCAAAAAATGTTTCTTCCCAGTAATCCTTCAGGACGGGCGGGCAGATTATCAGTTTACTGCCGGGCAATTGTTGAGCCAAAAGCGCAGAGATATAAGTTTTACCCAAACCCACAACATCGGCCAGAAATACACCGTTGTAAGCATCCAGGATTTTCCTGGCGGAGACGACCGCCTGCTTTTGATACTTCAGCTCCATAAAGCCTTCTGGAAGGTATAGATCAATTTCCTCATCAAGATTGATGTCTTCCTTCAGGTATTCATAGATCATTTTAAGATAGAGGTGATAGGGTGTGATAGTGTCATTGAGCCAGGTTTTATTCTGGATAGTTTCGACGTATTTCTGCGAGATGTTTACACCGTCTTTCCATAGCGTTTCAAATTGGTTTAATGCAAAATCAACATCAACCTTGTTCTTTAATTCGACGTTGAATTCCCTATTAGCGACAAGTCCGCTTTCGGAAAAATTGCTGGAACCTGTGATTACCCTGCCAAAATCCAACTCTCCTTCTTTGAAACGGCTGATATAAACCTTGGCGTGGATGTTTTCACTGGGATAAGCGCGAAGCTCCATCTTTTTCCCGTTGCCGCCGTTGGCTATGTCTTGTTCTCTGTTTAGGCAGTCAGCGGTAAGAAATTCTATAAATTTTCTAATGCCGATTTCGATGTCATAGGAATCTTCGGATAACTCCATTTCGGATGCTGTTTGCTCGCTGAACATGCGTTTTGTTCTGCTGTGGGATTCAAAATCAAATTCTCCCCTGGATCTCACTGATTCAATAATTTCATATGCTTTCCGATCAATATTCAACCCGACTAAAATTCTGATTTTGTCAATGGATTCGAAAGATTCGCATAATTGATGAAAGCCGCTGGTACGGAAATATCCGACCAATACATCAAAGTATTGAACATGCTTCAGCGTTTTTTTGAATCGATCAAGCAATGCATAGCCTGGTTCATTTGTAAAAAAGGTTGTGTCGGTAATCATCTGACAGTTTCCTGTTGGATTTAGTAGTGTCCATCCAGAAATGCGGTTCGTACTTTGGACGATTTTAATTATAAAATTTCAATATCATGCGCACAATCCAGGGTCAAATCACAAATTTTCCCACCGGAGACCGCTTTTTGAATTATTCTGTTCGATGGCGCTGTCAATTTTTACACAATCAATTTTTAGTTGACAATCAATTTTTAGTTGATTATATATTTTGCCTGCTTTTCTGAAGACTGAAGAGTATTTCTTGAAAGCCGAGGGGACTTGATGTTCCTGAGGCTTTTTTTTTGGATTTTATAAGGTTCAAGGTAAAAAAGGAGGGGGTTAAATTGGTTTGTTCAACTGTTAGAGAAGGTATGAATTGCCCATTTATGACTGCAAAGGGATGTAATTACAATGGCGGGATTTGCCATGAGATCGATGAGAAATGTAAAGGATGTAACCGCAGCACTGAATTTTCATCCAGATGGTACTGTACTGTATCTCCGGATCCATCTTTAAAATGGAAAAATGGGGACTGTAACTTTGCTTCTCATGTTTCCGCAGCATCAAATGGTAAAAAAGCAAAGCTTAATCCATTAAAGGCATCCAAGAGAAGCAACAGATAATGTTGCTTTCTATCTACAGATAATCCCCGCTTAATTCAAGCTAAATTGAGCGGGGTTTATTCATTTTAAATCATCCTTTTTTAAAGCTCTTTTCCCTTGACATTTTTCCCATCTAACCTGTAAGAATCACTCTTATTGATTAATCGGTTTAAACTACTACATCTAATGGTAGTACTCGTTTTACCGTTACAGTAATTATTCAAGAGTGCCTAAAGTGAGCTAAAGTGCCTAAAATGCCTAAAGTTAAGGAATGCGCCCCCGGCGCTGCTAATTTTAACTTTTACCAGGCAAATTAGCTTACTTGAAACCCTGGCAAAAAAAATAATCTACGCTAATGAAGTATGAAGTGACTAAAGTGCCTAAAATTGTGGAATTTTGTTAATTTTACCCGCCCGCCTCGCCTGAGCGAGCCAACAAAAGGACGAAGAGCATTGAATACGGCTCGTGATGGCGGGCAGGTATGAATTGATGGAGCGAAGCGACACCTTAACTTTAGGCACTTTAGCTCACTTTAGGCATTTTAGGCACTTAACAGTTTATTTGTCTCAAATTTAGATCTTTCATAAAGCTAAAGCGTTACGTTTTTCGGAGGTTTTTGTTTATGAATCCTATTGCGATACAGCTTAATAATATTATCGATAAAGGGAATCCCTATGTAATGGGAATGCTGTCTAAAATTGGTAAAAATCTTTTTTTCCCAAAAGGCATCTTGAGCCAGAGCGCAGAGGCAAAGGAAAAAGCCTATAAGATTAACGCAACAATCGGTATAGCTAAAGAGCAGGGTAGAACCATGCATTTTAATTCGGTTGTATCGTCGATAAAGGAAATTCGTCCCAGAGAGTCATTAACTTATGCTCCATCATTTGGTGTTCCTGCCTTAAGAAAGATATGGCAGAAATCTCAATTTGAAAAAAACTCTTCTCTATCCGGCAAATCCATAAGTATGCCTGTGGTTACATGCGGTATTACTCATGCCATCAGTGTATTTGCAGATGTCTGGGTGGATCCGGATGACGTTATAATATTACCCGACATGATGTGGGGAAACTATAACCTTATTTTAAATGTTAGAAAAATGGCAAGAATTAGCAAATATCCTATTTTTTCAGAAAAAGGGGGATATAATCTTAAAGCCTTTGAGGAAAAGGTAAAGGAAGAGGCAGAAAAACATGAAAAGATCATTGTTTTGCTTAATTTTCCGCATAACCCTACCGGATATACTCTTACCGAGAAAGAGGCAGACAGCATAGTTAAAATCCTTATTGATGTTGCAGAAGGGGGAACAAACATAATCGCTGTGTCTGATGATGCTTATTTCGGACTCTTTTACGAAGAAGGGATATTAAAAGAATCTATATTTGCACGTCTTAATGGGCTGCACCCCAAGCTTCTCGCTGTAAAGCTTGATGGCGCAACAAAAGAGAACTTCGTGTGGGGCTTGAGAGTAGGTTTTATTACGTACGGATGTCAAACTAAAGATGATCCCGCAAATATTTATGATGCTCTTGAAAGAAAAACTGCCGGAGGTGTCAGGGGTTCCATATCCAATGCCTCACATCTTGGCCAGTCTATAATATTAAAGTCTATGCAGCATGGAAAATATCCTGAAGAGAAGATGGAGAAGTTCGAAATACTTAAAAATAGAGCGATGCGAGTTAAAGAAGTTCTTTTGGATTCCAGATACAAAGATGCATGGGATGTCTATCCCTTTAATTCAGGGTACTTTATGTGTATCAGGCTGAAGCGGGTCGATGCTGAAAAGCTCAGGCTTCATCTTCTGGAAAAATACGGAGTCGGGCTTATTGCTATAGGAGAATCCAATTTAAGAATAGCCTTTTCATGCCTGGAAGAGGAGGATATCCCTGAGTTGTTCGATATCATATTAAAAGGGATTGAAGATTTAAGGGCAGGGGCATGTTAACTTCGGCCACTATCCTATGCTTGCAAAACAAAAATATTTCGGATTGTGGATTTCGGATTTGTTGTATCGCTTCGCTCTATCATTTTTTATAAAATCGATAGAATTCCTTAAATCCGCAATTTTGACCGTGATGGGTATAGTTCGGAAACAGCATGTACAGTTATCTATTGGCCGAAGTCAGAACCAAGCCCAATTATAGCAAAGGGCTATGATTATTAATCAATTTAAAAAAATTTTCCAGTCTGTTGCCGGCAGAGAAAGATCCGTCAGCATAGCTCTTGCCGGCAAGTGGACTCTTTATTTTATAGCAATTGGCGTTATTGCCGGTCTCGGCTCAGTTGTTTTTCATTATCTATGCCAGCTTGGAATTCATTTTTTTATGGATTTTATAGCTGGCTATAGACCTCCGTTCCCTGCCGGTGAGCATAATCCTTTGTCACCAACAACGACCCCCTTTAATAGATGGATTCTGCTTTTTCTTCCTGCTTTTGGAGGAATTCTGAGCGGCTGGCTTGTATATTCATTTGCACCGGAAGCAGAAGGACATGGAACAGATGCAGCCATTGATTCCTATCATAGAAAAGGCGGCTTTATGCGAGGCAGGGTTCCAATTATAAAAACCATAGCTTCGGCCATCACTCTTACAACAGGAGGTTCCGGGGGCAGGGAAGGTCCTATAGCTCAAATTGGGGGAGGATTTGGTTCATTTCTTGCGACAAAGTTAAAGCTTTCCGACAGAGAGCGCAGGATAATGATGGCTGCTGGCGTGGGCGCCGGTGTAGGCAGTATTTTCAGGGCTCCTCTGGCAGGAGCACTTTTTGCTGCTGAAGTCCTATACAGGGATCCTGAATTTGAGTCCGAAGTTATAATACCTGCTGGAATTTCTTCTGTTGTTGCCTATTGCGTGTTCTGCCTGGTTTTCGGCTGGGGGTCTTTGTTTGAGTCGCCGGATTTTAAATTTCGCAATCCGCTGGAATTGGGGCCTTATACCGTTCTCGCTCTGGTGCTTGTGGGCATGGGCATTTTTTACATTAAATCATTTTACTGTATAGTCAGATTTTTTAAAACATTAAATATTCCAAATCACATAAAACCGGCTATCGGGGGACTCTGCACGGGCATAATAGGTTTCTTTTTGCCTCAAACTTTGGCTTTTGGATACGGTTTTGCTCAGAAAGCGATTTATAATGAGCTGACGATACCTTTTTTGCTCTTTCTTGCGGTCGGCAAAATTTTAACAACATCATTTTCTATTGGTTCCGGAGGGAGCGGTGGTGTTTTTGGGCCTTCGATTGTAATCGGTGGAGCAGTGGGCGGTGTGGTTGGAAAAATTTTCAATCAAATTATCCCGGGGATCGTAACTCAGCCCGGAGCCTTTGTAATTGTAGGTATGGCCGGCTTTTTTACGGCTGTTTCAAACACTCCTATTTCAACCATTATATTTGTAAGCGAGATGACCAATTCTTATCATCTGCTTTTGCCGAGTCTTCTCGTTTGTTCTGTGTCTTACCTTGCAGCCCGGAAATGGACTATTTATGAAAAGCAGGTAAAAAGCAAGATAGATTCTCCGGCACATACAGGAGATTTTTTTGTAGATATTTTGCAAACAATTAAGGTGAAGGATTTAATGCACCTTGTGAAAAAAGTAAATCTGATTTCTCAGGACATGCCTTTTTTGGATTTTAAGAAGTTTTTTTCAAAGACAAAGCAGCATTATTTTCCTGTTACGGACCAACATGAAAGACTTGTCGGAATATTTTCCAGTACTGATATCAGGGGGGTGCTCTTTTCGCAGGAGATCGAACACCTTGTTGTAATGCAGGATATTGCTACACCTGATATAATTGTAACTACTGCCTCAGAAGATCTTAATTCCGTACTTAGAAAGTTTACCATAAAAAATATAGACAGCCTTCCTGTAGTTAAAGATGATGACCACGGTATTCTTGTCGGAATGCTGAACAGGAGAGAAGTAATTTCTTTTTACAATCAGCAGGTACAGAAGATAAAGAATAAAGCGAAAAAATAGGTAGCCGTTCACGCAGGGTAAACGCATTTGGAAATAATGTTACTTTTGGAGCCAGTACGGGGCTTAAAATTTTTTCTCCAGCCGATATCAACCTATACTGTATGGGGTGACCCGATATTTCATGATTTTGCGTAAGTATTTTAAAAAATGAGATAATCTGTGCATCAAATCATAAATATCGGGTCACGGCGATATATCCTGCAAACTGAAAAAGATATCGTCCGGAGAAAAAACCTTTAAGCCCCTCCCTTTTAAACTGATTTTATTTTTCCAAATGCGTTTGCCCTGGCCGTTCACGGCTTGAAACTTGAAATTGGAAAGAAATTAAAATAGAAATTGGAAATTGGGAAGAACAGTACAAAAGCATGAAGGCCAAATTTCCAATTTCGTAATAATTTAGCGGTTTTAAAATTTGGCTGTTTTTGTTGAGATATTGCTAATTCGAAAAAGCATTATTTGAATATCGAATATCGAACAAGGAATTTCGAATGATGAAGTGTGGAATCGCTACGCTCTATCTTTTATAGTAGTAAAAATGATAGAATACCTTACTTCGACATTCATAATTCCTTGTTCGATATTCTGCGGTTCAAAACAAATCCGTAACTTTGAATTCGTTTTAAAAAGCTAAAGTGTTACTAAATTTCTATTTTCGACGTTCCGTGAACGCTTACTTAATATTTGACATGCAGTAAAAATAGACCATGCGGGGGTGCTGTAGCTCCGGCTTTATTTCGGTCCATGGAAAGAAGTATGAGCTTGAAGTCGTCAGGTGTGATTTTGCGAAGCCCTACATCTACAAGAGTACCAACAATATTGCGCACCATATGCTTTAAAAAACCATTTGCTTCTATTTTAAAATAAAGATATTGATCATTTTTTTCCTTAATCTTTGCATCAATAATATTTCTTATCGTATGTGACCTTGGGCTTCCCGTTCCTTCAAATGCCTTGAAATCATGTGCGCCTATAATGTGTGATACAGCGGATTCCATCGCATTAAGATCAAGCTTTTTGCGTATAAACCATGCATACTGCCTGCCAACAGCAGCAGGTGTAAGGCAGTTTAATATCCGATAGCTGTAAATTTTGCTTTTTACATCATATCGGGCATGGAATTTTTCATCAACCTCTTTACATTCCTTTATAATAATATCATCCGGCAGGAGGCTGTTTAACCCTCTATAGAACTCTTCCGGCAGCAAATTTGTATCGCAATAAAAACCGGCTACTTGACCAAAAGCGTGGACTCCGGCGTCAGTTCTGCCTGAGCCTGTCAGGCTAACTTTATTGCCTGTCATTTTCATTAAAGCTTTTTCAATTTCTCCCTGGATCGTACGCAGATTTTTCTGCCTCTGCCAGCCATGATAGGAGCAGCCGTCATATTCTATTGTAATTTTGAAGTTTTTAGGCATATGCGATAAAAATTTCATCTGCAATATTGCACATCAGCTCGTTTCTTTTTTTCGCTGTTTTGGCTGATTCTCTTTTTATCTTTTCACTGAACTGGCTGATAATCAGCAACCGATTGGTTTCCAGAGCGTCTTTAATTTCCCTGTCAAAAGGAGTGTATCGCTTCTTGAAATACTGTTCCAGTACGATGATGACAGGCTGCTCACCTTTAGTAAGAAAAATATTACATGAACCTATCTATTAAATATCGTTTTTTTGCTGACAACAATTTTTATTGTTAATTTTATTAAAAGGTAACAGTTTGAATTT